>Ga0208188_1000807_pt1 | contig 16098 bp, 13 predicted proteins | sample June2015DPH_8_50_FD_184698 | JGI IMG/M metagenome (GOLD analysis project Ga0208188, IMG submission 184698) | Peatland microbial communities from SPRUCE experiment site at the Marcell Experimental Forest, Minnesota, USA - June2015DPH_8_40... | ecosystem: Environmental > Terrestrial > Soil >...
AATCCGTAAAAGACGGGGTAACAATTCGTACCGGGGTTGCCGTTGGCGTTGATGATGCCTTCATCGCCGTACGTGCGCCAGCCATAGAGGGTGGGATCGAAACTGCCGTTGTTGCCTTGCCCATTGCGCAGGTCCCACCAGGTGTAGGCATTAAACTCGGTTTTCATGAGCTGAGCCATGCTGTCGGCGAGGTAGAGCCCGTTGACGATACTGGTCAACTGGCGGCCCAGCGCGCCGGAATCGCTGTTGTTCTCGGTACAAACCAGTTCAATATTCGTGCCGGTCGGGCCGATATAGTCGGTGATTTGCTGGCGCAAATTGGCGGCGGCACTCGCCCAATCAGTCCATTCCGCCGTCGGATTGCCTGCAACCTGGAGCAACAATGGATCGCTATCCGCCGCTGGCACAGGCGTAACGCCAGTCGGGGTGTTTTGGGGATAACAATGGTAAATGGCAAAATCCGGCGTAACCCCGAGGCTTTTCAAGGTGTTGAGCATGACCGGGGTCCAGCCGTAGTGGGTTACGCCAGTGCGCGGGTTGACCACCGGATGGGCCGCATTGTTGGAGGAACTGTCCTCGCCGGGCACGGCGACGACGCCGACCTTGATGGTGGGGTCGGCCGCTTTCATGAGGGCGATGTAGCCGGCGGCGCGATTGGCATAGGTGTAAGGATCGTGCGCCACGACGTTGGTGTCGGTTTCCCAGGAACCGTAGCATTCATTGCCGATTTCCCAGTATTTGAAGCCACAGTGATTGGTAATGTTCGCCGATTTTACCCAGGCGGCGGCCAGATTGCTCGTGCCGGTGCCGTAGTTGACAGTAATGAAGGCTTGGACGCCGGCGTTGGTGGCAATGTGCATGAAGTTGGGCCATTTGGTGGGCTCGCTGCTGCTCCCTTCCATGCCGGTGGCCCAATTGTAATAATTGTCGGACGATGACCCACCTGGAAATCGAAGGGAAAGGCACCCCAGTTCCTGCAACGCGTTCGAGGTCGCGGTGGTGTCGAAGTAGCTGTCCCACATGGCCGTGTTCAGGCCAAACCAGCGCGCATCCACTGTCCGAATGGTCTGGTTGGCGTCCACGGTCAGGTGGACGAGGACCGGGGCGGGCGCGGCCAACAGCTGGATGTCATCCACGTAAAACGTGTTGGTCGTGCCGGAGCTGGTTATTTGGATATTCACCCGGTTGTAGTTGGAGATGCCGGTCACTTTGAGCGAACTGAGAGGGATGGTGTACTGCTGCCAAGCGCCGGCCGGCAACGCCGACAGTGATGAATACGCCGGGCCATTACTGGCGCCGTTGGGGGCATACGACAAGTAAACCTGCAACCGCTGTCCGCCGCCGGTGCCGCCGTCGGCCCAGAAGGTGAAGCTGGCGTAAGGCGTGACATTGAAATCCGAATGCTCGAGCGAAAGCGCCCCCCAGGCGGTCAGGGCCGCGCTGATGGAGTCATTTCCCGAGTGGGTGGGCGACGTGTTGCTGAAATTGCGGGTTCCCCCCCAGCCCCAGTCCTGAAATCCGTTGACCAGATTGTCGGTATAAACGGGCAGATTGGCCTGCGCAAAACTCGTTGAAACAGTGGTGAGAATTGCTGTGAAAAGCGCGAGAACGGGAACAAGACGATTACGCATATAAGACTGTAAATGTTGGGGAACTTTTAACGATCATTCCTTCATGAAACCCAGGGCAGACCTTCTGCAAAAAATTGATTGGCTGTTGCAGCCACAACGAATCCCTTTTCAGCACATCCAGCGCCAAAATCCGAAGGTAAACCTGATTCATGTTATAAGATGCCACAGACCTGTGGCTTTGCCAAACCACCAATGAAAAAGTGTTTGAGGCCTTTCACCGTTGGATTCCCAAAAGAATGACTGGTGGCTGCCTCCATTGTCACCGGTCAAACTTTGCAAAGATGTTTGGGGAGCCCAACACTTGATAAATAAAAGGGCACCGACCTTAAATGTCGGTGCCCTTGATAAGACCTCGGACTTGCTGGTTATTGATGTTCCAGCTGGAAGAAACCTGCGTTGCCTGCCGGCAGGCTGGCGGCTGGAACTGCGGCAACAGTGTTGGTTCCGGTGGCATCAACGTAGGTGTAAGTCACACCCGCTCCAGGCAGCCAGGTGCCCAGAAGGTCGCCGGTGGAATTCACGGCCCAACCGGCCACGGTCGCATTCCACTTGACCCAATAGCCTGTGCCTGCCGGTACCCAGACCGCTCTGTTGGCGGCATCCAGGTAGTATTCAGCCACCTGCCAGGCGTAATTAGCAGTCAGCCCGGGGCCACTGAAACTTTCACTGTAGACAGGAGCCGTACCACTAGTGGACTCACCGACCGAGGCGAAGGTGGCACTCATGAGATTGTTGTTTGTGTTGCCATTCTTGAAAATGCCGTAGGCGACGCACGAATCGGCAGGGGTGAAATTCGGCAAGGCGCTTAAGTCCGGCATGGTGAAATTACCCACCAAACCGTTCGGCCCCGTAACATATCCCCCTGTGTTGCTGGTGAAGGTCAACGACCAAGGTCCATTCATGCTGGTCATGCCAGCGGGATTCCAAGTATTGACGGCGCCGTTGGCCGAACTGGGATTGGCGCTCGGCGCATTGGTCTTCCATGAAAACTGGACACTCACCCCGCCTGCATTGCCGTTTTGAACATGCAACTCGATATCATCGGCGACGTTCCAGTTGAGGCCACTATATGTTTGGTTATAACCGAAGTCGTTGCCGGGAATCGTGTCTCCATTGCAAACGTAGATGTGGGCATCAAATGAAGGAGCCACAGCCGGGGCCGGGCAGTTGGTGAGGAAGAAAGAATAGGTCGCCGGGAACTGGTTTATCCAGAAAAAGTTATTGCCGGTGTTATCGGCCGATGGAGAGCAAATACCCTCTTGATCGTTTGGATTGGCCGTTCCATCCGCATCCAAAGTCATTTGCAAGCCACCGGGAGTGCCCGGAGTCAACCCGGTAATGGACGGAATCGTCACGGGATTCCACAACACAATGTTGTCAACGTGAAAAGTTATTGCATTATTCCCGCCGTCGGTTCCCGGAGCGCCTTGAAACACCATGGAGGGACAGCCGGTGATGCCGGAGGCGGCACAAGGGAAGTTAAAGTGCGTCCATTTCCCAATCATGCTCGAATTAAATGCTCCTGATCCTACCCATTGAGAGCTCCAACTGCTGGTAAACAAAAAGAACTGGAAGCCCCCATCCTCTGTTCCGCCAGTAGGGCCATCAAAATAGATGTCAAATCCAATCCATTGATACCGGGTAGCATCGAACGACGGAACGTTGAGTTGATTCCACCCCGAATAGCCGTTCGGATTGGAAATTGGAATCTCCCATGACCCGGGCGGGGTCTCGTTGACTGCTGGGGCAGTGGGGATTACCGGATTGTAAAAGGGGGCATCCTGGGTGGAGTCCCATGACCCTCCGCCGGTGATCAAACTGCCGTTCGAGAAGTCCTCCATCAACCATGGGTTGGGAATCGGGTTAACTGTGATGCTGGCGATATAATTCGTCACCGGGCCGGAATAAACATGTCCTCCATCGACTTGGTTCTGGAGGAAAATACCGTTGGCGGTTTGATAGGGCGGTCCAATGACAAAAGTATAGGTCACCCACGAATTCGCTTGCGGGGTAAAATGGCTGCCACCCCATATTGCATTGCCCGGCCAAGCGCCGTTTTCCTGTAACGCGACTTGCAAGTTTCCGTAGGAGGTGGTGGCCCCATTTTCAGTGCCGGAATTTGGATCAACCGCCATAACGACGGTAACACTTATATACCCCGCCTCGTTTATGGAACTCATGGCAGCCTTAAGGTCAATTTCGGTGCTGGTCACGCCATCCATTGACACCTGCATACAACTCGTGCCATCGTAGACAACTGGATCAGGGGCAATGGTTGCAGTCATACCGCCTGGTTCTGCGGTAGTCCATTCTGCGATAGTTCCGCTGTTGTTAAAGGTCCAACTGAGCTGGGCCTGGCATAAACTGGCGGATCCGGCCAGCGCCACAGCGGTTATCAATGAAGGAATCCAACGCTGCATTATTACTTTTTTTATCATATTACTTGGGGGTTGATTGTGGGGACACTTGATTCGGTTTTACAAAGGAAAAGGCGATCATCACGTTGCCCGCAGCAAAGCGTGTTGCATGACAACGACTATAGATGAATGCTTTATCGCACATTTGTCTAAATACGCTTACGAATTTAATTAATTATAACATAAATGTTTTATTGTGCATGTCACCAATATAGGGGACATGAAACAAATCGTGTCTTTAGACATAGGGCGAAAAATCAATCTCCGACCAGGACGGTCCACATTCCTTTGGGAGCGGTGAGGGTTCCGCCGCCAATCGTTTGCTCAATCTTGAGAGATTCGACGTGGCCGTCGTGGAACGCATAATTGAAATTGTTCCTTTGCGCTTTATACAAAAGTCCGCCTTGATTCTGGTTGACGCTGGAGTTGGGATCCTGTGGCAGCGCTCCAGGATCTATCTGATAGAGAGCGTTAGGAGTCGAGGGGGCTTGTGGTCCCAGGCAAATACAAGTCCAGATGTTGCCCGCGTCCTGCTGGCCGCTGGTCTCTTCACACAGCATGATGGTTCCCGACGGGTCGCGCACGACGGATGATGGATAACCCAGGGCTTCAAAGTTGGCAGCAGTTACAGTAGAAGATACCCAGTATATGCCGACGCCCAATTTTCCAGGCTGGTTCAAATTCTCCAGTCCATATTTAGGATCGCGTTGATAATCCGCATTCGCACCCTGAGTCGGGCCACACCCCACCATGGCGTAAGACCGCCCGCAATAAAAGGGCTTGGCGCCGCCCGCCCAATTCACTTTGGGGAATTGATCTGCCGGACATACCAGAATTGCCGGGGCAGAGGGGCCGTAGTCGTTGTAAATGTTGCCGGTGCTCCAAATCGCGCTGCCAAACACCAGGTCGCCAAAGTTTGCAGTGCCGCCGATGTAGTTGTTGATATAGGTATCCCAGGAAATTTGAGTCCCCGGGGATGTGTCACTACCATCCGCCCAACCCGCCGGTGGAAACATATCGCCATGGTCACCGGCAAACATGGGAAAGCCAAAGGCGCACTCGCGCATATTCGACGCGCACTGTATCCGATACGCCCGGGCTTTGGCGGCTGCCAGCGCGGGCAGAATTAGCGCCGCCAAAATGGCGATTATGGCAATGACCACCAGCAGTTCAATCAAGGTGAAGCCAGACGGCGTTGCGGCGCGGTTGACGCGCCCTTTGTGCGCGGTTTGGTTTGAATTCAGGGAAAAAGTTTTCATGGTAAAAAGTTCGGTCAGCGGGCAACCAGATTGATTTGCATATTGCCGCCGATGACATATTTTTTGCCCGCTGGCGGCGGCGGAATGTCCACACCTGCCGTCGCGGAAAACTCTTCAAAATTTGCAGGCACGCGGTGGTTTCTTGCACACCATCGCCTCAGGTCGATACTCAGTTCCATCAAATCCGGCGCGGCGGCCACATTGGTCGCCGTCGCGGTTGTCTGCAACGGCGGAGTCGCGCTGGACGACGGTTTCTCACTGTTCTTGCCGCAGCCGGCGGCAAACATTGCCGCCCCCAAAACGAGCACGAGACATAAGGCTTTTTGGCGCGTTGACTGATGCCAGGTAAATCGGGCCGGACCCGAAAACGTTTTCATATCAAAGTGGTTCGAACTGGTATATGAAAGAGGTTAACCCATGTCCCCCCAAAAGGCAAAGTCGTTTAAATAGGGGACAAGCGGTTTCCGCCAATTCCCATAGATTACTCCACATAACCAGCCAATTATTGCCATGCAACTCAAGTTATTGCTCCCAATGCTTGCCGCCGCCTTCCCCGTGTTCCCCGTGTGGTTTGCCGCCGCGCAGCCCGCACCCGGCCCGGCCGGCACCAACGACACCCCGCCCTGGTATGACATCCGGCAGTTCGGGGTCGAAGGCCGCGGCTGGAATGACACCCGGGATTTTTATGATCGCCTGCCCGCCCGGGCCGAAACCATGGTGCGCAAACCCGTCTGGGAGTTGAGCCGCAACTCCGCCGGCATGTGCGTCCGCTTCGTCACCGACGCGACGGCCCTCCGTGCGCGCTGGGCATTGACCGAGTCCTGGCTGTACCTGCCCAATATGACGGCCATCGGCAAAAGCGGACTCGATTTATACGTGAAAACTGACAAAGGCTGGCATTGGCTCGCTGTGGGCCAGCCCACGGCGCAGACCAATGAAGTGACACTTGTGGAAAATCTCCTGCCGGGCAAACGCGAATACCTCCTTTACCTGCCACTCTACAATGGCACGAAATTTGTCGAACTCGGAATCCCGCCGGGCGCGACCATTGAAAAAGCCGGACCCTGGGGCCCCGGCACCCGCAAGCCAATTGTTTTTTATGGCACTTCCATCCTGCAGGGACTTTCCGCCTCGCGTCCCGGCATGGTGCACAGCGCGATTCTCGGTCGCCGTTTCAACTGGCCGACCATCAACCTCGGTTTTTCCGGCAACGGAAAAATGGAACCCGAGATGGCCGATCTGCTCGCCGAACTCGATCCGTCCGTCTATGTCCTCGATTGTCTGCCCAACCTGGTGGCCGGTGAAATCAAGGAGCGCGTTGAGCCTTGTGTCCGCAAACTCCGCGCGGCGCATCCGGACACGCCCATCGTGCTCGTGGAAGACCGCACCATGCAGGATTCGTTCCTGATTGCCGGACGCATGGAATATTATCACCTCAAAGACCGCGCCGAGCTAAAAGCCGCTTACGAGCGGTTGGAAAAATCCGGCGTAAAAAATCTTTACTACATTCCGGGCGAACATTTGTTTGGCGACGACGGTGAAGGCAGTGTGGATGCTTCACACCCCACCGATCTCGGTTTCATGCGCCAGGCCGACATCTTTGCCAAAGTGCTTGGCCCGCTGTTGATGCCAAAGAAATAACATGTCCCCGTCCAGCTTATCCGTCGAACCCACAGCGCCTTCCGCTCCGCGGGTTGGCGGGCCAACCTATCGCGGTCCGTTTGCGATCATGACCGTCCTGTTTTTCATGTGGGGGTTCATGACCGTGTTCAATGATATCCTGATTCCCCGGTTCAAGGAGGCGTTTACGCTGAATTATCTCCAGGCGATGCTGGTTCAGTTCGCATTTTTCGGGGCTTACTTCATCGGGTCGTTTTTTTATTTCGTGATCTCGGCCATGACGGGGGATCCGATTGCGCGGCTCGGTTACAAAAATGGCGTTGTCGTCGGGCTTTTGCTTTCGGCCGGTGGCAGCGCGCTTTTCTGGCCGGCGGCCACCATTCATTCTTATCTCTTTTTCCTGGTGGCGCTTTTCGTCGTCGGCCTTGGATTCGCCATCCTGCAAATTGCCGCCAACCCCTACGTGACAATTCTCGGTCCGGAACGGACCGCGTCGAGCCGTTTAAACCTGGCGCAGGCCTTCAATTCCGTCGGCACGACCGCCGGCCCGCTCATCGGCGGATACTTGATTCTCCAATACTTTGCGAAGACGGGCGTGCACGGTGCGGAATCCGTCAAATTCCCCTATATGATATTTTGCATCGTCTTTGTGCTGCTCGCGGCATTCTTCTTCTCGGTTCGTCTGCCGCATGTCGGCGAGGGCAAAATCGAGCCGGGGGTGGGCGCGTTGAAATATCCACACGTCATGCTCGGCGTGCTGGCGATCTTCATGTATGTCGGCGGCGAAGTTTCCGTCGGCAGCACGATCATCAATTTTCTCGGCCAGCCGAACGTCGCGGCCCTGTCGGCGCTCGAGGCCAGCAAATACGTCTCGCTTTTCTGGGGCGGCATGTTGATCGGCCGTTTCATGGGGGCGGTGGAACTGAGCGAAATGAAGACAATCAACAAGCAACTTTTCCTGGCGGGCATTCCGATTTTGGCCTATCTAATTATTTGCTTCGCCAGCGGCTGGCATCTGGCAAAAACCCAGCCGGGAGCCGAACCCGCTGCGGGTTTCTCCTTCCTGAGCGCCTGTTTCGCCCATGGTTTTGGGATTGTAAAAATGTATCTGCCGTTGCTCGTGCTTTGCTGGCTGCTTTTTCAATTCGGCAAAGGCCTTGCCAGCCGCACGCTGTTCATCTTTTCGGGGACGATGGTTGTGTTGCTGGCCGTGGCGATTCTTTTTGGCGGCAAACTGGCCATGTGGTGCATCGTCGGCGTCGGTTTGTTCACTTCCATCGGCTGGCCGAATATTTTCTCGCTCGCGCTTGACCGGATGGGCGTTTACAAAAGTCAGGTGTCGTCTCTGCTGGTGATGGCCGTGGTGGGCGGGGCAATCCTGCCCGCGATTTTGGGGCGCGTCGCGGATGTTTGGAATCTCCAGGTCTCCTTCATCGTTCCCCTGATGGCCTACGCCTATGTGGCCTTCTACGGTTGGAAAGGCTGTAAGATCGGACGCAGCAACCCGGCAACCTGATGGGCGTGCCCGGCGGCTCATCACGGCAGGGAAACGGCGGAAATGAACAGGCTCCTTACTTGGAAGCCGCGCTTCGCCCGCGTTCATCGCGGGGCGCGAAGTGTCCATACCTGGCCACGGCCTGGGCGCGGGAGCGCACATGCAGCTTCTCGTAAATGCGCCGGATGTAAGTGACCACGGTTGCCACCGTGATGCCGAGGTTGTCGGCGATTTCCTTGTACAGATAACCACACGCCAGCAATTCCAGCACTTCCCGTTCGCGCGGGGAAAGATTTACGGATGCGTCCGCCTGGGGCGCGGAACGGAGAAAGGATTGCACCACTTTGCGGGCGATGTTGCTGGTCATGGGTGACCCTCCTGCATGGACGTCTTTAAGGGCCGTGAGCAACTCTTCGCGGGGCGTTTGCTTCAGGAGATAACCGCTCGCACCGACGGCCAGGGCATCGAATATATGATCGGTGTCCTCGTAAACGGTAAGCATCACGAATTGCGTGTCCGGCAACTGTGGCTTGAGCTGGCGCACACATTCAATCCCGTTCATGCCCGGCAGATTGATGTCCATCAACACCACGCTTGGCTTTTCCGCCTGCAACTTCATCAGCGCGCTCTCGGCGCTTCCATACTGGCTCACGCAGCGGAATCCGTGCGCATGCCGGATCCAGTCCGTAAGGATCTCCCGCGCCGGTCCGTCATCTTCAACGATCGAAACCGCAATATTCACTACCTTCCCTTTTACATCCGATTTCATAAAGAGGATTGTCGTCTGTTTAGACGACGCCGTTGCCGGGCCGCGCCCAACCACGGATTCAAACCATGCGTGCTCGCCGGCATTATAAATTTTATTTGCATTACTTGTCCAGTGGCGATGGATTTCGCCACCGCTGGCACGCCCGGCTGCCGGGTCCGGAAACGCATCCCTAAAGGTTGCTCCGCGCGATAAACAGGCATACCCTGAGTCCTGTGCCGCGGCGATTCAAACTTTCAACCGATGCACACCGGCAAAGAAAAAATCCCGTCTGCGTTGGGATTATCGCGGTGTGGTTGTGCGGCTTTCATCTTTTGGGGGCAACCAATTCGTCCGTGTCCGATTACTCATTCGATGTGTGGCAAATGGAGCAGGGACTGCCCCAGGACTCGGTCTCTTCCGTGGTGCAAGCCCGGGAGGGTTACCTGTGGCTGGGTACGTATAACGGGCTGGTGCGGTTTGACGGCGCGCGGTTCAAAATTTTTGACACCCACAACACGCCGGACTTTGAGGACAGCCGGATTACGAGTTTGTTTGAAGGCGCGGACGGCACTCTCTGGATTGGCCATGAAACCGGCGCCCTCACGCAATTGCGGGCTGGCAAATTCAGTGCGGTAAATCTGGGAAACAACTGGCCGGGAGGGTCGATTTTCGCCATGGGAACCGATGTTGACGGGGTCCTCTGGATGCTCAACAGGGAAGGGGCGCTTCTCTCTTTGCAGGGCGCAAAATTGGTTGCCCCGAACGTTGGACCTGGGGAAAACGTGCCGTCGCTCGCCAAAGACAAGAACGGAGAATTGTGGGTGGTACGAGGCCGTTTGCTCGGAACGCTGAGAAAAGGCCGGCTGGTGCCGTGGGTGCCCCGGGGGCAATCGGATACCAGCGATGTGCAAAGGGCCTGTGCGAGCCGGGATGGAGGCCTGTGGCTTATGGGCAGCGGGCGGGTGAAAAAATTGATTGGCCAGGGAACCGTCGTGGATCGGGGACCGGCTCCCTGGAGCCAGGATTTAGTCACGGCATTGCTGGAAACAAAATCCGGCGATTTGCTCGTGGGAACCTTGCGGGAGGGACTCTTTCTACTGTCGCCCGACGGAACCAGCCTGCATTTCACGCGTCAAAACGGGTTGTCGCATGATTGGGTGCTTGACCTGTGCGAAGATCGCGAAAGGAACTTGTGGGTGGGAACCGGCGGTGGTGGTTTGGATGCCTTGCGAAAGCGGAAGGTGGAAATGGTAAAGGCACCCGATGATTGGCAGGGACGGGCCATTCTGTCCGTTACGCCCAGTGCCGAAGGCGGACTTTGGGTGGGGACGGAGGGCGCGGGGTTGTACCGGCTGGAGCAGGGGGAAGTGAAACCATTCACGGAGACGAATGGATTGTTGAATTTTTTTATCTGGTCGGTGCTCGAAGATTACCGGCATGAACTCTGGGTGGGAACCTTTAGCGGCGGCTTGTTTGTCCACCATGAAGGAAAGTTCGAGTTTCCGAAGGGTTTGGAAGATTCGACGGCTATAGTCTTCGCCCTGTATCAGGATCGGCAGGGGGTGATGTGGGTGGGAACCCAATCCGGGCTGGCCCGATATTCCGATGGACAGTGCACCTGGTTCACCCGCAAGGATGGGCTGGTGTTGCCCGATGTGCGGGTCATCACGGAGGATGAAACGGGCGCCATCTGGTTTGGCATGTCGGGCGGAGGCTTGGGCCGGCTCAAAGAGGGCCAGCTCACGCAGTTTCGCCGGCCGGACGGATTGACCAATGATTTTGTGTGGTCGTTGTTGGCCGAGAGAGATGGCACTCTCTGGGTGGGGACCTTTGGCGGCGGCTTGTGCCGTTGGCGGAACGGACGGTTCGCAACCATTTCCACGCGCGAAGGATTGCCGAACAACGTGATCTGCCATATCCTCGATGACGGGCAGGGGAATTTCTGGATCAGTTCCTATGGCGGCATCTTCCGGGTTCCCAAGGAGGAGTTGAACCGGTGCGCCGACGGCCAATTGAAGGCGGTGAATTGCCTGGTTTATGGGAAGGCCGAAGGATTGAGCACGCTGGAGTGTTCCGGTGGCTTTCAATCCGCCGGTTGCCAGACCCCGGATGGACAACTCTGGTTTCCCACCATCAAGGGACTGGCGGTGGTCCATCCGGCCAGCGTAAAAATCAATCCCTTCCCCCCACCGGTTTTGATCGAAGAAGTTATGGTGGATGACCAACTGGTGCCGCTGCCCGCTCCGGACCTGTCCGCTCCCGCCGCCCCGCTGCAAATTCAGCCGGGAAAACATCGCTTTGAATTCCGGTACACCGGCCTCAGCCTCGTCGCGCCGGAAAAGGTGCGGTTCAAGTACCGCCTCGACGGATTGGAGTCGGATTGGGTGGATGTCGGTGACCGGCGCGTGGCTTACTACAGCTATCTGAAACCGGGGGACTACACGTTTCGGGTCATTGCCTGCAACAATGACGGGGTTTGGAACGAAAACGGGCCGGCGCTTGCGTTTACGGTGCTGCCCCGGTTCTGGCAAACGTGGTGGTTCACCAGCGGCGCCGTGCTGGCGGGCATTGGCGCCGTGGGTGGCGCGGCGCGTTACGTCACCCGCCGCCGGCTGCACAAAAAAATGGAGCGTCTGGAACGGCAACGCGCCCTGGAAAATGAACGGGCGCGCATCGCCAAGGACATTCACGACGATCTCGGCTCCAACCTGGCGCGCATCATGATGCTCAGCCAGTCCGACCGCGCCGAGGGGGAGGATTCGCAACAGGTCGTGACGCGCCTGGGAAAAGTTTATCTTACCGCCCGCGAGTTGACGCGCACCATGGACGAAATTGTCTGGGCCGTCAGCCCGCACCACGACACGCTCGACAGTCTGGTGAACTATCTGGGCAAGTTCGCGCAGGATTTTTTGAACGTCGCGGGCATCCGCTGCCGGTTGGTGGTGCCCATCCAATTGCCCGCCTGGCCCCTCACCGCCGAGGTGCGCCACAGCCTTTTCCTGGCTTTCAAGGAGGCCCTGCACAATGTGGTCAAGCATGCTTCCGCCACCGAGGTGCGTGTTTCACTTACCCTGGCGGAGTCCGGGTTCTCCGCTGCCATTGAGGATAACGGCATCGGCTTCGATCCCGCCGCCGTGGGCGTGGCGGCAACCACCAAGGATCCGCTGCGCATTGCCGGTGGCAATGGCCTGGCCAACATGCGCAAACGCATCGGGGGCATCGGCGGAGAATGCCAGGTGGACAGCGCACCCGGCAAAGGGACCACGGTCAGGTTTATTGTCCGGGTGGAAAATTGATTGGCCGGGAATTTTTCGGAAGTGGAGCCAGCTGTCAGGATTGGGTAGTGGGCTGTATCGAGGCCGGCGTGGACATTCCGACGGTTTCACGCTGGCTGGGGCATCAGGACGGCGGCGCATTGTGCATGAAAACCTACGGCCATTTGCGGGATGAACACAGCCAGAATGAGGCGCAGAAAGTCAGCTTTTGGAATCGCCCTTGAAATGTTTCCGGTTTATGGGATAATCCCATTATGAAATTGGTTGCCGATAAAAATGGCCGCATCTGCTCCGCTGAATTATTTCCGCCGCGCACGGCGTTTGACGCCTCCCGCCAGCCCGACGGAAGCGTGCGCGTGGTGGAATTGGTGGAAAAGGAAGTTCCCCTGGTAAAACCCATTCGCACGCGGGAAGGTTTCCTGATGTTCCCGGTTAAAGTCAGCCGGGAATCCATCCAGGCAGCCATCCGCGCCGACCGGGACGCCCGATGAAAGCCTATTGGGATAGTTCAGCGGTGATTGAAGCCTGCAACAGCCCGGTGTTGCGCGCCCGTTTGTATCGCGAACGCGGCTTGACCCGAACGCACACGCTGGCGGAAGTGTTTTCCACACTCACGGGTGGCAACCTGGCGTTCCGCCTGGATGCGGACGCAGCGGCGCAAACCGTTGCCAATCTTGCTACGGATCTCGACTTTCACGATCTGGCCGCTGCGGACGTTTTGATGGCGTTGAAAGAGGCACGGAAAAAAGGAGTTCGCAGCGGGCGCATCCACGATTACTTGCACGCGGTGGCGGCTCAAAAATCCGGCGCAAAAAAACTTCTCACCCTGGATAAAAATGACTTCAACGACTTGACGAAGGTTGAAATCGAACAAGTCTAACGGCGTGACCAAACTTTGCCGGCTCCATTCCGCGTCCCTTGGTTTCGACTGCGCTTGTGTGCTCGTTTCGTCGCGTTAAAGACCCCCGGCCCCCGCGCAAGACTTGGGAAAAAAAGCATAATCATCACTATCATTTTAGATGCAATTTTTCCCAAGACTTGCTCGCCCCGGATACCCACGCGACCAAACTGCGCGCCGCGCTCCGCTACACCAACGGGACGCTCCATTCCGCCAGCGGAGTTTCGTCGCGATTGATTTAGAACCGACCGTCACTCGCAAATGCCGATTGACCGTCGGAAACGCTTCCCCCTGGGGCAAAGACTTTCGCGCTGTCCACTTTGCTCCCATCACAAAAGACTTTGCGCCAGCCCGATATTGGCGCGACCAAAGTGGCGTAACCGTTCTCCGCGCCGCCTTTGGCGATCTCTCCGCCCGGCCACGCCGCTTTCGTCGCAAAACGCCTTCAGTTTCTGATTGATAGCGGAGGCCGGAACGACTTCGTCGGCCTTTGCCAAGCGCACTCAGCGACAATTCATTCCGACCGTTTGACAATTTCGTTTTGTGCTTTATCTTTCACTGACGCGCTAGCGGCAAAATAGGCTGTCATGCCCGGCGAGGTTGAGACTGGCAGTGCCTACCAAACAAGCCAGTCAAGAAGGAACGGTGGCGAGCCGCCGTTCCAGAAACAACTGAGCATGTTCTATGACATCCATATGCGTGGACGCTGGAGCTACTTCCACACAAAACGCAAATTCTGAGCGTTTTCCAACGGTCGCAATAGCCGCGTCTCAAATACAACGGCCTGACTGGATCAGGCTTCCCAAACCGGGGCACTTATGCGCCTTTACCGGCCTGTCACGGTCGAAAATAAACGAATTGATTTTACCGTCCGCCGCGAACGGCCATAAGCCAGCGGTCAAAAGCTGCTCCTTGTGCAAGCCGGGGGCAGTGAGAGGCACAAGATTGATTCACCTGGCTAGTCTGCTGGCCTATCTCGAAAAGCACGCAGAAGGAGGGCATCAGCCCGGATTTTTCAGCGAATGGCGGCGTAGCCAGAACAATCTGGATTTCCACTCGTCAATCACGTTTGATTTTGGCGAACGGGAATGGTTCTTGACTTGGATTTGTAAACGAACTATACGGCGTTGGAGTGTTGTTTTCGTTATGAATTTGCTACCACTCAATCTATTTGACGGATTGGTCAGTGCCTTAATTGGTGGACTCATTGTGGTTTTGGGCTGGCGGCGTGACCAGTGTAGGCATGATGTACGATCTCGGCCACGGCGTTCCCCAGAGTTACAGTGAGGCATTCAAATGGTTTATCAAGGCTGCGCAACAAGGCGAAGGCGTGGGGCAATATAACGTGGGCGAGGCGCTTGAGTACGGGCGAGGAGTGCCGCAGGATGACGTAGCGGCTTACACGTGGTACAGCCTTGCGGCTGAACAAGCACTCTCAGTCGCAATCATTCATCGAGACACTCTTTCAAGACGTTTAACACGGGAGCAGATTGAGGAGGCTCTGCGGCACTTTATTTCCTTCAAACCCGCGAAACAATCTTCCCCATAAATCTGACAGGCGATGCACCAGCGATACAAGAAGCTTCTCCAACCAGACCAGCAGCCATCAAAGCGGACGCCGCCACTTCCCAAATTCGTTTTCGTGGGTAATGGCATCTTAGAATAAACCAACCCCTGTCGGGGGAAAGGTATCCATTTTCTGAGAGCATCCTGGCTTGGCAACCGGCACTCTCGCCACGTCTGCTTTCACGCCGAGTTCTACCTTAATTGCGAAACTTAACCCTAAGTTTTCCTCAAATTGCATAGTCAGGCTCCGCTGTGGCCGCTGGCGAAACGACGGCGGCCACGGGTGATGCTTCTACGGTGGCGGACAAATCCAGCAGTTGCGGCAATCGCTCCAGCCAGAAAACCGCATGGCACATGCAACTCATTGACCAGCGGTTGAAACGATACTTCCGGCGCGTCACCGCATGGATGTAAATCAGCTTTAGCGTGCGAGATGCCAAAGGTCGTGGCGATTACGCCGCAACCACGTCCACGCGCGGCGAAAAACCGAGTTGATGAAGAAGCTGCTCGCAATCTTCCCAGGCAAGGCCGAAGGCGCGAACATCCGCCACACCGAGCCGGGCGATCACGGATGAAATCGTGCCGGCATCGCGTTCGGCAAGCTCGCCGTCCATCATGGCGCGTTCCGCCCAATCCACCAACTGCGCCGGCGTGATCTCGTGATGAAGATACGCGGCGATTTTGTCGGCAACCGTTTGCTTCGTGATCGTCATAGCTGCATCCTACACTTTCTGATGGCCTTTATCCACTGGAAATTTCTCGTGAATTTCGATCAACCCGCCGGTTTCGTCGTAAATCTCCTGCCAGAAACGCACGATTGTTTCATCGGCATCCACTTCTTTCAAATAACGCGCCCGCCAGCCGAATCGCCCGGTCACGTCCAAATGGTAACGCCGTCCGCCGCCGGGCAAACCCTCCCAACGACCAAATTTCTTTTCATTTTGACGCCGCGAACTCATTTCATTCGATTGCCTTGCATGACAGCGGAACAGAAGTTGGCCGGCAATTTAAGTTTGCCCCCGCCGGGTTGCAAGCGCCAAGCGATCCTACAATTTCCGTTCACCCGAATCCTTAGCAAGGAATTGGGCACGCTTTATGAATTGGGTTTTGGCGGTTGACGGAAGCGGATTCATTTTTTGGAAGCACTGCGTTGGCCTTGTCGTTGAGCGTCGTGAGTGTTTGGGCTGGA
>Ga0208188_1000811_pt1 | contig 16004 bp, 17 predicted proteins | sample June2015DPH_8_50_FD_184698 | JGI IMG/M metagenome (GOLD analysis project Ga0208188, IMG submission 184698) | Peatland microbial communities from SPRUCE experiment site at the Marcell Experimental Forest, Minnesota, USA - June2015DPH_8_40... | ecosystem: Environmental > Terrestrial > Soil >...
TGCATAGAGCCCGCGTCTGCCGCAACCACGGGCGGCCACGTTCAAACGGCTTAATCGAACGCGCGAAGAGCCCCGCGTCTGAGTTCGGTTCTTCGTGGCAACGCGCGTCCGATTAAGCACTAGCGTTTACCAGGCATCTGCGCATCGTGCTGGTGACAGATAGGTGCGCCGCAGTTCATTTCGGTACTCGCACATGGCTCCTCGGAAGCATATGTGCTCATCCATACTTTGTCTTGTGCAGCAGCGTTGCTCGTGTGACTTGAATCGATTTAAATATGGCGGCGTGTGTGCCATTGGTGGAGAAATTGGTGTATGCTGCACCGGAATCCCGCTCCCCGAAGAGTAGTGCACGGGAAACTCTTGCAAGAGATAAGGAGGGGCTGGATTCCGGGGAATGTGTGAGTGAGGTGGCGAGGAGGTTTTCATGGCGAAAGGAATGAAGCAATGGATGGCGGGATCGGGAGTTGCTATCGGTGTGCTGATGGCAGCGAGCGGCGCACTAGCGCAGAACATTGTGGTGGATGCGACGCCATCCCATGTAGTGAATATGTTCAGCCCACCCCACGCACTGGGCGGAGCCATTGACCGGTTGAGAGCGGGAGAGGGCGCTCCCGGAAAAGAAGAGACACGACTGTCGAAAGAAGTAGTCGATAAGAATACGGACACGCTGTTGCGCGACCCGGTGCTAAAGGAAATCCTAGGCGCGGGATGGCAGGCGGTAACCTACCGGCAGAATACGGAATTGATGGTGGAGGCGTGGCATTGGAACGCCGTGGGGAAGTGGAGCAACGCGGAGAAGAAGGAGGGATATTTCACGGGCAGCGCGGAGCCGGGTGAGATGATACGGCACTCGTATGCCTACCCGCTGCCGCATCGGGGATTCAGCAGGGGAGATGGGAACGGTTGGTCGCGGCTGACGGACGGGAATGTGAATTCGTACTGGAAGAGCAATCCGTATCTGACGAAGGACTTCACTGGGGAAGACGACGCACTGCATCCGCAGTGGGTGATGATCGATCTGGGAGCGAAGGTGGATGTGAACGCGATCCGCATCGCGTGGGCCAACCCGTACGCGCGGCGGTATGCAGTCCAATTCTGGACGGGGGTGCTGGAGCCGTTTTATGACGGAACGCAGGCAGGGACATGGCAGACCTTTCCGAAGGGCTACATCACTGAAGGACAGGGTGGTACGGTGACGCTGAAGCTGGTGACGGGGACCATTTCCGCGCGCTTCTTGCGCATCTGGATGACGGAATCATCGAATACCTGCGACACGCATGGATCGGCGGACAAACGAAATTGCGTGGGGTATGCGATCAACGAACTGTATGTGGGGACGCTTTCGGCGGTGGGCCGCTTCAATGACGTGGTGCAACATTCGCCGAGCCGGCGGCAGACGGTAACGTGGCCGTCGTCGGTGGACCCATGGCATGCGGAAACAGACCTGGACTACTCGCGCGGGGACCAGATCGGATTTGACCTGTTTTTCACGAGCGGGATTACGAGGGGGCTGCCGACAATGGTCCCGATCGCGATGCTGTATGCAACGCCGGAGGATGCGGCGGCGGAAATCGCGTATTTATACAAGCGACAGTACCCGATTTCGTGGATCGAGATGGGAGAAGAAGCCGACGGCCAGCACATGTTGCCCGAAGATTATGGCGCGCTGTACATTCAGTTTGCGACAGCAATTCACAAACTGGTGCCGGAGGCGAAGCTCGGTGGCCCTGCGTTTGAAGGAACATTCGGCGATGTGGAGGTGTGGCCAGATGGGATGGGAAGAGTTTCCTGGCTGGCACGGTTCCTGGATTATCTGAAGGCGCATGGGCGATTGAACGATTTCACGTTTTTTTCGTTTGAGCACTATCCGTTTATGGAGAAGGAAAGTACGGCGTCCTGGAACGATCTGTACCTGGAGCCGAGCTTCGTGAGCCACGTCGTGCAGGCGTGGAAGGACAACGGCCTGCCGACGAATCTGCCGTTTTTCATGACCGAAGGAAACATGGGCGGAGGAGGCGGACCGAGAGACGTAAAGAGCGCACTGTGGCTCGCCGACTACGTGGGCGCGATGATGACGGAAGGCGCGAATGGGACATTTTATTTTCACTACATGCCGACGCCGGGAGGGCGTGGACAGTTCCTCGCGCTGGACAAGGACTATCACGTGACTAATTATCCGCCGCAGTACCTGGCGGCCCAAGTGATCACGAAGGAGTGGGTGCAACCGGTCGATGCGCCACACCGGCTCTTCAAGGTGGCGAGCGATGTGACGGATGAAACGGGCAATGTTCTGGTGACGGCATATGCGGTGGAACGGCCCGACGGGCAGTGGTCCTTAATGCTGATCAACAAGGATCGCGAGAATGATCATGAGGTGAGCGTGGTGTTCACGGATGGAGAGAAGAAACGCGCACGTCATTTCAACGGGCCGGTGGAGCGCATCACGTTCGGGCCAGCGGAATATCAATGGCATGAGGGAGAGAACCGTGGCTACGCAGAGCCGGACGGACCAGCGACAAGTACCACGTTGCCGGGCGGGGCGGACGTGATGTATGCGCTGCCGAAGGCATCGATCATTGTCTTGCGCGGGAAGATTGGAGAGTAGCGAGGGCGGCGATTAATCGCCTTACTAGTATTCGGCCCTGATAGCGCCGGGGCTAGCTCCTCATATGTTCTATAAAAGGGGAAGTCAAGAAAAATACTTCTCCGGCGACCGGATTTTTTCGTATATTCCAGCCCGGGTGATTGAGCAGGATTTGTTCCCGACCTCCGCTCCATGAACTCGGTTGGCTATGCACGGTTGCGTAGCCCATTTGGGTTTCTCTCCCAGCGTGTTTGACTTCAGCGGAAATGGGAGTGAGTTGAGGGGATTTGTAGGCTACAGGTTTTGAGCTTTTCGGTTCACCCAACAGGCGCTAGGATGCGCAGAAAGAAGGGTGAACCATGGAAGAGGAACTGAGGAAGCAGCAGGAGCAGGACGAAGAGCAGGGGGAGTACGGAAGTGAGGAGAGAGGGGTAGCCCTGCCCGAGGGCAGGGCTGGCGGGCGCCGGGGAGAGACGGCGCGGCAGTTGATCCGCCGGGCCAAGCAAGCCAGCCGCAGGAAGTTTCCCGCCGAAGAAAAGATCCGCATCGTGATGGAAGGGGTTCGCGCCGAAGTGTCGGTGGCCGATCTGTGCCGTCGCGAAGGCATTCATCCGACGATTTACTACAAGTGGCTGAAGGATTTCATGGAAGCGGGCAAAGGACGCTTGCGGGGTGACGCGAGGCGCGAAGCCACCAGCAATGAGGTACAGGATCTGCGGCAGGAGAATGAGCGGCTCAAGCTCCTTGTGGCGGACCTGAGTCTGGAAAATCTGACACTGGAAAAAAGCCAGTATTAGGGCTGCTGGACCGGAAGCGTTATAGCCGGATGAAGCCCGAGAGGAAACGCGAAGTGATCGAGTTGGTGCGGCGGTCGCCGGTGACCAAGAAAGAGACGCTGTTGGAATTGGGAATGTCGCCCTCGACGTTCTATCGCTGGCAGCGTCGTTATCGCAGCGAAGGCGAAGCGGGCCTGGTGGACCGGCGACCGCAACCAGGAACGATTTGGAACCGGCTGCGGCCGGAAGAGTCGGAGACAATCCTGGTGGTGGCACGAGCGGAACCGGAGAAGAGTCCACGCGAAATCGCTTGCTGGATCAGCGATTATGCGGGGTTCAGCGTTTCGGAATCGAGCGTGTACCGGGTGCTGAAACTTCATGGGCTGGTGCGCGAAGTGAACGTGGTGGGATTTCCGGCGGGTCCGGAATACACGGTGAAGACGACGCGGGTGAACGAGCAGTGGCAGAGCGATGCGAGTTATTTCTTTGTGATGGGCTGGGGTTGGTATTACCTGATTTCAGTGCTGGACGATTTTTCACGGTACATCCTGGCGTGGGAGTTGAAGGGTGACATGAAGACGGAGTCGCTCAGCGAAGTGGTGGAGCAGGCTATCGAGTGGACGGGTATGAAGCGGGTGCCGGTGAAGCTGCGTGCGCGGATGATCACCGACAATGGGCCGTCCTACATCGCCGGTGCGTTCGAGGAATACCTGCGGATGCACAAGATGCGGCACATCCGCTGTTCACCGCACCATCCGCAAACGAATGGCAAACTCGAGCGCTTCCACGAAACGCTGAAGGGCCGGATGAATCTGCTGGTGTGGAGCAGTCCGGAAGAGCTGCGCGCGGCCATCGCGGAGTTCATCGAGTTCTACGACCAACGGCGTTACCACGAAGGAATCGGAAATGTGGCGCCGGCCGATGTGTACTACGGGCGGCGGGAAGAAATCCTAAAACGCAGGGAGGAACAAAAACGGCAGACACTTTACGAGCGGTTCGAGTACAATTGCGCCCAGCGCAGCCAAGCAACACGCTTGCTCACTGCGCCTAACATCATCAACCCCAGCGTCGCGCTCAGCGCGACCACAACGACAACAACCGGTGAACCGGATGCCTCAAACCATAACTAAGCCCGAGCCCCAGTCGCTCTCAACAGCGCTGAAGACGGACACATTGCGCTAACTCTCGGATGGTCGGCAACTCGGAAGTTATTCTCGGACCCAATTCCCTGCGGCCACGTGGACGTATATTCGCGTTATCGGACAGGTGACGATCTGCTCTCGCGGGCTAGCTTGGCAGGACAATTCGGCGCTGCGTGCACTGTCATACCGGAGCGGGCGTTTTCATCCATACGTGACGTGCGATGACGAGATCGCTTACGCGAGTGCCTTTTTCAGGAATTCGAGCGTTCTCTCCCACGCTGTCTTTGCGGATACGGCGTCATACACTTGGGGACGGGCTTCGTTCATGAAGGCGTGCTGCGCGTCGTACCGATAAATCTCGAACTGTGAGTTCGACCGCTTGAGCGCGGCCTCCAGTTCGTTCACCTTGGCGGGCGTACACCAGTCATCCCTGTTCGCGAAATGGCAAATCAGGGGAATCTTGATTTTCTGCAATTCGGAGGCTTCGAGGGTCGGAATGCCATAGAAGCAGGCGCCAGCGTCCATCTCCGGCACCCGGACAGCAGCCAGGAGAGTCAGTGCACCTCCCATGCAGAAGCCGCCCACGGCCACCTTCTTCGAGGATTGTTTCAGGTACTGCACGGCGCCGCGGATGTCTTGATCGGCGGCATCGGGGAAGTTGAGGTTCGTCATCAGGTGGCTTGCTTCGTCGCTGGCTGTAGCGATCTTGCCTCGGTAGAGGTCCGGCACGAGCGCCCGGTAACCGGCGCCGGCGAGCTGATCCGCGGTCTTTTTGATTTGATCGTTTAGTCCCCACCACTCCTGAATGACCACAAAGCCCGGCGCGCTCAGACCTGTCTTGGACGTCGCCAGATAGCCAGGGCAGGTCTTTCCATCCGGTCGCTTAAACTGAATTATCTCACCCATGGGATCCCTCCACTCGATGCTTGGTCGCCGGTCTCATATTACAACTCCTTGCCTTTTCTCGGCTGCCCAGTTGAGTCGGCGCAGACTTTACTTAGGACATCCAGGCGCTTTGGGAGAATGCCAGTTGGGGGCGCCCAACACGTCCAAGCAACGCATCGAGGCGTTTGCACTTTGTGGGGTTGTGATTCGCCACAGATTTCCTCCGCAACGCCTCTCTCCCGTACCCGAAGATGGCTTAGACTTGTCATGTGAAGTTGCACTCATTCAAGCGCCGCTCCGGTGCATTGCCCTTGCGCTTTGCCGGACGCGGTCTCGGGAGAAACACATGTCAAAGGTCCTGTTAATCAGCGGGAGCCCAAAGCTGGAAGGGAACACGGCACAGCTCATGGAGGAATGCGCGAAAGTGATTCGCGAGAAAGGCGTGCAGGCCGAGATCGTTTCCTTTGCCGACATGAAGATTGAATCCTGCACGGCCTGCGGGAAGTGCTCCGAAATGGGCAAGTGCAACATCGAGGATGGCTTGAACGGCGTCATGGATAAGCTTCGCGAGTCACAAGGATTCATCGTGGGCGCTCCCGTCTACTTTGGAACGGCACGCGGCGACGTGATGTCGGCGCTGCAAAGAATCGGCTACGTCTCTAGCAAGACGGATAAGTTCCTGTCGGGGAAAGTGGGAGGAGCCGTTGCCGTAGCGCGACGCGGCGGGCAAACCTTCACACTTCAGGAAATGCTGATGTTTTTCCTGATCAACGACATGATTGTTCCGGGATCAACGTACTGGAACATGGTCTTCGGCCGGTTGCCTGGCGAGGTGTGGAAGGACACGGAAGGCATCGAAACGGTCCGGCATTTTGCCGCCAACGTCGCTAACCTGGTGAAAAAGCTTCATCCCGAAACCACCAACTGACGCGGCGATATCCTTTTTACCAAAGTGCCAGCTGTGACCGGAGAGGCATTCGGCTTCCATGACTTCCGCCATTTTCGCATCACGTTCCTGGCGACCAGTGAAGTAGCCCGCTGGATTTCGGAAGCGTGGGTCGGCCACAAGCGGAAAAACACCGTGGAAACACAAAGGCCCACATCCTTTTATTAGAGGGTGTAGGCCTTCTTGCGTGCCGGGTCGGTCCTGGAGGGTCGTATAGGGTAAGGGGTTCATTGCTGCCCGATGCGGTCGATTTCCCTTTTGATGGCCAGCTTGTCGAGACTTGATAGGGGCAAACAGAGCAGGAGGCTAATTCTGCGGTCGAGAATCATGAATGCTTCACGGAAGGCCTTCTCGATCTGCTCGGGTGTGCCCACTACCGCCGCGGGGTCCGGTACGCCCCAATGCGCCGGCATCGGTTGCCCAGGCCAAATTGGGCAAACTTCTTTGGCCACGTTATCACAGACTGTGAAAACAAAATGCAACTCCGGTGCTCCGGGTTTGGCGAATTCGTCCCAATTCTTGCTGCGCGCCCCATCGGTAGGTAACTTAGCAATCTCGAGTTGTCGCAGAGCTTGCGGGTGAACATGGCCCGTGGCGTGACTTCCTGCGCTGTAAGCAGTGAAGTTCGGAAAGCCCTTCCTGTTCATGATTGCTTCCGCCATGATGGAGCGGGCAGAATTTCCGGTGCATAGAAAAAGTACGTTGTAGTATTCTCGCATGATGGTCACCTTTCTCAGGGGCGTCCTGGTGCACTCCGCAGACTCCAGGAAAGAGCGGGCCGCTGGTGACAACAGTCACAGCCCCGCAGCGGGAAAAGAGTATCATAACTATATACCTGTATGCGCATATACAGGTATTGGAGACGAGCCGATGCCAAAACTACAAGTGTTTGACCCCGCCATGTGCTGCTCGACGGGCGTTTGTGGGCCGAGTGTTGATCCCGCCCTGCCACGGTTCGCGGCGGACCTCGAATGGCTCAAGAGCAAGGGGATCGAAATCGAACGCCATAACCTGGCGCAAGAGGTTGCCGCATTCACGAGCAATCTGGTCGTAAAGTCCGCGCTAAACAGCAAGGGCAGCAAGTGCCTTCCACTGCTCTTGCTCGATGGGAAGATTGTCGGCGAGGGCGTCTATCCGACGCGGGGGCAGCTTGCAAGTATCGCGCAGGTGGAGTTCGAGCCGGGGCCGGTTATCACGCAGGTGAAAGAAAAGCAGCCATTCGTGACAATTGGAGCTGCGGGCAAGCCTGGCGGCAGGTGATTCATGAAGCTACTCCAAGATCCGACTCGGAACCTGCTTTTCACGGGAAAAGGCGGCGTGGGCAAGACTTCCATTGCCTGTGCCATTGCCATTTCATTGGCTGAACGGGGAAAGCGAGTCCTCTTGGTGAGCACCGATCCTGCCTCCAATCTCGACGAAGTTCTGGCGACACATCTAGGAATGCGGCCCACTCCGATTGCCAAAATGACTGGTCTGCACGCGATGAACGTAGACCCGGAAGAGGCTGCACGCCTTTACCGTGAACGCGTTATTGGACCCTATCGCGAGCTTCTTCCTAAGTCGGCGGTGGACAACATCGAAGAACAGCTATCCGGTGCGTGCACCGTCGAAATCGCAGCTTTCAATGAATTTGCGAAGTTGTTGGGAGATCAAACCGCCACGGCAGAGTACGATCACATCATCTTCGATACCGCTCCCACCGGCCATACGCTTCGGCTTCTACAGCTACCTGCAGCATGGACTGATTTCATCGAGACCAACATGACGGGAACGTCTTGCCTTGGCCCTCTGGCAGGTCTCCAGGCCCAGAAGGAACTCTACGCAAAGGCTCTACGCGCCCTTTCGGACTCAAACGCTACAACGGTGTTTCTCGTCAGTCGCCCGGATCATTCGGCGCTGGCCGAGGCAGAGCGTACGCGCAGTGAGCTTGAAGGTCTTGGCATCAAGAATCAGAGATTGATTCTGAATGGTGTTTTTCAGGCGAGCGATAGAGAGGACGCGGTTGCCCTCACATTGGAATCCCGGGGCAAGAAAGCGTTGGCGGAGATGCCGCAAGGGCTACGCGTGCTTCCGCAAGATGAGGTCGCGTTGGTTTCTAGCGCTCTCATTGGTGTCGAGGCGCTTCGCCAGCTATCTTCCGGCGAAGTTTCATTCTCAAGGGAAACCCTCGGGGTTACTCCTCGGGCTGTTCTTCCGTCACCTCTTGCTGACCTTTTGACGGACATAGCGGCAAGCGGAAGAGGCGTTGTCATGACAATGGGGAAAGGTGGTGTGGGCAAGACTACGGTAGCGGCTGCGATCTCTGTAGAACTCGCGAGGATGGGCCATAGAATCCATCTGACCACGACTGACCCCGCAGCCCACGTTTCGATGACGCTGAATGGCAAAGTGCATGGATTGCAAGTCACGCGCATTGATCCCGCTGCCGAGACGCGAGCCTACACTGAAGAAGTCATGGCCGAATCTGGCCGCGACCTAGATGAGAAAGGCAGGGCCCTCTTGGAGGAGGACCTCCGCTCTCCTTGCACGGAAGAGATCGCTGTCTTTCGTGCCTTCGCTCGCAGAGTGGATGAAGGCAACGATGGTTTTGTGGTCATTGATACAGCTCCGACAGGGCATACGCTTCTATTGTTGGATGCGGCGGAGGCTTACCACCGCGATGTCGCCCGCAATCTGAGTTACATTCCCGATAGCGTCCGCAGATTGCTCCCGCAACTGCGGAACTCCGCGTTCACGCGAATTCTCATCGTGACGTTACCGGAGGCAACGCCTGTACATGAGGCGGCACGGTTGCAAGAGGATCTGAAGCGTGCGGGAATCAATCCATATGCTTGGGTGATCAATCAAAGCTTTGGCGCCACTGATACAAAGGACCCTGTGTTGGCTGAACGCGGACGGCTTGAAAAGCGCTACATTTCCGAAGTGAGCGATACTTTGGCCAGTCGTGTAGCGTTGATTCCATGGCAGATTGAGGCTCCCGTTGGGAGCGAGCGGTTGCGACAAATTGCGCAGGTAGCAGTATAAAAGGTGAAGAGGAAGGGACGCATGAAAGAACTGGAACAATACTTTAAGGCACTCGCTGACACAAACCGGCTGCGAATCTTGAATCTTCTGCTGCATGGGGAGTTGTGTGTCTGTGACATCCAGTATGTTCTGGAGGCGACTCAGCCAAATGTTTCTCGTCATCTTTCATATCTGAAGAACTCGGGCCTTGTCTTAGATCGCCGGGACGGCTACAGAATCTTCTACCGCCTCGCTGACCCGAAGCAGGGGACGAAGAAGCGCTTATTCGAGTTTCTCCAAGATGCTTACAAGAACGAAGAACAGTTGCAGGCGGACAAGAAGCGACTGAAGGAAGCGATTGACGCCGGTTCCTGCACACTCGGTGAATGGAAACCCTACTCTGCCGTCGGTGGGACAAAAAGCGTGCAAGCAAGTCGGACCTGAGGATTTTGCCCAAGGGCGGACACGCTGTGTCCGTCGTCACTGCGAAAAATCCGATATGAGAGTATATGCTGCGATATGCGACGAACGATTTCTTTCACTCTGAACGGCAAGCCGACCCGCTTGGCTGTCGATGATGAACGTATGTTGCTGTGGATTCTGCGCTACGACCTCGGCTTGACCGGAACCAAGTATGGCTGTGGCGAGGGCCTTTGTGGCGCCTGCACGGTTGTGGTGGACAACGAGACGGTCAGGGCCTGCTCGACGCCGATCAGCGAGGTGGCAGGAAAATCCATGCTTACGATCGAGGGGCTGGAACACGAAGGAAAGCTGCACGCCATCCAGCAGGCATTTCTGCGGCATAACGCCTTTCAATGCGGTTACTGCACATCGGGCATGATCCTGAGCGCGTATGTGCTGCTCCAGAAAGCGTCGCGGCCAACAACTGCGGAAATCATAAGGCACATGGACGATAACCTGTGCCGCTGCGGAAGCCACACGCGCATCGTCGAGGCAATCCAGGAAGCCGCGGGTTCGAAGGAGCGTGGGTGATGAGCGCTCAGGATAAGTGGGAAAATGAAGCGATCGAAGTGGCTGGCGGGAAGGTGTCCCGCCGTGAGTTCTTTGGTCTGACTGGTTCGGGCCTGTTCGTGTTCTTCTGGGCCGGCCCTGGGGAGTTCTTTCAAGAGCCGGCACGGCTGCCCGGGAGGCCGAGTTATCCGGAGGACTTCAACGCCTACCTGCGGATTGGAGCTGAGGGACGAGTCACCTGTTTTGTAGGCAAGGTGGAATTGGGACAGGGTGCGATGACGTCATTGCCTATGTTGCTTGCGGAGGAACTGGACGTTGCTCTCGACTCCGTGGACATCGTGATGGGAGATACCGATCTTTGTCCATGGGATATGGGCACGTTCGGTTCCTTAAGCATCCGCCAGTTTGGCCCGGTCTTGCGCAAAGCGGGAGCCGAGGCAAGAGGTGTGTTGCTGCAGATGGCGGCAGAGCGCCTCAATGTGCCGGTAGATCGCCTCAAGGTGAACGCCGGCGTGGTGACTGATTCATCCACCGGAAAGCACGTGCCCTATGCGGAGCTTGTGCAGGGAAAGCGCATCGAACGGCACATCGGAAAAGTGGAGTTGAAGCCGGTGTCCAGTTTCGTCGTTCATGGCAAATCGCCCGTGCGTAGGGATGCGCTCGAGAAGGTAACCGGAAAAGCCAGGTACGCGGGCGACGTGCGGCTTCCCGGCATGCTGAACGCGAGGATCCTCCGGCCGCCAGCACATGGCGCAGTGCTCAAGCAAGTGGATACCAGCGCAGCCGAGAAGGTTGAGGGCGTGCGCATCGTTCGCGAAGGGGACCTGATTGCGGTGTTGCATGAGCACCGTGACGTCGCGGAGAGGGCGAAGACCCTGATCAAAGCGGAATACGACAATCCAAAGGTAGCAGTGGATGACCGAACGATTTTTGATCACCTGTTGAAAAACGCGCCGCAACCTCAAGTCGTAGACGAGAGGGGAAGCCTCACAGAAGGCGAGAAGCTTTCCGCTGCGATTGTTGAGGAGACCTACTTGAATAGCTACGTCGCGCACGCGCCGATGGAGACGCATTCCGCGACAGCGACGATTGAGAATGAAAAGGTCACCGTATGGGCAGGCACACAGACGCCGTTCCCCGTAAAACAGCAACTGGCGGAAGCTCTGCAAGTGGCACCGGAAAAGGTACGCGTCATTGTGCCGTACGTTGGTGGGGGCTTCGGAGGCAAGAGTGCATCTCGACAGGCTATAGAGGCGGCGCGACTAGCGAAACTCACCGGCAAACCGGTGCAAGTGGTGTGGGACCGGAGCGAGGAGTTCTTTTTTGACACGTTCCGACCTGCCGCTGTCGTGAAAATCAGAAGTGGAGTGGACGCCCTCGGGAAACTGACGTTCTGGGATTTTAAGGTGTTCTGTGCGGGCGATAGGGAGGCAAAGCAGTTTTATGACATTCCGCACCAGCGTACCGTTTCGGCCGGGGGTTGGTTTGGGGAGAATCCCGCAGGATTGCACCCGTTTGCCATTGGTCCATGGCGTGCACCGTCGGTCAACACGAATACATTCGCTCGCGAATCGCACATCGACATCCTCGCAGGCAAGGCAGGAATGGACCCTGTGGAATTCCGCTTGAAGAACCTGAGCGACAAACGCATGCGCACTGTGCTGCAAACAGCGGCCCACCAATTTGGATGGAAGCCAGCGCAGAAACAGAAGAGACTTGGCGTGGGAGTCTCTTGCGCCATCTACAGCGGGACTTATGTCGCGACAATGGCAGAGGTGGCGGTTGATGAACGCACCGGAACTGTACAGGTTAAACGTGTGGTGTGTGTGCAGGACCAGGGAGTTACGGTGAATCCGGACGGTTCACGGCAACAGATGGAAGGCAGCATCATGATGGGGCTCGGCTATGCGTTGGCCGAGGAGGTGCGGTTTCGGGGTCGGGAGATTCTTGACCACAATTTCGACAGCTATGAGATACCACGCTTTTCGTGGCTTCCCAGGATCGAAACGGTTTTGGTCGATAACCCGGAAGTGCCGGCATCGGGATGTGGCGAGCCACCGATCGTCAACATGGGCGCAGTGCTGGCAAATGCAATCTACGACGCGGTGGGGGCCAGGCTGCTGCAATTGCCGATGACTCCCGCGCGCGTCAAGGCGGCACTTCAGCGCTCGTAATTTCTGCACGTGCTTCCTTCGAGTGAATCCTTCTTGAACACATGCCCCGCGCAGGTCAAACCCTTGCGAGACTTGCCGCGTCGCGAATGCCTACGTCCAGTCCGGCCTAAAATGAGTTTGCTGACGGTTTTGCTTGGTCGTCCTGGGCCTCGGGCGATTCTGCCGGGGTCTTTTCGTTGAACGGCAAGCCTCAAAAGTCTGTCAATCCCAACCGAATGAAGTCGCTTTAAAGCGCTCCTATAAATCCTGTGTTTTCAATAACCTATCGATTTGCCACCCAAAGACAATACTAACAAGAAAAGACGATGGAGTTCGGCGTCAAGGCTGTCTGTTCCAGTGAGACAGAGAGCCGTCAGAGGTTAGCGATTGAATCTGGGCATGTCAGCACTCAGCACGCCGGGGCGAACCCGCCGAGTGAAACACTGAGAAGGAATCTAAGAGGCGACGTGAACAATAAAGGGGATCTCCTCCAGTTCAATCGTGTCGGTTCTGATTGCAGTCCCAGGGACCACGCGCGAGCTCAGACCCTTCCGACAGTATAGAGATCGGGCTATCGCCTGACGGCGACCACACGGATACAACGAGTCATCCATTAGCACCTGTACCGCGGTTAGGTATAGGTGCGTCTGCCAGCCGTTGTCCAGATGTATCCATATGTCGGAGCGGAGTAAGGCTGGCGGACGCAGGTATCGGGGAGCCAAAAGATGCTGGCCGAGATGACAAATGTAGAGAGGTACGATGATGGCAAACAAGGCCAAGAAAGTGAGGAAGCCCCAGATTGTGTTGTGGAGACTGCGGCATGATCTTCGGACGAACGTCATAGCAACGCACTGCTCTCCGGAGGTCGATAGTCTCTGCTGGCTCTATCAGGGCGGGGTTCCTCTCGGTAGCGGATACCTCGCGGTGAACTGGCCGAAGAAGAACGGATTGGAACTGGCACATGTCGCCGCATACAAGCTCTTCAAGGGCAAGATTCCTCCGGGGAAACGAGTCGTCCACAAGTGCGAGACGCTGCATTGCGTTCGCTATGATCATCTCAAGTTGACGAGCCCGGAGAAGTAGAAATGGTTGGACACAAGCTAACCCCACAGAATTATGAGAGGAAGGTATGAACATCTCATCGCAGCGAACGATGACGATCCAAGAATTCTGCAAGCTCTACCGCCTTAGATTGACAAAAGACAAGTGCGGAGAGGAAATCATCCCCGGCAAGCTGGGGCATTTGTTTGATCACGGTGATGGGCAATTCGGAATGGTGCTGGAGGATACTCCCTCTGGCTCCTCGCGAGCCCGGTTGCTATTGAGTCGCAGGAAAGCTGCCCTCCAAGGAGGTTTTTCACAGAAGCAGCAGGGCGAATGTGAATCCGTCCTGTTGTTCGACGCGCGGAATCCCAAGCAAGCCGAGTTGGCAGCAAGGCTGGTTGTGGCCAAGAAGAAACGGAATGTCCAGGCGAATCCAGCATCGCTCGCTAATCTCGTTCGACCCTCGACTAAAATGCCTCCCCAGCCGCCAGGAACCGATAAACTGGCGGTGGTGGACCCAGGAGGCCTAGCCACTACTCAGCCCCTGGAAATTTCGGATGAGGGCTATGGATTCGAGGGCTTCCCGAAGTCGGCCGCAGCCTAGCATCCGCGAGAAAGGTCGAGCCCGTCTGGGGAAGGGTTGCACTCTATCCCTGCCCCGGGAAGGTTCGTTAAGAACCGAGTTGGGTTCGAAACTATGAACCTTCCGGAGCAGGAAAAACGGGGCACTTTTAATTGGTTCGCCGTCGCCCAGGTATACTATAGACTGTCCTAGTGCACCCTGGTGGGACGGGTGTCGTGAAAGCCCAACGAGATGATTGTTTTGATCAGGTGCCGATCGACTCGCGCGGGGTTCCAGCGGAAGTTGAGGGCCCCCCATCAGGGGCATCATTACCGGCTTTCAGGATGGTTGTCGCAGCCGCACAGATCCGTTGAGCGGACTGCGTCGGGATCTCCTTTTCGCCTTTCAGCCGGTGCTGCACGTATCCGCGGCAGAATTCCGCTCCTGGCAGACCTAGGGCTTCGCAGCAAATCAAGGCGACTGACTCGCCCTCTGCCTCGCGGAGACTACGAGGCGTGGTTTCTCCGTCGACCATTGCCTGTTGTTCCTGGGTGTGCCCTAGAACAATGTGAGCGAGTTCGTGGAACGTTGTCTTGAGGGGAAGCTGAGCAACGGGATTGATGGCGATGCTCCGCAGTCGGTCATACCGTCACCAGCCCCTGTCATGAATTCATCGACTCCCGTAGATAAGGAGGATTCCGTAACCGCTGTCAATATTCCTTGATCGAAGCCAACTCTTAATGCGCGCAACTCTTCGAGGGCGATTCTTTCACCGAGAGAGAGGCGCCTGTGGGCAGCCCTGCGACCGCGCCGGAAGGGGTCGTCGTTGTGTTTGGCCCGTCCTTCTTCACCTCCACCCACTGAGCCTCGACGAGTGTCACTTGGACTTCGAAGGCTTTTGCTTCCGGCGGGTTGTAGAAATGGTTGAGTGCCAACTCGCCAGTTGTACCGGGGTCGATATTGACCGCGTAGGTGTACACCTTGTACTCGGGCACATTCTGGCCGTCGATCTTCACGTTGAACCTGAAATTGGAGACGCTTCGGCTACCACTGTTCGTCAAGCGCACCTTGAGCTCGCAGAGGGCTGATGGACCAGGACTCGTGGGCTTTACCATGATCGCGTCGACGCGAACGTCGGTGGCATCTGCGCGGGAGACGAACGCCCCGGCTAGGACAGGCGCCAGTCACAAGGCCATTGAGATTCTCGGGATGATAGCAACGGATCGCATGCTTGTCCTCCGTGACTGAGAGTCGGTTCGTTCTCCCATGATAGCGGGTTGGCTGAGCGCCAAGCACATGCAGGGTTTGCCTTCTTGCATCGTGACCGCCGGCGTCACTGCCAACCCACAGACCTTCTCGACCGGTGCGCCGATGAGCACGGATTTTCATTATGACAACTGAATGCACTGATCCGCAACATTCGACATGGTCACGGCTATGAAGCACGGTTACAAATAGTCGGGAAATGTGGCCGAGGGAGTTACATCTAAAGCTCGCCGATACGTGCAGAGCGTTGCGGCTAATTCAAAATACGCGTAACAATTCCCAATTCGTCAAAATGACCAGGTATTTCTCTCTCCACGATGGCTTCGCAAGGCTTACCGTTTGTCGCCGGAAGAGGCCCAAACCCGAGCGAGAGGAGAAGGCGCACAGGAATCCCCGGTGCGACAAAGAAATACCCCTTACATGCAGCACGACAACACGAGTAAGGCTAGCCCACATTTCTCACAGCTTGGCAGAAGAGGAATGAAGTTTGTTCGAATTGGGGATTGCGAGTTAATTTCGCGGGGTGCTGTTGTTTAGTTGATCCGTTTTTCGCTTGGCGTGAGAGTTTTTCTCTCTCCAAGGCTGTTTCGGCGCACACCTTACCACCGGGTGACATAAGCGAGACAAAAGTTGTTAAGGACCGTTCTTTTTCAATACTTTACTGGGACGGC
>Ga0208188_1000813_pt1 | contig 15997 bp, 12 predicted proteins | sample June2015DPH_8_50_FD_184698 | JGI IMG/M metagenome (GOLD analysis project Ga0208188, IMG submission 184698) | Peatland microbial communities from SPRUCE experiment site at the Marcell Experimental Forest, Minnesota, USA - June2015DPH_8_40... | ecosystem: Environmental > Terrestrial > Soil >...
AATTCAAATTACGTGAGGTTGCGGTTGCGGTCAATCACCCGCGAGTTGACGCACGGATAAAAGTAATCCGGGAAGCCGGGCCATGGCTAACAAACTCAGGTTCGGTTCCCCGGCAACTATGATTATGAGCCAACGCATCGTCAAACCCTCGTCCAACTCCTCTCTCGGCAACATTTATCCTGAGTCAACTCGTGGTGCAACGCCCGGAATACCCGGCTTGACACAAGGGGAGCGTGTTTTACGATGCCGCAGTCTCCGTAAAAGTATTTTTAATCGGCGTGCGTTTTGAATTTTATGAATAGTCGTTGGGCAACCATCGTTGCGGCATCTCTGGTCGCTTTTGCCAGCCTTGTGATAACCTGGCAGGTTAGGCATTACGGTGGCGGGGAGACAGAACCGTATGCTTCTCTGGCTTCTCCGGCGCAGTCTTTTCTTCGGGGCGAACACCTAGCAGCGATTTCTAATATCGTGGACATGAGCCTGGAATATATTCCCCTGTCAGGAAAATCCCGGTATTACGATTTGGTTTTGCCAAAGAATGCACGGGTCTTCATGACGGATATGACCGGCCCCGCCAATTACAGAAGGATTATATACTATTCTTACATGACCTATTACCTGTTTCCGCGTGAGGTCGGAACGAGCCTGGATCATGTCACCTGCATCACCAAGGACAGCTTGCGCGGCAAGACATCCGAATCCGACCAGGAAATTCTTACGAACGGTTATGATATACGAATGGATATGGTGCCGGATGACATGATGACGGTCAGGGCCTTGCGTAAACTTTCCATCAGAGACCCTGTCAACCCGGATTGGTTTCACTCAAATTCCGACCTGGTCATAGCGTTTCTGCTTCCCTTGTTGACGGCGTTGGCGGGAATGTGGCTGTTTCGCTTTTTGTTTTCCACTTTAAGCAAAGAAATGCCGCGGCTGGAACAACTGGCGTGTGGCTTGGGTTTGGGAATGATGGCTGTGGCAGCACTCACGCTGGGCGTCAAACTGTGCGGTTTTTCAGGGCGGGGCTTAATCCTCTCTGTGACCGCTGTGGGCGGTATTGCGGAAATATGGCGCAACCGCAAAGTCTATTGGACAAGGATTGCTGACGCTTGCTGGAAGATAGTTCACAGCCCTGTTGCCATCGCTGTTTTTGTGCCCGGATCGCTGGTATTCCTAGTCCTCTTCCGTCTTGCCGGGTTGCAGGGGCTTATGGAGCACGACGCGGTAATAGCGTGGTCGCTCAAAGCGAAGATAATACACCTCTACACCGGGAGGGAGATCGTGCAATGGTTTTCCAATCCGCGTCTGGCGCATGCGCATCTTGACTATCCGACACTCGTGCCTTCGCTGCATGCCGCCACGTATGACTCGCTCGGTCATGTGGATGAATTTGTCACCAAGTTCTGGCCCTCATGGATGCTGCTGTTTCTTATTGGCGCTCTGGCATCTTTGAACCATGGTGGGAAAAGCCGGGTTCATGTCCCGCATTTCGCCCTCCTAGGTTTATTGCTGTTACCGACGATTCAAAGAACCGTCCAGTGGGAAGGCGGCACCCTGCCGATGATTTTCTTCACCGTCATGAGTTTCGTGCAATGTGCTTTCTGGCTGGTTGGGAAAGACCGCGCCCGGCTTGGTCTTGGGCTGACATTTTTATTTGGAGCGGCGATGGCAAAATTTGAGGGTTTCATATTTCTCGCACTGGTGGGAAGCTGGATGCTGCTGCTGCCTTCGGCCCGACCCTCATTGAAACCATCGCCACGCGTCTGGCGGGTGTTGATATTCTGTTTGCTGGCGGCCTTGCCCTTCATCTGTCTGCGCGTCCAGATACCGGTTTTGCACTTTGAGTCGGGTTGGGCCGGTTACGCCCTGCATGATCCGGGCACCATGCTTTCGAACTGGCCCGGCATTTTCATGATTCTGCTCGCTCGAATGTTCGTGAGTCCAGACTTTGCAAGCTGGAGCGGTGAAGGCGGACGGCTTCATTGGATCGGCAGATGGGATGGCTTTTCATCGTTGTATAATCATTTGACACTCGGTCTGGCCTGGCTTTGCTTGTTGCTGACTGTTGCACTCTGGTTTGCCGTTCCCGCCCGGCGTCAAGTCATCGTCTGGACGCTTGCAATGCTCGTCGGTGCCTTGGCGGCGTTCAGCGGAGTGTTTGCCAGCCTTGTCAGCATTATCAACTTGGTCCGAGTGATCGGTTACACTGCGGATTACACCGCTGGACGATACCTTCTCCCAGTGATATTGGCATGGTTCGCCACGATCTTGACCATGTTTTTTGCCGATCTGCCATTGTCCACATCAACGCTTGCCCCGAGGACTGCCGCCACAGACCCACCGGCATCTGTCAGCACTCCTGACCGGAACCTCCCTATGTTGCAAAACGGTTACTGGTTGGTAGTTGGCGCGCTTTTGATCCTGGTTTTAGGAGTCTTTGTCTGGCCGAAAAACGAATCTATATTGCCGGACAATCCGTTGCAAAATGCAGCGGCGACAAATTCCTTGAACGGTTCCAAAACCAGCTCGCCCGAAAATCCCGAGTTGAAAATGAGAATGGAACTTGCCATCCAGCTGGATAAGGCTGGAAAGTTCGCCGAGGCTATTCAAGAGTATCGTGAGGCCGCCCGCCTTTATCCCAATGACCCTATGGCATTAAACAATTTGGCCTGGAGCTTGGCGGCAAATCCTAGGCGGGAATTGCGTAATGGCAAGGAGGCCGTGCGGCTCGCCAGCAAGGCTGTCGAGTTGACCGGCTGGCAACAACCAACTTTCATAGGAACTCTCGCTGCCGCCTATGCCGAAGACGGCCAATTTGCCAAAGCCGTTGAAATGGCTGAAAAGGCACGCGACATGCACTTGTTGAATTACTCCCCAGAAATGGCCGTGATAAACGAACAATTGTTGAAACTATACTCCGCAGGTAAGGCGGTTGGCTCGACGAATGGACGATAGCAGAGGGCTTCAGAGAAAATCGCCGCTTCGAGGACGCTCTTGCCATTGGGAGAAGTTTGCGCCCACCGAGGTCAGCGGCTACTGCATTTTTCGCCGTTAATCATTCGCACCGCGAACCGGTATGGTCAGCGGCCGGCCGTTGTCCGATGGGCCAAGTTTCAGGAGAAACGGCACGGCGATTTTCGCCCATTCCTCCGGGGTTGGATACGATGACGCCAAACTGCCGAAACAACTGCGCAGCATGTCGGTGTTGATGATGCCGGGATTGAGCGGCACGGCGGCCATGCCCGGTGGCAACTCCTGCGCCAGCGCTTGCGTGAGACCTTCAATTGCCCACTTCGTCGCACAATACGGCGCGACTTCCGCCGCAGTCGAACGTCCCCAGCCGGAACTGAAATTCACGATGACGCCGCTGCCACGCTTGAGCATTTCCGGCACGAAATGGCGGATGACGTTCGCCACGCCCTTGAGGTTCACGTCAATGACATCGGAAAACTCCTGCGCGCCGACTTCCCAGAGCCGCGCGTTGCGGTTGATGAGGCCGGCGCTGTTCAACAACAAATCCGGCGCGCCATGGAATTTCAAAATGCGTTTCGCCCAGGCCGCGACCTGTTCGTCCGCGGAAACATCAACGACGGCGAAGTCGTGGGGCGCGGCGAACTGTTTTCGCAATTGTCCGGTTTCCTTTTCCGAGCGTCCGCAACCAAGCACGGTATGGCCGAGCCGGATGAATTCCTCCGCCATCGCGCGACCGAGGCCGCGTGAGACGCCGGTGATAACAACAATTTCCCCATTCGCAGGCATAAGTGATTATGCCCCAAAGCAGAACCGCGCGTCACGCATGAAGTCCCCGACAAGGTCGTCAACCGGATGATTTTTTCCGAAACCAGGCGTGCTAATGCCAGAATTCAGCGCCGCCTACACTTGCAGTTCTGGTGACAAAACTCCTTGCCGGTAATGGTACAGTTTGAATCTTGAAATCCGACTTTAGGCCTGAATCTTTCCCGTATGGGCGCAAAGTTGCCCCATGCCTAAACGCTCAAGCAGCGACCTAAATCAAACGGCAGCGAACATCGTTGCACAGCACACAGGCCAACCACTGCCCGTTATTAATCCCAAGCCAGCCAAAAATCCCGTTGCCGTCGCACTGGGCAGGTTTGGTCCCGGGGCTGTCCGGTGGGCAGCGGAGCGATGGAATCGTTTGCGCGCAGTTGCAGGGCCGGGTCAAACGCTGTAGTCAGTTTTGGAGTGCCAGCGGCATGGGTGACTTGCTGGCCTTGGAGGCAGCGCGTCGCAACCTCGATTAGGATGCGCTTTGGTCCCAAAACCAGATACGGTGTGCTCCTTTGCACCCCGCTAATGTAGAGATAGTAGATATATCTTGACAGCTTCTGATGTTTCCGCTCCCCTTCGGGCCTAGGGGAGAAGAAAACGGCAAGCGTCCGTTCGAGCTTACTTCCTTTCACGGGCATTCTCTCCCTTGCTATGGCTGACGTGACCGGCATGTTGCAGGCAATCAAGCGCGGCGAAGCGCACACGAGCGCGGAACTGCTGCCGCTGGTTTATGGGGAATTGCGCCGCCTGGCCACACACAAACTTTCTCAGGAACGCCCCGGCCAAACCCTCCAGGCCACCTCGCTGGTCCACGAGGCCTGGCTGCGTCTGGTGGGTGCGGAAAGCCGGAAGTGGGAAGGGCAGAAGCACTTTTTTGCAGCCGCGGCGGAGGCGATGCGGCGCATCCTGATTGAGAATGCCCGGCGCAAGCAGCGGCAAAAACGCGGCGGCGGATATGAACGAATTGACATCGAGCAGATTCAACTGGCCGAACCGTTGCCTTCGAACGATCTCCTGGCACTGGATGAAGCCCTGACCGAACTCGCGCAGCGCGATCCCCCGGCGGCGGAACTTGTCCAACTGCGTTTCTTCGCCGGACTGACACAACAACAGGCGGCTGACCTGCTGGGCATCTCGCGGCGCACTGCGGACCGCACGTGGGCCTACGCCCGCGCCTGGCTTTTTCAACAAATCGCGGGCGACGGGAAATCTGGCGCCTGAATTATTTTTGTTACCGCGTGGCGCAACCCGGCTCGAAATGGCGCATTACTGATTGAAGGAAAGAAACCGAGGTCGGCTGGGGTCTTGTAAATTGCGATGACTCCGGGCGGCCTCGATTAAACACGGTTCGCCTATGAATACAGACCGCGACAAACTGGTTAAAGAGATCTTCGCCGATGCCTTGGAGAAGGCAAACGCGGCTGAACGGGCTGCTTATCTCGCCCAAGCCTGTGGCAACGATGTCCAACTGCGCCAACACGTTGAAGCCCTCCTCCAAGCGCATGAAAAGGCGGGAGCGTTCCTGGAACAGCCGCCCGCAGCCGCGTTTGGAGTTCCGGCTTTAGCCGGTCCGGTCTCCCCGCCGCCTGAAGGTGGAACTCCGAACGGCTCCGGCCCCACGGTGGTCGTGTCCACGCCGCTGACCGAGAAGCCTGGCGACCGCATCGGGCGCTACAAGCTGTTGCAGCAAATCGGTGAAGGCGGCTGTGGGGTAGTCTATATGGCCGAACAGGAAGAGCCGATTCGCCGCCGGGTCGCTCTCAAGGTCATCAAGTTGGGCATGGACACCAAGCAGGTCATCGCCCGGTTCGAGGCCGAACGTCAGGCCCTGGCGCTGATGGACCATCCCAACATCGCCAAGGTGCTCGACGCCGGCGCGACCGACACCGGTCGGCCCTACTTCGTCATGGAACTGGTGCGTGGTGTCAAGGTGACCGACTACTGCGACCAGAACAACCTTTCGACCGAACAACGGTTGGACCTGTTTGTCCAGATATGCCATGCCATCCAGCACGCACATCAGAAAGGCATCATCCACCGGGACATCAAGCCCTCAAACATCCTGGTCACGGTGAATGATGGGAAGTCGCTGCCGAAGATCATTGACTTCGGGATTGCCAAGGCCACCTCGGGCCAACTGTTGACGGACAAGACGCTCTTCACAGCGTTCGAGCAGTTTATCGGCACGCCGGCCTACATGAGTCCGGAGCAGGCGGAGATGAGCACATTGGACATCGACACGCGCAGCGACATCTACGCATTAGGGGTGTTGTTGTATGAACTGTTGACTAGCCAGACGCCGTTTGATGCGAAGGAACTTATCGCGGCGGGGTTGAATGAAATGCGGCGTATCATCCGGGAACAGGAGCCGATGCGACCTTCGAGCCGAATTAGCACCTTGGGCGTTGAGGAACAGACAGCCATCGCCAAGCGCCGCCATGCCGAACTGCCGAAGCTGCTGGGCCTCATCCGCGGCGACCTCGATTGGATCGTGATGAAGACGTTGGAGAAGGACCGGACGCGGCGTTACGAAACAGCCAACGGCCTGTCCGACGACGTCCTGCGCCACCTGAACAATGAGCCGGTCGTTGCCCGCCCGCCGAGCAAGCTCTACCGGTTACAGAAGCTGGTCAGGCGCAATAAGCTGGCCTTTGCGGCGGGCGCAACGATCGCGGCGGTGCTGGTTCTCGCTGTCGTGGTGAGTTCTTCCCAGGCCGTACTCGCAGCGGTGCTGATGGTTGGAATTGGCATAAGCACCTGGCAGGCGCTGGTGGCCACCCGCGCCAAGGCCGATGCGCTCGAAGCCAAGACCGAATCTGTAGCGGCGCAGAAGAATGCGGAACGGGCTCAGGCTAATGAAGCCCGAATGCGCGAGCGAGCCGAGAAACAGGAGTTGGAGGCCCGTCAGCGCGCCTACGCGTCGGACATGAACGTTGCCAAGCAGTCGCTGGATGGAAACAACTTGGGTCGCGCGCAAGAGCTGCTCGACCGGCAGCGTCCGCAGCCCGGCCAAAGAGACTTGCGCGGCTGGGAATGGCGTTACCTCTGGCAACAATGCCGCAGCGACGCCTTGTCCAACCTCTGCCAGCAATCCAGTGAGATCTTTTCGCTGGCGGTTTCTCAAGACGGTCAATGGCTGGCTATGGGCGAGTTTTACAAAGGCGGTCTGTCAGTGTGGGATTGGCGGACACGGCAAGAGTTGTTCCGGCTGGCGGAAAGCGAACTACTGGTCCGCGCCGCCTTCTCGCCCACAGACCCGCTGCTGGCATTCACCAGCTCCACCATTTCTTATTCAGGGCAGGGGCGAACCACCTTGCGTCTATGGAATGCCGCAACGCGACAGATGATTGGCGAATTCCCGTCGGATAATTACTGCGCGGGGTTGGCGTTCGCCAAAGATGGGCGGACGCTGGTGACTTCCACCTCTTCCGGCTCGGAGAGCCAAATTACTATCCGGCGTATTCCCGAAGGAACCAAACTGGCCAGTTATCCTTGCGAAAAATGTCAGCCTTTTCAGACCAGTTTTGCCGCGACACCGGACTTGAGTCTCGCGGTTTACGCTTACGGACCGCCGTTATCACAACGGATTCGCGTCATTGATCTGCGCGATGGCAAGGAGCTTTGGACGGCGGTGGCAGCCAAAGAGCGCGTCATTGCCCTTGCCTTTTCACGCGACGGCAAAACCCTGGCATCTGGTACCGGATTCGCCGAATCGGACATCCGTTTATGGGATGTCGCCACCGGCAAGGAAATCGGGCAACTGGAAGGGCACGGCTCCTGGGTCGGTTCGCTGGTGTTCTGGCCGGATGGAAAAAAACTGGCCTCGAGCAGCGCCGATCAGACGATTCGCATTTGGGATGTTGCCAGTCGCAAGTGCATGGACGTGCTGCGCGGCCATCGTGAGGAGGTGTGGCGGCTCGCCCTGTTGCCTGATGGCAAAACGCTGGTGAGCGGCGCCAAAGACGGGACGGTTTGCTTCTGGGACACGTCCGTCACGCATCCGCGGCAGCCCCACATCACCATTCCCGAGAACGTCGTTGACTGGTCTTTCACGCCCGACAGCCGGTCGGTCCTGACTCTGGATCGGCAAGGTCAGGTGTCGCAGTGGACTGGCTCTGATTTTCAGCAGAAGGCACCGTTGCTGGAAATTGGGACAAATTTTTATGACGTTGTCTTTTCGTCGGACGGACGCTTCATGGCGGTCAGTTTCACCAACGGGGTCTTCCAGACTTGGGATCTTACCCGACGGGTTTTGTCGCATCAGTTGAAAAACACAACGGGTAAGGTGGGGCTAGATGGCTTGCTTGCCGGCGGAAACAAGCTGGTAACTCGCTCTGGCGACAATTTGTGTCACGAATGGAATCTCACGACTGGCTTGGAAATACAGTCGTGGCAGGCGCCGGCGTCATTATGCCCGATTGGTGTATCGCCCGACGAGCGGTTGTGTGTGGCCATCGGTATTGGGGGGGACGTCGTCTGCAGAAACCTCGCTAACGAAAGCAATCCCAAAGTGGATCTGGACGTTCTGGAAGCTGGCGATGCTTGTTTCTCTCCTGATGGAAAGCTATTCGCCGTTGCCAGTGCCATGGGGTATGCGCGGGTGTGGGAGACGGCCACGTGGCGTGAGGTGGCCACGCTGCGCGGTCATCTTCATGGCGTTCATTCAGCCACCTTTTCGGGCGACGGCAAACGTCTGGCGACCGGCGGCGGCAATGCAGCGCTGAAACTCTGGGACACAGAAAGCTGGCAGGAGGTACTCACCTTGGAAGGCCAAGGATCACAGTTCGGGTCCTCGGCGTTTTCACCCGACGGCAATGCGATTCTCGCGGTAAACCATGCGCGCATCGTGCACATTTGGCGGGCGCCATCGTGGGCGGAGATCAACGCAGCGGAAAAGCCGGCGCCTGGTCCAGTTCCGTAGCAATAAAACAAAGCCAACCCCCTGAAAACCTATGAGCCAATTCAAATTCTCCTGTCCCCACTGCGATCAACATCTGCAATGTGACGAGCAGGCATCCGGCCGCGAAATTCAATGCCCCAACTGCCATCACCTGATCCGCGTTCCGCCGATTCCCGGCCGAACCGCCGAGTATAACCCCGAATCCGGCAAGACCTGGGCCACCTTTGTCGCTTCCGGGAACGTGCCGCCGCCAAAGGGGGTCTCGCTCGCCCGCAAACCGGACCGGTCGGGGCCGCCTCGAAAGGAGCCAAGCCGGTAAAGCGCCTCTGAAGAATTCCCGGTTTTGCGTGGCGTAATCCCGGAAGAAAAGGCGCTTTCACATCTCGGACGACGGCACGAACAAAAGCGTCACTGTTTCGCCGCCGACAGGGAATCTGTTTTTCAGACTGAAGCAATCATTTGGCACATGGTGACGCGGTTGTCGGAAGGGTTAAACTTCGCAAGCCCCGGACTTACGAATTTCCCGGAAAATGGGGGCTCGTGCAACTCGCCCCTCCGATTTCTACGTTCGCGGATTGAACTTTGATTCGCGCGCGAGCTGCTCCCACAATTTTTTCTCCGAATCCGTGACTTTGGCCGGCACGGCGATTTTTGTGACGACAATCAAATCACCGCGCGCGCCGTCGCGAGCCGGCAGACCGCGTGCGCGCACACGAAGTTTCTGGCCGTTTTGCGTGCCGGGGGGAATTTTGATGTTCACGCGGCCGTCCAGCGCGGGCACGGAAAGGTTCGCGCCCAGCACGGCTTCCCACGGCGCAAGCTCGGCTTCGTAAATCAAATTGTGACCTTCCACCTCGAAGTCGGGATGCTTCGCCAGCCGGACCCGCAAGTACAAATCGCCTGCGGCACCGCCGCCCGCGCCGGTTTCGCCACGCCCCGCGAGCCGCAATTTCTGTCCTTCGGTCACGCCGGGCGGGATTTTGACCTGGTGCGTTTCCGTTTTGACCGAGCGCCCGGCGTTGTGACGGACATTGACCGTGCGCACCGAGCCGCGCAGGGCTTCTTCGAGAGTAACGAGAATGTCGCCTTCAATGTCGCGTCCGCGCTCGGCGAATTCCTCATCCTCAAATCCCCCGGTGCGGCCGAAGCCACCCGCGCCGCCGCGCATCCGCGCGCCGAACAGTTCCTCGAAGAAATCACTGAAGCCCGTGCCGCCAAAATGGGTTTCAAATTCTTCACCCCCGGCACCGCGCCCGCGAAAAGTCCGGCCGCCGGTGAAATGTTCCCAGCCGGACGGCGGACGAAAATCCGCGCCGGACTTCCAATTCGCGCCCAGTTCGTCGTACTTTTTGCGCTTCGCCGGGTCGCTCAAGACTTCGTAGGCCTCGTTGATTTCCTTGAATTTTTCCTCAGCCTTCTTTTTGTCCCTGGCGACGTCGGGATGATATTGCCGCGCGAGTTTGCGGAAGGATTTTTTCAGCTCATCGGCACTCGCCGTGCGCGGCACGCCGAGGGTTTCGTAGTAATCTTTGTATTGAACGGGCATAGGTGTGGCCTTGATTCAAGGCAACTTTTGAAAGGATGTGCCAGTGTGTGACGTTTGTCAAAATTTCGGTTGTAGTGTCGGCGCTGTGCGCTGATTCATTCGAGCCACAGGCTCGACACTACAGCAAATCAGGCCATTCTCCCAATTCCGGGCTACTTCCCGATTTTCGTGTTGTCCACGCTGAGGTAGCAGGTGCCGGCCAGGTTGCCCTGCCGCCGCCAGATTTTCAGCAGGATTTGATCACCTTTGGCCTGTCGGCCAAATTTGACCGCGTCGCTGGAGTTGCTCACCGGCTGGCGGTTGATTTCCATAATCACGTCGCCGCGTTGCAATCCGGCGTCGGCGGAATTTGAGGCCTGTTCAAGGTCCGAGACAAGCGCGCCTCGAACCCCGGGGGGAACTCCCAATTGCCGCCGCACTTCCGGTTCCAAATCAGCCACCGTGACGCCGTCGAGGGCGTCAATCATGGAATTGCCGGAACCCGGCTTTTTCTGGTCATTGCCACTTGGTGCAACTTCGACGGGCAGTTCGGTGAGCGTGACCGTGACCGTTTCCGGGCGGCCATGGTGGAGCAATTTCACCGTCGCCGAACTTCCCGGCGCGCATTCGGAAACGGCCAGTTGAAAGCTGTGCATGTCGGGGATGTCTTTGCCGTTGAAACCGACGATCACGTCGCCCGATTTAATCCCGGCTTTCTCTGCGGGCGTGTTCGGCAAAACATCGCCGACGAGCGCGCCGTTTTGATCCGGCAAATCAAACGACTTTGCCAGCCGGGGCGTGATATCCTGAAGCAGGATGACGAGATCGCCGCGTGTTACTTTGCCGCCGGTGATGAGGCGTTCCATGACCCGGCGTGCCATGTTGATGGGCACGGCAAAACCGATGCCCTGATTGCCGCCGTTATCATTTGGAATAATGGCGGTGTTGATGCCAACGAGCCGGCCTTCGGCATCCACCAGCGCGCCGCCGGAATTGCCGGGATTGATCGCCGCGTCGGTTTGAATGAAGTCTTCGTACTGGTTGATGTGACCAAAGGCAAAGTTGCCGCGTCCGAGCGCGCTCACGATGCCCATCGTCACCGTCTGGCCAACGCGAAACGGATTGCCGATGGCGAGCACAATGTCGCCGACCTCCAACTGGGCGCTGTCACCCAACGTGATGGCCGGCAAATCCTTCGCGTCAATTTTCAAAACCGCCACGTCCGTTGGCGGGTCGGTGCCAATGACCCGGGCGGTGAACTCCTTTTTGTTGTCGGCAATGGCAACTTCGATTTCGTCCGCGCCGTCCACCACGTGATTGGCCGTTAAAATGTAACCATCCGGTGAAATGATGACGCCGGAGCCGAGATTTTGTTTCCGGAGCGTGCGTCCGCGGCCGTCATCGGGAAACTGGTTGCTGAAAAATTGCCGGAAAAATGGATCATTAAGAAGCGGATTGCGCATCGGCCGGATATGAACGATGTGCGTGGAGTAAATGTTGACGACACTTGGCGCGGCCTTTTTGACGACGGGGGCGAAGCTGGCGCCAACCCCGGCGTCGCGATTGACGGGCGTGGTTTCAACCTTGATCGCCGGTTCGGTTTCCCTCGCCCAGGAGGTGAGGAGAAACAGGCCGGCCATGACCAGTACGCCCGCGATGCCTGAAAGAAATCCAACCCATGACCTGGAAAAATGTCTCATAGCTTGGTAAAACTATTGACACCGCCCCCCGACTGCCTGTTCAAGCCGCTGTGCCTATTTCGCCGGTTGGTTGGTTGGTGGCGGCTGGGTTTGCGACTGCTGGAGTTTTGCCACGTCTTCGGGTTTGATGACTTCGATCTTCGCGCCTTTTTTCATTTCTTCAAGCGAAGGCACCTTGATGATGTCGCTGGTGAGCGGTTCGGGTGGCTTGGGATGTTCGGTGGCAAGCAGTTCCACTTCAAAGATTAAAACGGAATTGGGCGGGATACCGGGCCGGCCTTGTTCGCCATAGGCGAGTGGCGCCGGGATGAACAGTTGCCATTTTGAACCGACCTTCATCTGCTGGAGGGCTTCCGTCCAGCCGTGAATCACATTGCCAATGGGAAACTGCGCCGGCTGGCCACGCTTGTAAGAACTGTCGAATTCCGTACCATCCAGCAACTTGCCCCGGTAATTCACCGTCACGACGTCATTGGACCCGGGCAGCGTTCCGTTGCCGTTGGTGATGACGATGTATTGCAGGCCGTCAGGCAGGGCGATGACACCCTTGCTGGTTTTGTTCGTCGCCAGAAAGGCCTCGCCGTCCGTCTTGTTTTTTGCCGCCGCCTCTTCGCGCATTTTTCGCTGTTTGGCGGCAAACTCTTTTTGAAATGCCGTCAGCGTCTCCTGCACCTGTTCCGGTGTGAGCAGCGTGGGGCCGGACAGCACGTCTTTGACGCCGCGCGCGACCAGGTTTACATCAACCTCGATCCCTTGGCGCTGCAAGGTGCGGCCCATTGACATGCCAATGGCGTAACTGACGCGCGCCTTTTCGTCATTAAACACATTCGTGCCGGCTGGCGCTTTATCAATGGGAGCGATGGAAGTTTGGGCGGTTGTGCCAACGGGTTTTCCAACTGGTTTTGAGTTGGAGGCGCAGCCCACAAGGCCGGCGGCGCTCACGGAAAAAATCACAGCCAATGCAATGGTTTTCATAGTTTTGATTTTCGAGCAGCTATTATCGGAATTTGGATTAAAATTGCAATTCTTTTTACACTCAAGCACCGGCGCTCAAAATGATTCCCTTGCTGAACGAATCTGCTTACACTTGGTCGAAGCTGTGCTAATTGCAATGAATCGCTCAAAAATAAAAATCCTCGCCCCCATCGCGTCTGCCGTGCTGGCCGGGTCTGTCATCATCGGCTGCACCACCGCCAAAACGGTTCCACCGCCCCCGCAGCCGGCAACCCAAACCAACATTTCCCTGGCGCCGGGGCCAAACGACGCGCGCATCGCCTACGTCACGGCGCGGCTGCTGGAGGAATTTCACTACTCGCAAGAACTGCTCGACACGGAGATTTCAAAGAAGTTTTTCGACGGTTATTTGGAAATCCTCGATCCGCGGCGTGAAAATTTTCTGCAATCCGACATTGCCGAATTCACGCACTACCGGACGAATCTTGACACGTTCACCATCGGCACCAACACCGCCGACCTCACGCCCGCGTATGAAATTTACCGGCGATACCTTGAACGCATCCAACAGCACGCTGACTGTGTGAACGAACTTTTGCAGGAGGACAGATTCAAATTTAATACCGACGAACACATTCTGCTCGACCGGCGCCACGCGCCCTATCCCCAAGACCTCGGCGAGGCAAAACAACTTTGGTCGCAGCGATTGCGTTACGAGTATTTGCTGGAAAAACTCAGCCGCGAGATTACGCCGACCAATAACAATGTGATTTTGACTTTGCCCAAATCCACCGCCGCGGAAATTACCGGCACGCTCGCGCGGCATTATCGCTGGAATTTGCACCTGGCGACCAATCTGGAAAGCCCGGGTGTTTTGCAGGCGTATCTCAACGCCCTGGCGCATGCCTACGACCCGCATTCGGATTATTTCAACACCGAGCACGCGCAGACTTTTTCCATCGACATGAGCCTGTCACTTTTCGGCATTGGCGCTCAACTGACCGAGGACTACGGCTATTGCACCATCAGTTTGCTCATTCACGGCGGTCCGGCGGAAAAAAGCAAACAAATCAAGGAAAGTGACTACATTGTCGCTGTCGCGCAGGGCAATCAACCGCCCGTGGATGTCGTGGACATGGAACTCGGCAAAGTTGTCCAGCTCATTCGCGGCCCAAAAGGAACCGAAGTGCGGCTGACCATCAGTCCGGTGGAAGACCGCGCCGTCCGCCGCGTTGTGACTTTGATCCGCGATGAAATCAAACTCGAAGACTATGAAGCCAGGGCCCAGCTCATCGAATTGCCGGATGGCCACGGTGGCACGATGCGGCTGGGCATCATTGATTTGCCGTCGTTTTACGCGACGGTTGATTTGCCCGGCAACACCGAGCATTCAACGGCCAAAAGCACCACCGCCGATGTCACGCGCCTGATTAAAAAACTCAAATCGGAAAAGGCCGCCGGCATCATTCTCGATTTGCGCGGCAACCCCGGGGGTTTGCTCGAAGAAGCCGTCAAGTTCACCGGCCTTTTCATCAAAGCCGGCCCGGTGGTGCTCGCCCGTTCTTCGTTCGACGGCCCGGTGACTGTGGATAGCGACACTGATTCTTCCGTGCTTTACGACGGCCCGCTCGTCGTGCTCGTCAACCGTCTGAGCGCGTCCGCGGCGGAAATCGCCGCCGCCGCATTACAAGATTACGGTCGCGCGCTCATCGTCGGCGACATTTCCACCTTCGGCAAAGGCACGGTGCAGAGTTTGAATCTGCTGCGCCCATTCTTCGTCGGGCCGGCCACCGTCTCCGCGACCAATGATCCCGGCACGGTCAAAATCACCAGCGGCAAATTTTATCGCGTCAGCGGGGCTTCGACGCAGTTGAAAGGCGTGATGCCGGACTTCATCCTGCCGGACGTGTTGAATTATTCGACTCAATTTGGCGAATCCTCGCTCGAAAATCCGCTGCCTTGGGACACCATTCGGAGTGCGGATTACGACAAATTGAACCTGAATTACTCCAAATTGAATCTGGTGCAATTGTATCTCGACGAATTACGCCGGCGTTCGAGTGCGCGCATCGCCACGAATCAGGATTTCATTTATACCCGCCAGGACATTGACCAATTCCAAAAATTGCAGGCCGACAAAACCGCCTCGCTCAACGAACGCGAACGTTTGAAAGAACTGCAGGAAGCCGATGCCCGCCAGAAAGCACGCGATCTGGAACGCGCTGCGCGCAAAGCGCCGGACGTGAAAATTTATGAACTGACCGTTGCGAAAGCCGGTGAACCCGGCCTTCCACCGCCGCTCCAGAAAACCAACACCGTGACCGCGAACGGTTTGCCCGCAGGTACAAATTCGACGCAAACCGCGGCCGCAAAAGCTGCCGACGCGCCGAAGCCGCCTGACCCCATGCTGGACGAAACGGAACGGATTCTTGAAGATTACATTTCGCTTTTGTCGTCGAATCAGATGTTGATTGCCAATTAGTGAAAATCCATGAAAACCTTCACTGCGTTTTTTTGTTTGTTGTTCGTGGCCAACGGCGTCCTGGCCGACGTTTATTCGGCGGCGATCCGGCAGGCCAAAAACGTCACCGCCAATGCCAGCAACACGCGGCAGGACAATCCACCGCCGCCGGCTCAGCCACCACCCGCTCCGCCGTCGCAAACCAATCCGCCACCGGACCCGGTGCTCGAAGCCACCCGGCAAAACATTGCCGGCCTCCGTGTCGATTTTGACGCCTTCGGTGACCGGGCCGACACCAATTCGGCCGCCGCGCAAAAGCCGTCGTTGATGAGTAATCTGGCGGCGGCGGCCTCGGGCACGAAACCGTCGCCCGTGTCCGTTTCCAAACTGGCGGATGACCTGATGACAGCAATGGCTGGAAATGAAAAACTGCGCCCGCAACATCAAAAACTGGCGCAGGATGTCCATGCCATCTTCAACAGTTCGCATCTTTCGCCGGCGCAACAGCAGAAGATTTTCGCCGACGTCCAAACCCTTTTGCAAAACGGTGGAGTGTCGCCGGACGATGCCACAAACATAGTCAACGACATCAAGATAATTGCAACCGAAACCAAATGAGCGCATTCACCGGATTGAATGTCCGGTTTGCAAAAAGAAAGGCGACTGGT
>Ga0208188_1000818_pt1 | contig 15876 bp, 16 predicted proteins | sample June2015DPH_8_50_FD_184698 | JGI IMG/M metagenome (GOLD analysis project Ga0208188, IMG submission 184698) | Peatland microbial communities from SPRUCE experiment site at the Marcell Experimental Forest, Minnesota, USA - June2015DPH_8_40... | ecosystem: Environmental > Terrestrial > Soil >...
AAGATCTTCTTCCACACAGATAGCGGTGAAGTCTTATTGAAACGTATCTCTTTCACCCTCTACCCGAATATCGGTTTTGAAGAAAGAAAGCTTCTGGAATTGGCGCGAAGGAAAGCCGAAGAATCGGGAGATGTAGCTCTGTTCGACTGAAAAGGACCCGGAATGTCACGTGTTAGTAATGTTGACCAAATAGAGGTCCTGGTGCAGATACAGGACCTGCTGCGAACGATACTTCACAGCGCTGGATACGAGGTCCAGTTAACTCCCAGTGGCAAGAAAGGGATGAAAAACTGCGAGAGCAAGCATCTCGGTCTTGGGATAACAGACGTCGTCGTGCCGGACCTGGATTGAGAGATGCGAACACGCTGTTAGCAAAGGGAGAAGCGGTGCACTTGCCGGAATCTGCAAAACAGGCAAAGCTAAAATATCAATCATGTCCCCGGAAAAATGGAGAATTCGCAACTGTTATCGCACCGCGTTCCACGCCGGCGTATCGGCAACTGCCATGGAGTACCTCAGATGAGCAAGAAAATCAGGGTATTGATTGTTGATGATTCGGCGGTGGTTCGCCACACACTTGCTGAAATACTTTGCTCTGATCCCCAGATCGAAGTAATGGCGACAGCCTCGGATCCTTTCGTCGCTGCGGACAAGATATGCCATGAGCTCCCTGATGTGATCACGCTGGACGTCGAGATGCCGCGTATGGACGGCATTACCTTCCTTGAGAAGCTGATGGCTCAGCATCCCATCCCTGTGGTGATATGTTCGAGTCTGACTGAAAGAGGTTCCGAGACTACTTTGAAGGCACTGGAATACGGGGCGGTGGAGATCATACAAAAGCCCAAGCTCGGTACTAAACAGTTCCTTGAAGAATCCAGAGTTCGCATCTGCGATGCCGTGAAAGCCGCCTCTCAGGCCAGGGTCAATCGCCTTAGCGAACGGAGCAAAGTCGAGCCTAAACTAACCGCTGACGCCGTCATTGCGAAGTCCAAGACTAGGGCTATGATCGAAACGACCGAAAAGGTCGTTGTCGTAGGAGCCTCCACTGGGGGGACCGAGGCATTGCGGGTTTTGTTGGAATCACTTCCTCCCGACGCCCCCGCGATAGCGATCGTACAGCACATGCCGGAGCATTTCACGGCCGCCTTTGCAAGGCGCCTTGACGGAATTTGCCGGATTTCCGTCAAAGAGGCGGAGGACAATGACACGCTGATCCGGGGGCGCGCGCTGATAGCCCCTGGCAGTCATCACATGCTCCTCAAGCGTAGCGGCGCACGCTATTTTGTGGAAATTAAGGACGGTCCACTTGTGTGCCGCCACCGTCCCTCAGTGGACGTGCTGTTTCGCTCCGCCGCCCGCTACGCGGGTAAAAACTGTGTGGGCGTTATCATGACGGGGATGGGGGACGACGGCGCAAGAGGCATGGCCGAAATGAAGGAGGCAGGGTCAGCTACTATCGCCCAGGATGAGAAGTCCTGCGTCGTGTTTGGTATGCCGCACGAGGCGATAAAACGCAAGGCTGTGGACCGTGTCGTTTCACTTGAAAACATCGCGGCAGAAGTGCTGAGGCTCTGCAATGCCTGATACCTGGGGTGATCATAATGGTCCGCCTTTGATATCCGCAATCAGCGAACGGAGATGTTCTGTATCGGCTAATCCTTTATGGTGTTTGGGGCACCCTGCGTATCTTGAGGTTAAGGAGTTTAATTCCACCTTTTATGCACAGCAATACGGAGTGACAAATGGGAAGAAGGTAAGGGTTTTGGCACTGTTCTGGAGTTGCGCATGATTACTCCAAAGGTTCTTGTCGTTGACGATGATTGCCATGTATTATCTGCATTTCAGCGAATTTTTCGAAAATTTTTTGTCATCGACACGGCTTTGGGAGGAGCGGCAGGACTGAAGGTGGTATCGGAGCGTGGACCATTCTCGGGCATAGTCTCCGACCTCAAGATGCCAGGCATGGATGGTATTCAATTCCTGTCACAAGTCTGGAGGATCGCGCCTGAAAGTATGCGTATAATCCTGACAGGAAACGCCTGCCTGAAAAACGTTATTGCGGGTTTGAACGAGGGAGTTATTTCCTGTTTTTTAACTAAACCATGTGAACCGGAGGTGCTGATGGAAAATATCCGCTCTGCCATCCAACGTCGTAAGGCCGGTTGCGCAAAGATCATCCCCGGAAAGAATTATTGTCTTAGAGATCAGCAAGAAAGGGAATGAATTATCGTAGGAAGTCTAACTTGCAGCTACATCCTCTCGGCATGGCTTATATATTTATTTACCACCCTGTTCGATATTGCCGTCATTTACCTATTGGGAGGGCATGCGAACCCTCACATAGATCTTTCGAGGATTTCGGATATGCAGGATGAAGGCAAATCCAAAGAACAGCTCATAACTGAGTTGAAAGCATTGCGCCAAAGTGTTGCTGAATCGGAAAAGGACAGGACGGAGCGCAAGCGGACCGAAGAGGCGATTCGTGAGAGCGAGGAGCTGTATCGCACGCTTGTCCGCTTATCCCCAGACCCAATATCGGTGGTGGACCTGAAAGGCTCACTCATTTTCACTTCACCTAAGGCCATGGAAATGTATGGAGATTCGCCTGATGACGAGATCCTTGGACGCAGTATATTATGTTGGGTTGCCCCGGAAGAGCACGAAAAGGCGTCTGCGAATATACGGCGTCTCCTGACGGAAGGAACACTCACAGGTGCTGAATACACACTGATTAAGAATGATGGGACCCGCTTTATCGGAGAGGTCAACGCCTCTATCATTTATTCTCCCGACGGCAGTCCAATGAGAATGATGTTCATTACCCGTGACATTACCGAGCGTAAACGCGCCCAGGATGAGCTGTTCAATTCGCGTCAGATGCTCCGGACAGTCTTGGACAACATTCCACAGCGGGTGTTCTGGAAGGATCAGAACTCGGTCTATGTTGGCTGCAACAAACCTTTCGCCCTGGATGTGGGCTATGAGGACCCAGGTGAGCTTGTGGGCAGGACCGATTATGAGCACGGCTCAGCAGCACTTGCTGACCTCTATCGTGCCGATGATCGTGAGGTAATGGAGAGCGGGAGGTCCAAGATCAACTATGAAGAACGCCAAATCAGGCCGGATGGTACTCGGGCATGGCTTATCACTAGCAAGGTGCCCATGTATGACCAGGATGGCCAGGTGATTGGTGCGCTGGGAACTTACTCGGACATTACGGAGCGCAAGCTGGCGGAAGAGGATATCAGGCAAACCAACGCCTACCTCGAGAACATCTTTGAGAATTCGCCCGATGCCATCTCAATTGTGGATAAGCATGGAAGGTTTATCAAGTGGAACAAAATGGGGGATTACCTCTACGGCTATACCTTTGAAGACATGAAAGGGAAGTCTGCATTTGACCTATACGCGGATAAAGATGAGTTGGAAAAAATGCTTATGAGCTTGCGCGGGGAAGGCTCGGTTAAGAAAAGGGAAATGAGAATGCTGAGAAAGGATGGCAGCATTGCCCCATTTGAAATTTCCATTGGCTTGATCAAAGACAGCCAAAACGAAACTCTCGGGAGTGTTTGTGTCGCAAGAGATCTGAGCGGCATCAAGAAGGCATTGGCCGCCCTCAAAGCTTCTCATGAACGGTTGTATCAGGAAATCGCCGAACGCAAACAGGCAGACCAGAAAGTTGAACAGCTCAGGCGTCAGAAGGAGCTCATTTTGAACTCGGCAGGAGAAGGGATTCTGGGATTAGGTCCAGAGGGAAGACACACCTTTGTCAACCCTGCCGCTACCAGAATGCTGGGGTATACGGCCGATGAGCTCATCGGCCGGAAGGGCCATGACCTTTATCATCACACCAGAGAAAGTGGAGGGCCGTACCCTGAAGATGATTGTCCGATTTTTCAAGCTTTCAGGTACGGCAAATTCTGTCAGGTTACCGAAGAAGTGTTCTGGCGAAAGGATGGGACGAGTTTTCCGGTTAGATACAGCAGCGCGCCTATTATTGAAGACGGTGAGGTTGTGGGAGCCGTCGTCACATTTCGCGATATCACGGTATCCAAGCGGGGAGAGAAGGAAAGAAAAAAACTGGAGGAACAACTCTTCCAAGCCCAGAAGATGGAATCGGTGGGGCGCCTGGCCGGCGGCGTGGCGCACGATTTCAACAACATGCTTGGCGTAATAATCGGCAGGGCGGAAATGGCATTGAATAAGTGCGTTTCTACGGATGAACTCCATCACAACCTCAAGGAGATCCTCAATGCGGGCCTGCGTTCAGCGGACCTTACCCGGCAACTGCTGGCCTTTGCCCGCAAACAGACCGCCGTCCCGAAGATAATGGATTTGAACGACACGATCTCGGGCATGCTGACGATGTTGCGGCGGCTCATCGGAGAGGATATCGACCTGTCCTGGCAACCGGGACTCGATCTCTGGAAAGTCAAAATTGATCCCTCCCAGGTGGACCAGATTCTGGCCAATCTTGTGGTCAATGCCCGCGATGCCATTTCCGGAGTAGGCGCCATCACCATGAGGACCGAGAACGTCGTGATCGATGATTCCGATGTGGCGGAGACCCCCGAATTCATTCCGGGAGAATACGTCCTGCTGACAGTGAGCGATAACGGCATAGGTATGAGTAAGGAGGTCCGCGAGAATATCTTCGAGCCTTTTTTTACCACCAAAGAAGTGGGCAAGGGAACCGGACTGGGATTGTCCACCGTCTACGGCATCGTTAAACAAAACGAAGGTTTTATTTATGTCGTCAGCGAACCGGGGAAAGGAACTACGTTTAAAATCTACCTGCCACGGTTCGAGGCTAAAACTGCGCAGTTCCCCTCTGAGGAAGCAACCGACAAGCCCCCAACAGGCACGGAAACCATCCTGCTAGTCGAGGACGATGAAGCGATCCTGAACCTCAGCAAGATGATTCTCGAAAACCTGGGCTACACGGTGCTTGCGGCGCAGACTCCAGCAGACGCCATACGTCTTGCCGAGGAGCATCCAGGAGATCTTCACCTGCTTATCACGGACGTGGTGATGCCGGGGATGCACGGCCGGGAACTGGCAGAACAGCTTGGCGCCATCCGCCCTAATCTCAAGTGCCTTTATATGTCAGGCTATACCGCTGACGTGATAGCACATCGAGGTATTCTGGACGAAGGACTAAATTTCATTCAGAAGCCTTTCCTTAGCTATGATTTTGCGGCAAGAGTCAGGCAAGTGCTGGGCCACTTGGAATAGATGGCTAAGAGATAGTGCCGGCATTTCTCCCTGACGCTTGTATTCCTGAGGACTCAAAATTTCAGCACATCCGGATCATACTTTTTGTGCAAGGTTCGTCCGGTCAGATTCAAACGGCTCCCCAGTTGATGGTTTTACCCCAATGAGGACTGTAAGAAGCATGAGATGAGCACTGAAAGCTCGTGCACTCTTGATAGGCCGTCATGAGACCCAGAGTAATGTAAGAGTTATTTTTTGATTAGAAGATAGTTGTTTTTTAGTTAGAAAACCCTCAAGTCCCCCCACCTTTTGCCGATAATAAAATATGTCACTTGATGAGTCGCGTGTCGAAATCGAGATACGATCAGAGTCTTATCCAGCTTCAAAGGAGAGAAGAGTTGAATATCCGTGATGACATCGCCGGATTGATCTGGAAGATCAGGGAGCGTACCGGGCTTAGTCAGGAGAAATTCGCCGCCAAGCTCGGTGTCACATTTCCGACTGTCAGTAGATGGGAAAATGGGCGAGCAAAGCCGTCGCCGCTTGCGTTGAAACAGATCGAGAACCTGCTCCGCAAATTGGGTGATAAGGGCCATGACCTCGCCCATGAGTATTTTGAACATTAGAAGGCTGATGAAAAGGGTCTGTTGATGGGAGAAGAGCTTTAAAACCAGGATCTAATCCTTTCTCATTAAGATGATCTGAAGGGACTGCTCGCGGAATGAGTTGGCGGCCAGTCCTCTTTTTTCATATCATCATTCCGGGCAGAGCAGCATGAAGATTTTCCTTGTTGGTGTCAGTTGCGTTGGCAAGACGACTATCGGGAAGCACTTGGCTGATTGGATTGAATATCAATTTATCGATTTTGATGAGGAGATCGAGGAATATTTCCTCATGCCTATCAGCAAGATCAAAGCTCAATTTTTCAGTGAACGTTCATTTAGGACAGAGGCATGCAAAATCTTGAAACAGATTACCGAGCAAAACGGGGATAGTGTGGTTGCTCTGCCTCCAAGCGGTCTGATGGATAGCTATTGGAGGATTCTGAAAAAGTCGGATTCCATAATCATTGTGTTGAAAGACCGGCCAGAGAACATTCTGGATCGCATCACTTTCTTCGATGAGGATTCAATGCCGATTCATAAGGAACTGACACCGAAAGAGAGGGTCCACTGCCTGAAGGACATTAAAAGGGATATGACCTATTTTGGAAAATCATACTCGAGGGCACACCACACAGTGGACATTGCTGGATTGGGGATCGAAGGGAGCGTGGGGAAAATAATCAATTGCTTACAGGAGAAACCTGATATTCTTACGATCTGAGGTTACACATGACATGATCTGAATGGACTGCTCGGCGGAATGAATTGGCGGCCAGTCCTTTTTATTTTTTCATGTACTGTTTTTGGTAAGCAGGTCCCATAATTGACGACTCAAAAGTTCAGTACATCCGGATCATTTCCGTTGTGCTCTCCAGCCTGCTCAGTATTCAAGGATCTGGCAAGCTGTACGTAATTCTCCTGGCATTATCCGCTATGATTTCGCCTTTATGTCAGTATAATGCATTCGGACTATGGTGATCGGCAATGAAAATGTTCATTGAGGCGTGCCAACCCGCAACGTGTATGCCATTGTGAAATTAACTAGGAATTCAACTATTTGGTGCTATTATGCCTTGGTGCCCATACACTGATCTCGACTTGCCGGACGAGGCGACCAATTCCGAACACATCATACCCCTCTCATTGGGCGGAGCTAACGCTTTTTGCATCCCTGTCCAAAAGGACTTCAATACGAGAATTGGCTCCAAGATTGATGGAGTTTTGGCCAATGACTTTTTTATCTCAATAAGGCGTCGAGAATTTGACGCAAGGGGGCACAGTAAAAACCAACCAAAGGCAATTCTGCGTGATTCAAGACTGTCAGACGGGAGGCCTGTACAAGTAACATTGCTCGGAAATCACGCCCCACTCGTTTGGGATGCTATGGCAAATAATTGTCTTCAAGAACCAGATGTGGTAGGCGAAGAAATTTCATCACGCTTCAAGATCGGAATGCACGACCGAAAGCGATTTTTGGCGAAGGTCTCGTTGGCCGCCGGGTATTTCATCTACGGCGATTTATTTCGAAATCTTGTCCGCCATAGTGAATTAAGGGTATTGATGAATTTTGATTCATCTACGGCGCCAGACAGTTTCAGCGGGTTCAGTCTAAGGGGATATGACGAATTCTCGCCAGTTAAAGAAGCTGACGTCAATTCCGTTGAACTTGATAAATTCTTCTGTGGGTTGATAAACGGCTCATGCGTGATAACCATCCCTGGCCCACAGAAGGTGGGGTTCATAGTTGGGATTCTTGGGAAATGGATTGGGACATTGAATGTGCCTGCCTCAACCGATTCCTTTCCGGCCGACGGGGAACATGACCTTGGGCACGTAATCGCACTGCACGAAGGCCAGATGTCCAAAATGTCCTATCGTCAACTGGCTGAACATGCTCACTCCACCATAAATCGAGAGAATCCCAGCTAACTTCTACGAGTTAAAGCTGTGCTTGCAAGAGAGACTTCCGGGGGGATCGCCACTTCAAAATCCCCCGACTTGTAGGTGAATACTTTTCCCCACCTCGACAGTAATCTAAGTTGTGTGTTGTGAGCTTCTAACGTCCTGATCTTGAACATGATTTTCACTTTCATCCCCAATTTCTTTTTTGAAAGTTGTGGAATTTTTGCACAATCCAGCGATGCCGCTATCCCACATCATATTGACGCAACCAAGATATGATTGTATCCTGATGGCATCCCCCAAAACCCAATGGCCAATGGCTATTCGGGCGTGCTCTTAGTCTAATTTATTAAAATGAGCGAATACATGGGAATTTAAATACCTCAGGAGATATATGGACCACAGTTCAGAATGTAGCTAATTGGTGGCTGCTTGCGTGTCTGTTATCACTGGCTACAAATGAGGAATATTTATGGAATGCTATTTCCAGGGCTGTGTCAAAGAGGGGAGAACGAAGGAACACATTCCACCAAAAGCCTTCTTCCCTAAAGATCAAAGGGAACAGTTGATTACTGTAAGATCCTGCAAGGATCACAACACCGAAAAATCACGTGATGATCTCTATGCCCTTGCACACATTTGCTTAAATAGCTCGCCTCGGAACCGGGCTCGGGAAGTCTTTACGCAATGCATCGTGCCACAACTAGGATTTAATGAGCACGCATTTCAAAAGCTGATGATTCGGGATTCAATCCATTTAGGAAAGGGAGCGGTAAAATATAGAGTTGATGTGCAGAGGCTGGATAGATTTTTCAATGCTCTATCCTGTAGCCTGATCTATCACATTGCCAGAAAACAGCTACCACAGGAGTTCTCTCTAGAAAATATTTATCACAATCTGATTGACGAGTCATTGACTTCCCTAGGAATCGACTTTCACGCTTATATAGAACAGTTTTACCAAAATGAGCCTTCAGATATTCTTCATTTTGGTGATGCAAAATTATATAATCAAGGCGCCTACACAGTCAAGGTATTTGGAATTACAGATTTTAGATCTTCAATAACAATCGTACATCTATTCTTTGGGCATTTTAAGGTCACCTCGATGCTTACCCGTATATGGCCTGAAAATAGCGTCCACATGGACACTCCTCCTTCGCTCCGGTGATTTGCGATGTTATTGGAAACTCCAAACAGCTCTCCTGAATGGAGTTATGAGAAACATCTTTCGAAAGGGCACGATCCTTAAATAATATGTTTGTCTTGGCAGCCTGCTTATCTACCCGCAGCATCGACTCATCCCCTCTTCCCTTATTTGTGGTATAGCGTGGTATAAGCCTGCATGAAAATTGTCGAATGTTTGTCCTTGAGATCCTCAATTGATTCGATCTGAACGTCCGGATCGGCCTGAACCACTTCCAGTGCCTGTTGGTACCTCCATGTGAACTCATCCGCCTTGCCGCCTCCCCGCAAGAGCTGCCCCCATGGACATGTCAATATGTCCAACGAGTGGGGAAAAATCCTTGCAAAGTCAGAGAGAAAGCTACCAGTCAGGTGGGGTCCGAGATAGGGATTCCGCAAAAGCAAAAGGGCCGGGTGGCTAATCACCTCGGCGGCAATCAAGGCTTTTCGCGTTACTGGATTTGCAATTAAACCTGCGAGATTGGTGAGGTCATGAGGTTTGCACGCGTCCGGAATCACTTTTCTCAGGATATGTACCACCTCATCAGAGTCTCCGAATCCAATTGCGCCAGCAATTTCTGCTTCAGTGCGAAAGTAAAGGTCTTTATAATCAAGCCGGGGCCGTTTTTCCCCGTCCTTGGATCCAACCCTTAAACGACCGGCAAGGCATACAGCAAGAGCCGGATTGGGGTCGATAAGCCATTTAAATCCCTGCCATTCATGAAGTGCTTCGATAAGTCGCCAGTGGAAATGGGAAAATTCCCGCAGTTTGTTGAGCACTTTGGGATCAATCTCGCCCAGAAGGTTTGAGAGGATTTCTTTCCAGTCCGTATCTTTCTGCCAGTCCCCATAGGAAATAGCGTCATCCCAATCCGGCTCGTACTCAAATTTACCATTTGAGGAATGAAGCCGGTAAACCTTGACGGCCGAGCGATCAAATTCAGCAAGTGGATCAAGCTCCAAAATTCCGAAGCCCAGCATGTCAAGTCGCAGAAGTTGAAGCTGACCGTGCGTCCGTTGCCACGATGTTGATGGAGTCTTACGCCAGGCTATAGGACGCGGTAGCAATTGAACTACAAATGCCTGGCCGTCCATGGCGTAGTAGTAGCGGTTGCCGGATCGCGTGAGTCCATATATTTTCTGTGTCATTGTGAATTTCCTTTTTTTTATTGTTGGGCCTATCAAATTCCTCAAGTCAACTGCCCTCATTCCGCGAACCTCAATATCGCGTGGAATAAAGGTATACGAACAGATTCAATCCTTCTTCAGTTCTTGCAAAAGTTTCCACGCCGCTTCTTTCGTTTCTGGCATCTCACCGGCATATTTCAGGTCTCGCAAATACTTGAGTTGTGCGGCTGTTGGAGGAGGCGAATATTCTCCGGCTTCTTTCTTCGCATTAAGCTCCTGGAGAAGCCGACGAGCCTCATCCTTTGACGCCGGAATTTCTTCAACTCCAAGGCCTTTCAAAAACAGAACTTGCTTTTCTGTCGGCGGTTCAATGGATTCGGTTTCGACTAGTACTGCCGGTTGGGCTTGCACTGTGGGTTCGATAGGTTGCTCCCTCCACTTCCCCAACTCGGACCGCACAGTTCTCAATCCGATCTGAAGCTGCCGCATTTGCTCAAGTATCGACTCGATGGCATCATCAGGTATTTCCATTCTCAAGTCCTCGTTGCCATAAGCGTTCAATTCCACAATGTTTTTGCTCTTCACTTTTCTATATTATTTGTGGTGGGACCCGATTCAACCTCTAAACCAGCTCTTGAGCTACAAACCTTCACAAATATCGGAGGGCATAAAAAATTATTATGAGACAACATAGAATGAACCAGTATTGAGGAGCAATGCAGTGGGACAGACGACAAACATCGAGAAGAAAAGTTTGAAGGAAGCACGTCGATCATTCGGGCTGACGCAAACGGAGCTGGGAAAAATGTTCGACCTCGCGCAAGTCCACATCTCCCTTGTCGAGCAAGGAAAATTGACGCTCATGCCCCACCAAAGAGCGGCGGTTGAATCGCTACTCGGGCCAATTGATTGGGATGAACGATATGCGTTGATTAGGCGGTCTAATTGCGCATAAAAACAGAAAAGGACCAATTGCCGGCTGGTCCATTCTATTGACAAAGGTGTGGGCTTCCCGATGTAGGCTTCCTCCACCTCGACACGAAAGGTTGTAAAATGTTTGTCAGTAATAATTTAGATTCTTTGCTCCAGAAACGGATTCAAGGACTTGCGCCTACTAACAATGAACAAGGCGAGCCGATCCGCTAAATCTGCTCGCCTCGGATAACGAATAAGGTAAATGTTATGAAGGATAATAATATAGATGTTTTGTCAACTCCCATCAGACTTATAATCTCACGAATAGAAGTTGAGTCAAAAGTCACGAACGTAGGCAAAGTCAAGAATAGCTTCTTCAGTCGATACGCAATTACATCAGTTCCTGACCTTGAGACAGTAGCTTATTATTTAATGACTGGACATTCAATCACTCCAGCTTACGTTTTACCAAATCCGAACGATATTGATTCAAAAACAGGAAAGCCGCATGAAGCGCCTACTAATGAGTCAACCTTTATTAGTCAGCAAATCTTCGGAGGTGACCTCGATAATCATGAGACTGAAATACTCGAGGATGGTACAGTAAAGTATCCAGAAGGGGTTGATCTCAGCCTGACGCTTGGTAATATTCTGGACTTTTGCGACATTCACCACCTAAGACCCTTCTTGATATATGAAACCATGAGTTCAGCCGATGATTGCTTGAGATTTAGGGTGATGTTCTGCACTCCTGAGCCGGTGACTGATCCTGTTAAGCGTTCTAATTACGTAGAGGCGATACGCGATTTATTCGCTACCAAGTTTAGATACACAGACTCCAGGGTGACTGACTTGTCACGATTCTTTTATGGGACTACGCGGAATGAAGATGGTCAGTATTACTTCAACTCTGTTACTTGCGACTTGGAGCATATCCTAAAAGAAAGGTTGAATGAAGATACGGTAGGTACTGACCTCGATAATAATCATGTACTGCGATATAAAACTCGAGGTCAGTACCTACCGTATCTTGACTCAATGTCTGCTCCTGTTGAATGCTATGGAGATATTTACCAGCAGGCCGCACAAGTTCCATTCGAGCTATTCTCCTCACACTCCATGGCCGAAGGTCATTTTCTATGTGAAGTCGAAGGCCATAAAGAACGTAATCCGTCAGCCCATATCTATTTGGGCAAAAAAGGAGAGTATCGGTATCACTGCTTCGGCTGTGGTGCTGACATGTCCGGCGTTGATTACATAATGACGACCAAGAATGTGACCGTTTTTGAAGCCCTGGGAATAATACTGAAATCACGTCCTGAAGTAAAGCCGTTGAAGAAACTACGCCAGGGAATTAAACGCCTTTGGAAAGACAACAAGGCCGCATATAGTAAGTTGTATTTTCATGCAAATGCCGGGGCTTACGTATTGCAGGCGTGTATCGAAATTGCTGAGTCAGGCTACGTCGATGGTGACGAAGTTATCTTTATTGCACCGGCTCCTTTGATTAAGCGTAAGTTGGAAAGCATCTGGGTTGATCGGCAGGAAGATTCGATTAGACGAACTATGAAGAAGCTATGTTCCTACAATGGTTTCCTCCGCCATGTTAGCGACAGTGAGTTACGTGAACGATATCCGCGAATGCTTGATTACCTCAAACAGCTTCAAGGCCAGTGCAGTACTCATTGTAGCGTTTACGCCATGCCTCTAAACCGAAGTTTTGATGAGTGTCTTCAAACCTGTCTCCAAAGTGAAGATAATAGGCGAAGAACGGGATCCACTGGACCTGTAACTCAGGATAGCGCGAAATTGCAGGGGCTTGATGTCCAGGCATCCCTGTATCAAACGGCGAGAGGTGCAAGTGAACCAATGCTTCGTTTGCTGAAGAAATTCCGTCCAGCCCTCAAACAGTGCCTTAATGATCTAAATTACGCAACGAGGGAGCTGGTTTTGACTTACTGTGGAGAATCTACCAACTATGCAGAGCGAAAATTACGCGAAGCTTGGCCCCGATTATTACAGGACGAAGGGTTAATCGAAATACGTGTCAATCGTTCAAATCGCTTGGAGTATGAACTACCTCGTGATCTTGACTCAAATAGCAAGGTAGCAGTGCCAAAAGAAGGAGGATGCGATGGGAGATGTGCTGATGTTTCCATTACAGAAGATTGTCGAAACAGTACCGCCGACATCGGTCAAGATTGTGAACCCAGATACGAGAATGCGGTTGCGTGCTCGAATTCAATTGGCGGTAGCAGAAAGGAATGAAGCCGATTATTGGGAGCGCAAGTACAGGGACATGCCAGAACCTGTAGTGGCGGTGATTGAGCCGATTTACCCCGGCAGCAAGTCCGTGGTTGTTACGAAGCGAAGGGCTGCGACCGGCTGAAATTTTGCCACCATGAAGAAGTCACCATTGGCATTCAGCAAACTTTTTCTGTTTGGGCGTCTGCCGGGATAAAACTCTTCACCTCGGCACCGTCCTGCATTATCCATTTTGTCTTAGTACGCACTCCATTCCTTATTATCGTGACAGCTACCAGCTAGAGGACATCGTCATCGGATAATCGTGAGTTGGTGACCACACAGGATGAAGAAATTGCAAAATTCGGGTTTTCAATCCCTCGCCTGTAAACGTACTTCTCCAGATGCCGGCACCCATCCTCTCTCACACTAACTTTTCAGACTCCTCGGCGCCAGTGATCCGTCAAATACTAGAAATTTACCCACGAAAACCACGAGACCGGGTTTCTCGCCTCATGAATTCGTGCAGAGGTAAGCAATATGTACCGGTCTGTCCGGGCGAATCAGCCCTTGCCAGTGACACCGTTCCCGGCTGCCGGGATGCGTTCTAAAACGCAGCAGTTGAGAATTCTCAATGGTTGGGAAGTTCATGCCTATTACCACAGCCTTGTAACCAGGAGTTGAGAGAATCAAAGGGTGCGAAGCCGATTCAGGTCGAATAAATAATCATCCAAAATCTTTTAAGGATTACACAGCTCACAGGGTCTGTAACCGGCCCGGATCGCCTGGTCCCTGGTTTTAAAAGGCACTATGCAGTTTCGGCAGTTGTACTTTTCGCAGCCGGGTGCGTTCAATCACCTAAATTGTACCCTTGCCCCCCTTCAGTACCTCTCCGAATACGGTAATGGACCTACGATCAGACCGGTCAGAACACGGTGCAATCACGAAACGGGAACCTTCAGGGCATGAAATCTCGCCGTTTTGAACTTTGCACTTAAGGAACTCCAGAGCTTCTTCGATGTTCGCCGCATTCATCTGATCTATGACGTGCCACCTTTCCCACGTGTCGCCCTTCTCATCTACTGTTCTGTCGCGTGCAACTATGTAATCATTATGCTCAGCCATTTTGTTCCTCTCTTTTCAATCTGCAAGCCATCCTCCAGAACTTCGTCGATTGCGTCAATAAAAGGTAGCCGGAGGAGTTTACGGTCCATCAGGCTGGCCCTACCACGTTCACCGCCTGCCACTTGTCTTTTCCAAGTATTCAACAATCTCTGGGACCCAGGTAAACCAAAATGTGATGCCCACTGTTCGAGTTTCCGGAATTTTCCAACATTCTCCTGGATTCATTTTTCGATAAGCTGCTCTATGGGGCAAAGAGCACCTCTGCGCCACATCAAGGCTGGTCATATTATAAGTTCGACCATACGGTTCAAATCCGTTTCGGTTTTGAGTTCGCCACCTCGCCCATGTAGCAGCGAACGAGTTTGAACTCGCAAGTTTTATTCAATCGTCTGGTCGACATAAAGGGCGTTGAGCGCTTCCTCCTCGGTCCGTGCCAGGAAATCGCGTATGTCGACCGTGTTCACAGGCGTTACGAACCGACGGTCCCTTGGCAACGACTTCAAGAACATGTTAAAGTAGTGAACGTTCAAGTACTGGCGGATCTCCCTTGAATTTATGACGCCGGGTTCGACGACGGTTTCTACCCAGGCCTCGCCATCCTTAAGTTCTTGCGAAAACTGTCCCTTCGCAAAAGTGTTGCTGAAATCATGGTGTTCGCACGTTATTCCCACCCTGTCCCCGACTCCATCATTCATCCAGCGCTCGTTCTCTTGGAGTTGATAAGTTTCTCTAATCCTCTTGGCGTAAGTCGACTCGCCCTTCTTCAACCCGAGGCTCTCGAAGTACGGGTAGAGCACCGTTTTCAGGAATAGCTTTCCCTGGTGGTCCACATGCTCCAATTTATCAAGAATTTGGGAGCAGGAGAACACCATGGGGGTATCGGAGGCGAAATCCCACGTATTTTTCTTTTTCCTTGGGATCATAATCCTCCCCAATCCAGCAGCTATGCCCCACGTGGCGCTGTCGACACTCGCCCACGGGAAGAGTTTTACGATCTTGAGACTAGTAACCGCAAAACCGTGGAACTTGACGATGGGACGACCCTCTGCATCCGTCACATACTTCATGCACTCGATGAGCCAGGAGATCTTTTCCTCTCTTGTCCGGTCGTTACCGGGAGAGAGACCTATGTAGTCCATTTCTCCGACCATACTCTTGAGCCACTTGAAGTCCTCGCCTTGATGAAAGACGTGGATGATCTTCTCTTTAGGTATGCCGTCTTGGACCATCATGTCGTAGTTGTGGCGGCCTTCAGCAGCCGAACGTTCCACTTCCTCGCCCATGAGTCGAAGGTTCTTTTCGCCGGGCGTGCCAGGGATGACATCGAGATTCACGACGTGTTCGATGTAGCCAATGTGCCCCTTGCAGAAAGCCACGTATTTATCGAAGTCAACTTTCTCCCCTTTGTTCCAAACTGAGAACGCCCCGCTATCGACCATGCGGCTATCGCAGTTTTCGCGATAATCGACAAAATAGCCGGGGATCAGGTTGCCCTTCATATACGGGAAGGAGAGAAGGCGATTCTTTATCTCTCTTTTAAGAAGATCGTGATTGA
>Ga0208188_1000824_pt1 | contig 15742 bp, 13 predicted proteins | sample June2015DPH_8_50_FD_184698 | JGI IMG/M metagenome (GOLD analysis project Ga0208188, IMG submission 184698) | Peatland microbial communities from SPRUCE experiment site at the Marcell Experimental Forest, Minnesota, USA - June2015DPH_8_40... | ecosystem: Environmental > Terrestrial > Soil >...
TGTCGGATGGAGGAACCGATTGCACACAGCAGTTGCTCATGCGCCCGCTTATACCAGTTCCTGGCCAAATTTACCCCCTCAAAAATTGAGATGCGCCCGGTCGCGGTAAAGACGCCGTTGGCAACCGGGACATTGGTTTTAAAGGCGAGGTTGGTGGTGCTGCTGGTGTAATAGAGATCAAGGCTGGAAACCGACGGCAGGTTCGTCAGCGTGCCGGACAAGGTCGCCGTGCTGCTGCTGGTGTTCACTCCGGTCAGGGCAAGCTGCCCGGTACCGGGGTGGTAAAACGCCAGTAAAACCAAGGGCGAGGTCGAACCGTTCACGGCAATCCGCCGCGCGCCCGGACGGACAAATTTGGAGATCTGCGCCACGGTGTAAAAGTTTTTCCGCGCCGTGTAGGTTTTGGGAACGGCGTTGATGTTGTTCACAGCGAACAAACCCCAGTAGCTCCAGCAGTTATGGATCATATAGTAACTGTCGTAGCCTTCCCACACCAGTCCCGCCGATGCGCCATTGGCCAGATGCGCCAGCAGATATTCTGCCGTGCCGCGAAAATAGCTCCAACCATTCGCCCCGCCCACGCAGCTCTCACAATCGTTGCACCAGACGTTGAACTCGGTCATCCAGAACCGGCGGTCGGGATAGGCGGATTGCTGGAGGAAGTCATACACGCCGGCTGAATTACCCCCGCCGGCCAGATAGCTGTGCTCGCTGAAATACGCCAGCTTCGCCATGATTACGGGGTCGTTCATGATTTGCGCCAGCCAGTTCGTGCCGCCGTAGCCAAGATCGGGGGCCACGAACCGAAGGTCGCCCACGCCGTTGGCATCGAGATCCAACGCCAGTTGATGCAACATGGTGATGTACTGGGCGGTGTTCACGACCTGCACGCCCTGGATGGGGTCCGGCGTGTTGTCCGGTTCATTGTCCGGCCCGACCAAACCGAACTGGAGATGGCGCGTGTTCCGACCATAAATCAACAACGATGTAATCATCTCCGCCCACTCATCTTCGTAGCCGGGCTTGAGGATGTAGGTGCTGCTGTTGACCATCCATGACGGGCCAATGCCTTGAAAATTCAGCGCCAACTCGTTGCTGATGCCACGCTGGTTCAGATAGGCGATCATGCCCCACATTTTTTCGAAGTCCGGCGAACTGTACACCGTGTTGAAGTAAGTCCAATTCGTAATTACGGCGGAATCGCCGTTGGCGTTGGTGGCTTCCCAGTCCGTCCGGTCATAGAGCACCCGGAACAGCGTCATCCCCGCCTGGTCAATCATCGCATCGAGCACGGGCTGCAGTTCGTTATTGGTCCAGCTCCGGTGATTCGCGTTGACGCCAAAGCCGTCGATAACTTGATAGGTCTGGGCGCCGTTGATGGTCACGGTTACCGCCCCGGCCGGGACACTGAACGCGAACCAAACGGCCATGAGGGCGATGCCGACACAACACCGATGACCAATCGATGCTGGCCGATAAGATGCAACGGGTGTTTTCATTGGCCTGCGTTCACTTGCCCGGGGACATTCCCAACTCCCGTCGCTTTTGGTGGCATCGTTCATGATTGCAGGCCGCCAGATTGTTGGTTATGCCCTGGAGGATGCTGGAATTACCAGCACCACCGCATCCGCCCCCCACCGAAGCCGCCTGGAGCGAACCCGCCGGCATCTGCGCCAACACCAGACCCGCGGCGAGTGCCAAAAGAAAAATAAAATCCTTCTGCGGGCTTCTAAAATGGCGGAGCGCCTTTTCGGTCCGATTCTGATCCGGATGACTCCAGAGGTGTTGCATGGTTCGGGTTGATTAAATCTTCGCTGAGTCGCCGGGAATTTTATTTATTCAAACCGATTATGAAAAGACAATAACACCGCTTTGGCTTGTTAAGGATTGAAAATCCGGCCGGCCAACACTGGGCGAGGTTGTCTAAAAAATTTGGCGGGCGAAGACTTATTTCACCAGCGCCATTTCGGCGGCCGGCATGCTGGCTTCCACCACGGGCGCGGCACCCCCACCAGCGCCCTCGACAGTTGCGCCCGGACATTTTATCTTTCCACCGTGGCCGCCACGGCAACTCACGAAATCCGGCCCGACATCCATTGGGACGAGGAACCCGATTCGAGGACAGCCTTCGAACCGGGTTATCGGATCATTTGCTGGAACGACCCGGCCAACCCGGTTTGATTTAATTTGAGTTTCCTTTGGTGGAAACTCGCACGCCACCAAGACCGCCGGTTATTTGGACTTCCTAGCCTTTCTCCTGGCCCAAATTATTTTCATTCTGGCTGAGAGTTTGGCTTTGGCCGCTGCACTCATCTTCCCTCTGCCTTTCCTGGCCGGTTTCACTGATGGCTTTGGCCCTTTCAGTTTCGCCCATCTTGCTTTGGCGGCAGCACTGATCCTGGCTCTGGCCGCTCTACTCATCTTAAACTTCTTCTTCGGAACTGCAGGAGCGGCAGGTTTGGTTGAAGAACCCAATAGCTGGCCAAGCGCTTTTTCCAGCGATTGGATTTTCTCTTTGAGTGTGGCTGCTTTGCGTAATTGTTGAACCGATAGACTGCTTAATAATATACTCATAGGAGGGAATTAAGGTTTTTGACAGGGAAAGTCAATAGTCGTGATGGTGGCGGCAGACAATAAGGAGCTTTACGAATCCAATGAGTTCGAGGATGCTCTAGCTTCATGTCGGCAATCAAGCGATTCTGGCGTTATTGGTGCGGAAACTTCGAAACCGCAAAGGGAGGATTCGACATGAGTGCCTTGATTGTCACGGTTCTGCTTGCGGCAGGTTGCGTGCTGTGCAAGCTGGTAAATTTTGAAAGCCCAATCAAAGGTTTTATTGCCAATTCCAAATTGGCCGATGGTTGCGAAATGGCTGCCATCGTCGTTTTTTCGGGATGGTGCTTTCTCTGGCTTCCGTTCCGCAGCCATGAAGCGCAACAAAAAGCGCATAAGGCAGAAAGACAAAATCTCACCTCCCAGATTCAACAAGCGGATGCGCTCTTAAAAACGGCTTCTGAACACAAAGACAAACCGGCCGAAACCGTCAGCCAAAAACAAAAAATCAAGGCTTCGTTGGTAGCTTATCTGGCTCAACTGGAAGATCGTATCCTCGCGATAAAAAAGATGACTTTATTCGAATACAATAAAAGTCTTAAAAACGAGGAAGATATAGAGTCCATTGACCTGTTGAACGAAATCTATTTTTTCCTGGATTTAAACCTGGGCAAAGCCGAGTCCGCCTGGTTTAAGAGTCGGACCGGCATCGCTTTCGCTTCAGTAAATGATTGGGGACAGGCCGCATTCAAGGCGGAGAAATGGCAGGGCATGATTGACAACTTGAATCATTACGCGAGCCAGCTGAAGAAGATAATCGAAAAACAAAAGTAAATTCCCCCGCACCTTCCAAGAAACCAAACCAGACACTGCGGACTTCGGCCCGGCAGCATTGCTCTATACATTTGCATAAGTGGTTGGACTGATGAAAAATGTCCTTGGTGTGGACGAGGACTTTCCGACTGATTTCGTCCTCGTCGTCGTCCTCGTCCTTGAAACAAACCCGGAGAATAGCGATTACGAGAACGAGGACGACGACGAGGATGATCCAGCTTCGGTCTTTCTCATCCCTTTCTTTCAACCACTTGCGTCGGACTTTAGAGCACCCCTGCCATAAACGGTCCCACCGGCACCCTCGACAGTTGTGCCCGAACGTTTTATTTTCCGGTTATGGCGACCACGGCAACACCTGAAATCCGGCCCGGCATCCATTGGGACGAGGAAACCGATTCGAGGACGGACCTCGAACCGGGCTACCGGGTCATTTGCTGGAACGACCCGGTCAACCTGATGGACACGTGACGCATGTGTTTCAGGTCGTCTTCGGCTGGCAGCGGCAGAAAGCCGAGGTTCACATGTTGCAGGTACACAATCAGGGCAAAAGCGTGCTGACGCGCGAAAGCATGGAAAAGGCGGAGTTTTATGTCCACCAACTCCAGAAATACAGCCTGCATGCGACCATGGAGCGTGATTAGGTGAAACTCATCCGGACCAGGCGGGAAAAATTGGTTTTTGAAATCAGCCTGCCGGAAAAACGCCTGCTGTTCGAAGTCCTCAAGCTCTATCCCCTGATTTCCGCAACGCATCACCGCCTTAGCAAAACCGCCAAGACCGCCAAACACGACGAAAACCAGCGGCTGTTGGAAGAGTCACTCGCCGCCCAACGGGAGGTGAACCGGAAAAACGTCCGGGCCATGCTGAACGAACCCGGACGTTTTCAGGCGGCAGCTTCCGGCTTTCAGCTCACGCTCTCCGGGCCGGAAATCGAATGGCTGTTGCAAGTGCTCAACGATGTCCGCGTCGGAAGCTGGATCGCCCTTGGTTCGCCGGACCCGGAGCAGGGCAAAAAGATTGTGTTCCATGAAAAAATCCTGCCGCATTTTCGTATGATGGAACTCGCCGGCGCCTTTGAAACGGTTTTTCTCGACGCCCTGACCGCCCGTTAGTGAGGATTGTGGGCAGTGTCCGAATTTGTTGTAGCGTCGAGCCTGTGGCTCGAATGAATCGGCGCACAGCGCCGACACTACACCCCAAAACCATGACATCACCGGATTGTGGAATGACTCGTCAATCGCAAATCGTATATCGTAAATTCAGTCAGATGCCAATCTTGCTGAACCAAAACCTCGCCTTCCCCGACCCGAGCCTGGCCGACGCGGAGGGGTTGGTGGCCATTGGCGGCGACCTCGGCACTGAACGGCTGCTGGCGGCCTACCGGGCGGGAATTTTTCCGTGGACAGTTGATCCCATCACCTGGTGGTCGCCCGATCCGCGGGCGATTTTTGAATTGGACGGATTTCACGTTTCCCAAAGCCTGGCCCGGGTCATTCGCCAGGGCCGATTTGAGGTCACCATTGACCAGTCGTTCCGCGCAGTGATGGAAGGCTGTGCAACGCCCACACCGGGACGGGGCGGAGCCTGGATCACGGAGGAATTCATCGAAGCGTACACGCGGCTGCACCGGCAGGGACACGCCCACAGCGTCGAGTGCCGGCTCCAGGGCGAACTGGTGGGCGGGATTTATGGCGTGTCCATCGGCGGCCTGTTCGCGGGCGAATCCATGTTCCACCGCGTCAGCGGTGCTTCCAAAGTTGCGCTCCATCATCTGGTCGGGCATTTGCGCCAACGCGGCTTTGCCTTATTTGACATCCAGATGGTGACGCCGGCCACCAAACCGCTGGGCGCCATCGAAATCCCGCGCCGCGAATACCTGCAACGCCTGTCCGCCGCCGTGGCAATGAAGTGTTCGTTCTGACGCCCCGGAGCGCCGAACACCGAAGTCATCTCACAGGAGGAAACGGAGGAAACAAAGACTCAAGGCTTCGCCGCCCCCGGAGCGCCGGCTTCCAGCACGGCTTGTTGCGGTTTGTTTCAACTTCGTGCCGTGCTGGGAAGCCGGCGCTCCGCTTTCCGCGATGCTGCATGAGGACAGTTTCAAGGGCGTGCCCGAATTGTCTTTTGGAGATGGCGGAGCGCGGCTGTCTCCGCCGCAGCATGTTCGACAACCCCAAAACCCGTGGAATTTCGTGCGCTCATTTGGCAATCCTGGCTGCTGCGGGTGGGACACCCGCGCTCCGTTCCATTTGGGCAACGCGCACGACATGAGCGCGGCGGACCTCGCGCGGCTGCTGGATGTTCACCGGACGCTGGGGGCGATGATTCTGCGCGGCGAACGGCAATTGACGCTGGCGCACGTCCGCACGCTGGCAAAACGTTTCAGCGTGTCCGCCGATTTGTTCCTTCCGTAAAGGCATTTCTCCAGTGCGGTTCAAAATTAGAATCAGACTGCCAAAACATTAATTGCTGGCAAAAACCAATCTTGCGTGCTCCACTGCTTGCCGCTCCCTTGCTCAACTGATAATCTCTGCATCGTTCACACGATGAGCAAGCATTCACTGGTCGTCTAAAAACAAACGTGGGAAAGCGAAAACATCTTCAAGACCACCTAGAACTTCTGGGAATGCCAGAAGTCCGAAAACTTTGGCAGACGGAAGACCTGTTCTCCGACCACTACCTCAAATCTCGCCTGAGTAAAAATGATTGGTGGCCTAGCGATGCCGAGGCACAGCCAATTTGGGAGTTCTGCAAAGCGCTTTACGAAAAGCGCGCGTTTGCCTTGCGGCGATACGATAACGAGATGGGCGTGCGGCAGGAGTTCATCGACAAGATTATCGAAAAACTCGGGTTCGCCTGGTCTGACAATCTCCGCCTGCCCGAAACTCAGCAGGACCTTGAGCCCGACTATTTGCTCTACGCAAGCGAGGCGGAAAAAGAGGCTGTTCTCAATAAAGATGTCAGCCATCGTTACCGGGCGGCCATCGCCATTCTTGAAGCGAAGAAATTTGGGCACCCCCTTTCCCAGATCAGCAAGAGCCAGCAGCGCTATCCGCATCAACAAATCCGTGATTATCTCAACGAGGCGCAAGTGCTCACTTGGGGCATCCTCACCAATGGCAACGAATGGCGGCTCTATTGTCGTGACACGAAGCCGAGCCACTTCTTTGCGATCAATTTCGAGCTGGCGATCCACTCACTCGATGAGTTCAAGTTTTTCCTCGCGCTGTTCAGTCCTGCCGCGTTTGTGCGCGACGCCCAAGGCAAATGCCGGCTTGACCAGGTCCGCGAAAGCGCTTTGGCCACACAGTCCGAACTGGAGGCCGACCTCCGCCAACGAATCTTCACCATTGTCGAGATTCTCGCCAATGGATTCGCTGAACGCCCGGAAAACAAAATCGCAGATGCCGACCTGCCGCGCCTTTACGAAAATTGCCTCATTTTTCTCTATCGTTTGCTTTTCATTCTCTACGCCGAGGGCCGCTCGTTGTTGCCCGTTGAACCCAAGTCGGGCAAATATTACAAACAACTGTCGCTCGCCCGGCTTCTCACGCCGCTGAAAAACTTCACCGAGTACGACAGCCAGACCCAAACGCGGTTCTATCGCGACATCCAGGCACTGTGTCTGGTCATCAACGGGACTGACAAAAAGGCGAATGACGAATTCAGGGTTCCTCGCTACAACGGCGGGCTTTTTGACCCCGACCACTACCCGCTGCTGACAGAGTGGGCCGTGGCTGACGCCGTGCTGGCGGACGTGTTGCGGCAACTCATGTTCACGCCGGAAAAAGGTGGGCAGAAGTTTGTCCCCTTCGAGTCGGTGGACTACTCCGACCTCAGCGTCCAGCAACTTGGTTCGATTTACGAGGGACTGCTCGAACACCACTTCGTGCGTGAGGGCGGCAAGCTCGTGCTTCAGACCGACAAAGCTGAACGTAAAGCCACCGGCACGTATTACACGCCGGACTACGTCGTCAAATACATCGTCGAACAAACAATTACGCCTCTGTTGCAGGAAATCGAGCAACGCGAACCGGTGAAAGCGGCCCGGGTCGCCGGCAGACAGGACAACTCCTTCGCCGACGAAGTCCTCAAACTGAACATTTGCGATCCCGCAATGGGGTCGGGCCATTTCCTCGTCGAAGCAACCACGTTTTTGGCTGACCACATCGTCTATCACCCGACGACAAAGTTTCAGGCGGAGTTTGTCAAAGGCGAGTCGCAGGAAAAAACCGAGGATGCGCACTGGCGGCGGCGTGTCGTTGAAGCGTGCATCTACGGTGTAGATTTGAATCCCCTCGCCGTTGAACTGGCAAAGCTATCGCTCTGGCTAACCACCATCGCCACCGACCAGCCGCTCAATTTCCTCGATCACCATCTCTGCTGCGGCAATTCGCTCATTGGCGCGCGTTTGGAGGATTTGAGCCACGTGCCGGACAAGAAACGCAAGCCAGCCGACAGCCTAAAACTCTCGTGGAGGACCACCGAGAACCTTCGCGCATCGCTGACCAAAGCCGTGCAAATGGTCCACAACATCGAAGGCGCAGCCTCGGCCAGCGTCAGCGATGTCAAAAACAAAGAGAAACTCTGGCTGGAATCCGTCCGCCCGGCACTGTTGCCATTCCGCACGGTAGCCAATCTTTGGACCGCCTGTTTCTTCGGGAACGAACTACCGCAAAAGGATTACGAAGCGCTTATTGAACTCCTCGACATTCATCCTGACAAAATCCATCCGTGGCAAAACGCTGCTGAGTTTCAGGCCATCGCCATGGAGGCTGTCAAAAAAGGTTCACTCAAACTTGCTGGTCAGGAGTTCGACACCAATCAGCTAAAAAACCTTTGTGCGTTCCTGTTTCGTTCTGAACGGAGCGCCACCGAGCGACGGTTCTTTCACTGGGAATTGGAATTTCCAGAAGTCTTCTTTAACGACGATGGAACGCCGCGCGATCGATCCGGCTTCGATGCAATCATCGGTAATCCGCCTTATATCGATATCAAAGGTCTGGAAAGTGAAATGGTCGATTACATTTTCGCTACTTACGAGACTGCGCACTTTCGAATCAATATTTTTGCGGCATTCCTCGAACATGAGTTGGGCATACTTCGTTCAAGTGGAAATGTTGGTGCGATCATTCCGACAGCATTTCTCACTCAAGTTTCGTATGCCGGCTTGCGACAGCAAGTGCTCCAGAACGACTGGTTACGGAACGTTGTTCGCTTACCCAATGAACTCTTCGGTGCTGCCGCAGGCGAAGTGAAGGTTGATACATGCATCATTGTAATCCGGAAGAGCACAGAAGACTCTGAACCTAACACTGAGTGTCTGATTTACCAAGGCTTCCAAAGGATTCCTAGAATATCTCGTGACACTGCTTCGACTGCGTTTGTGACTCCACAAGCGAAGTGGCTCAACCGGCAGAATGCAGAAATCACACTCTCCACTGGCGGAGGCGACACCCTTTTAACTCGCATCGAAAGCAAATCAGTCTCGCTTGAAAAGCTGTGCGAGTTTTGCCTTGGTCTGACTCCATACGACAAGTATACCGGTCATACGGAAGCGCAGATCAAAAACCGAGACTTTCACGCAAAGTCCAAAATCGACGCGACCTGCCAGAAGCTGCTCGTCAGTGGAGACGTCAAGCGGTATGAAGTCGAATGGAACGGAGAGGAATGGATTAGGTATGGGGATTGGCTGGCAGCACCAAGAGAACGACGATTTTTTACGGAGGAGAGGGTTTTGGTCCAGCAAATCATCGATTGGAGTTCGCTGAGAATTCTGTGTGGATGGACTAATGAGGAGCTATACAACACGCAGAACCAGTTCAATCTGCTCGCTAGGGAAGGAACGAATTTGAAATTCGTCGTCGCAGTTCTGAATTCCCAGCTGATGAGCTTTTACCATCGACGAGTGTTTCTGGACGTAGCATTGCAGAGATTTCAGAAGGTGCTCATCAAGGATGCTAAGACGTTTCCCATTTGCCAAATTGTGTTCACGACATCGGAAAAATTGCGTGCGTCGCTCCTTACAAAATCCAAGCAACTTTACCAAAGCGGAGTGTCGGATAGGAACGCGGACAGTGTGCTTGCCTTCGTCGCTGACCAGCTTGCCGCCAAACCCGAACGCGCGGATGTCGTCCACGACCTGCTCGCCTTTCTGGCCGAACAGATGACGGCCCTCAACCGGGACAAACGCGCCGCCGCCAAACAATTCCTGACCGACCTCAAAGATTTCCACGATATTAACACTCACGCCTTGAAGCCCAAAACCAAGCTGGACAAGTTTTGGGAACTTGAAGCCGCCGGAATATTCGCTCATTTCCGCGCCAATAAAATCCGTCTCAAAGATTCCGATGAAGAAAAAATCCGCGCCCGTTTTCAGAAAGCCAAAGACACGCTTGTGCCGCTGGCATCTTCCCTCGTCTTTACCGATGAGTTGATTGACCAAATTGTCTATCGCCTCTACGGTCTCACGCCGGAAGAAATCGAATTGGTGCAAGCCTCACAGGCGGCACCACCGGCCGACGCAAAGACCACGCTGTTCAAACAAGTGCTTCCGCACCTCAAAGAAGCGACGCCCTATTTCACGACGGCTGCGGTAGTTGGCCGCGTGAAGGAGCTTGGCCTCAAGATCAGCGAAGGGACATTGCCGGTTTATCTCAGCGAGGCCACGACCAGCGGCATGGTTCACGACGCCGGTCGCGGTTGGTATTCCCGCTTCAGCCAGCCAGTGCCGCTCGATCCCAAACCCGTCGCCAAACTCATCCGCACCGTCGAGAAGGCGTTCCCGTTGCTGGACTTCACCGTCTGGAGCACGGCGCAAATCAATCCGTGGATGCACCACCTGCTCGCGCAGCCGGTGGCCTTTCTCTATGCATCGTCCGATACGCTCGAATCCATTGGCGACACCCTGCGCACCCAAGGATGGGAAGTTGCAGTTGATCCTGGCAAAAAGGACGGTCAGAAAGTGATCCGTCCAGGGGAGAAAATGGTCGTCTTGCGCTCAACCCACTCCAAGCAACCGGCACCAGCCGGTCGGCAGGCAACAATCGAGCAAATCTTGGTGGAATTGCAGGTTGAGGCCAGCCGACTTGCACTCATCGACGACTCCGAAGTGCAAGGAGTGGTTAAGGGAATCTTGGGTCAATATCTTGTGCAAGTTGCTGAATTAAAGACATATGCGGACTTTAGATTGGTTAAAATTGATGCTCTTAACGCAATTAACTAAATCCAAATAGTTTAATTTTTTGGAGATGGTTAATTTAAATAAAAATGTTCCCAATTGCCGCATTCACTCCAGAGTGGATCAACAGCCAACGGTTGAAGCTTGGCCGGTGCGATCCCGGCATTCTTGAAAAGTGTGTCCACGCCCTGACGCTTGTCGGGTATCTGGTCGAGAGCGGCCTGCCATTCATTTTCAAAGGCGGTACAAGTTTGTTGCTCCACCTGCCACAGGTCCGGCGACTCTCACGTGACATTGACATCGTGTGTGGTCGTCCGGCGGCGGATGTGGATGCGGTGGTCGGTGCGATTGGCGGGCGAGCCCCATTTCTCCGTTGGCAGGAGGATGACCGCGGTGCTCGCGGCCTGCCGCAACGGCGGCACTTCAAATTCTTTTACCGCTCGGCGTTGCCGGGGAACGTCGAGCAGGAGCTTTTGCTGGACGTGGTCGAGGAGGCCCGCGAGGTCCACACGATTGTCACACGCCCCATCCGCACCAGCTTCCTTGAACCGGAGAACGAACACCTCGTGCGCGTGCCGACGGTTGAAAGCCTGCTCGGTGACAAATTGACCGCCTTCGCACCACACACGATCGGCGTGCCGTTCTATTCGCCAAAGAGCGGCGAGGAGCAACTACAGCAAGTTGCCAAACAACTGTTTGACGTGGGTGTGCTGTTCGACGCAGCTACGGACTTTGACGTGGTCGCCAAATCCTACAACGCAGTCTCGGCGCAGGAATCCGAGTATCGCGGCAACCAGCACAGCCGGGAGACCGCACTCGAAGACACCTGGCAGGCGTGCATCGCACTCACGGCGTCAAAGAATCGCGACCTAGCCTTGTATCCCGATGCCCGGCTGCTGCATGACGGCCTGAACAAAATGCAGGGTCATCTGACCTGGCCGGAGTTCATGCAAGGCCGCGAACCCCGTCGTACGCTGGCAGCACGAGCGGCAGTCTTAGCCGCACACGTACGTGCAGGCGTGTCCTTCGATTTTGGATCGATGCGCTATACCGGCAGCACGGCACAATTGGATGCGTTGCGCGTCGCCACGCTGAACGGAACACCCTTGGCTTGGATTGACGGCGTCAAAGGTGCGAATGCCGAGGCTTACTTTTATTGGCATCGCGCCATTCAGCTTAGTAGAAGCAACTCCGCTTGATAATATCTTTACGCCGAAAACCTATTTCACCAGCGCGATTTCAACGGCGGGCTGGCTGGTTTCCACTTCCGGTGCAGTTTCCCCACCCTTGTGAAATTTCACGCTGACTATCTTGCTGATGCCGCGTTCCTGCATCGTCACGCCGTAAAGCACGTCGGCCATGCCGATGGTGCGTTTGTTGTGAGTGATGATGACAAACTGTGAGTGCTCCAGGAACCGCTGCAGAATGCGGACGAAGCGGTTGATGTTCGACTCGTCCAGCGGCGCGTCCAGTTCGTCCAGCACACAAAACGGACCGGGCCGGACCTGATCATTGGAGAACCAAACCCGGCCGTTTGCCTTCCGGGTTACTTTCTAAGCAAGAGTTGATGGGAGCCGATTTGCCGCACGAGCGTGTATTGTTCCAGGAATTCCCGACGCAGCACGTACTTGCCGGAGACCGGATCACGGTCATACAGGACATCTTTGTATAGCTTTGCAGAAAAGCCAAACACCACTGCCTTTGGTTTCCCCTGCTGGATGGCGGCGGCCAATTCCTCGTTGCTGGCAACATGGAGAAGCCGCAGTTGATCTTCCGGCAACTGACCCGCTATCAGTCGGGCGTTAAAATTCTCATTGCCCGGCAGGTCCCGCCGCCGGGCGAAGAAGGTGAAGCCCTGCCAGGTGGTGAACACCGGGTCGTTGGGGCCGGTCACCTCGGCCAACGTCTGCGAGATTTCACGGACGTCCGCGAGCCTCAATTCCCGGGGAAAACGGGGGAAGACCCACTCCCGGTGATTGAAAAGTTCGATGCTGTCGTTCCAGGGTGTTCCGCCATACAACGCCAACAGCAGCGGGGCGCCGAAGATGCCGACCGGCTTGCGGGCGCGCAATAGAACGCACCAGAATGGCAGGCCCGCCAGAATAAAGAACATCAGCGGCACCATGAAGTACTGATGGAACGTTTGCGCCGGCAAGAGTGCGAGGACTGCCGCGCCCATGCCGAAGATCGTCAGCCACGCAGGGATTAATGCCGGCAAGGAACACGGGAAAGTCCAAACCGACTGCTTCCCATCCGCAGGGGAACGACGTGAAGTTTGGCTGAAATGAACCGCCACACTCCGGAAACTGACGGCCAGCGCTATCGCCAGCATCACGGGGAACTGGCCCTGATAAAACATTTCGGCCAGTTCCGTTTTCACAGACTGCCAGGTGCCGAAGGTGCCGAAGATGCCGAGACTAACCGAACGGATTTCATGAAAACCTAAAACATCGAAATAGAACACCCATGGGTTGGGCAGCACGCTGCGCAGAATGAGCAATCCCGGCGGCAGCATTCCAAACGAAAAGCCGGCCAATCCGCACCAAGCCACACTTGAACGCGGCTGCGCGATGGCGCGCGCCAGTATCCAACCTCCGGCCAGCAATGCGAAAGGCAAAGCCAGGAGGCGTGTGCCGACCGACCCCATCGCCGCAAAACCGGCCAATGCGGCCCACCAGAACGCCGGCCCTTTTGATTTGCAGTGGAATGACGCGGAATAAAGGGCTAATACGCCCAGGAACAGCGGCAGGGCATGGTTCTTGACGGTGGGTGTCCAAAACAGGATGGGCGCGTTGAGCATTACCAGGCACCAACCGACCCAGCCGGCCGATACTCCGCCCCCATGGCGCGCAAACCAGGCCGACGTCACCACCGCCAACCCGGCGCCGCTGAGCACCGACACCCAGATGCACGGTTCATAGCCGTAACCGAAGATCCACATCGCGGTCGCGTAAGGATACGGGAACAGCGGCATCTGCTGGAAAAAGAAGTCCCGGCAGGGTACAAGGCCGTCATAGACGCAACGAACCGCGCTGAGAAAATGTCCTTCGTCCGCATCCATCAGCCGGTAAAGCCCCATCACACGGAATGCCACCACGGACATTATGAATTGCAGCAGGAATGACACGAAAGCGACCCTGGTCACGGAACTCTCTGACGGTAACGCAGGTTTGGAATCCGTGTCCATCCGTAGTTAAAAACTTTGCGCGCTTTGCGCCTTTGCGTTAAGAACCTATTTCACCAGCGCCATTTCTGCGGCCGGGTCGTCAATTTCCGCCGACGGCGCGGTCCCACCGGTCTTGTGAAATTTCACGCTGACTATCTTGCTGATGCCGCGTTCCTCCATCGTCACGCCGTAAAGCACGTCGGCCATGCCGATGGTGCGTTTGTTGTGGGTGATGATGACAAACTGTGAGTGCTCCAGGAACCGCTGCAGAATGCGGACGAAGCGGTTGATGTTCGACTCGTCCAGCGGCGCGTCCAGTTCGTCCAGCACACAAAACGGACTGGGCCGGACCTGATAAATTGAGAATAACAGCGCCACGGCGGTCATCGTCTGCTCCCCGCCGGACAGCAGCGAAATGCTTTGCAATTGTTTGCCCGGCGGTCGCGCCATGATTTCGATGCCGCTCTCGAGCACGTCGTTTTGATCCGATAAAATCAGGTCCGCCTTGCCGCCGCCGAAGACCTCGGTGAACATCGTGCGGAAATTCTCGCGGATCTTTTCAAACGTTTCGGCGAACATCTGCCGCGTCTGCACGTTGATGCGGTTGATGACTTCAAGCAGTTGCGCCCGGGCCTGAACCAAATCATCATTCTGCTTCGTCAGAAATTGATAACGCTGCTCGGTTTCCTCGTATTCCTCGATGGCCACGAGATTTACCGGGCCGATTTCGTCGAGCCGTTTTTGCAAGGCTTCAATCTGCTGCGCAACGGCGTTCCAATCCGTGGACGCGCCCGCGGCGGCCATTTCTTCCGGCGTCATCACATGCACTTTCGCCGCGCCTTCGTCGGCGAACGTGATGGTGATGCACTCGCTGCGCACGTCGTCGAGATTGACGTGATATTTCTGCTGGATCCGTTCACGCAGGTTTTGGACGGACATGTTTTTCTGCGCCAGTTCGACATCCAGGGCGCCGCGCTGTTCCTGCAATTGAGTCAACTGCCGCCGCTGCCCGCTCAAATTTTCTTCGCGCGCAACGACGTCGCCTTCCTGCGATTGTTTCCGCGCCAGCAATTCGGCGGTTTGCGTGTTCACCTGCTCGCGTTCGTGCTGCAAACGCCCGATTTGCGACCGGGAATCCTGAATTTCCAACTCCGCCTGCTCTTTGCGGCCAATAAAGGATGACACTTCGTTGCGACGCTGCTCGAGCATCTGGGTCAGCTCGCAAACGCGTTGCTCCAAAGATTGCTGTTGCTGGCGGAACGACGCCAAAAGCTGTTCCTCCGCCGCGAGCGCCACCTTGCTTTCCGTGAGCGCGGCATGGGCGGCATCGCGCTGCTGGCGCAGATTTTCCAGTTCGGCCGTGAGCGCGGCGACTTGTTCCTGTCCGGCGCGTTCGCGGGCCTCCAGCTCGTTCAACCGGGCCGCCAATGCGCTGCGCTTTTGCGAACCTTCCTGTTCCTGCGCGGCGAGGCTTTGAACTTCAAAAACAACCGTCTCAATTTTCTGGTGCAGCAGCCGGTTTGAATTCTGCAACGCGTTGAACTCGCCTTCGCGCGTGGCGATGGCGACTTCCTGTTCGCGCAATTCCGTCTGCGCCTGCTGCAGGCTGGCTTGCAATTCCGTCTGCTCGCCCAGGAGCGCGCCGCGTTTGCGGCTCATGTCGGCAACACGGAGCTGGACTTCCGTCAGTTCCCCGTGCAGTTCGGAGATCTGGTTTTTGCGTCCGAGAATCGAAGCCGGCGCCTTGGGATTGCCGTTGCCGTTCAAGTAACCGCCCGTGTAAACGCCGTGCCGGCTCAACAAATCGCCGGTCAACGTGACGAAATCGCAGCCTGCGTGGCCGTTTTGAATCTGGGCCGTGGCCGTGGCCAGGTCGGACGCGATGAATGTGCGGCCCAACAACGCCTTCAGGAGTTTTTCCACCGACGGCTCGCCCTGGACCACGGCCAGGGCATGAATGACCTGGCCATTTTGCAGGCCGTTTTGAATCACGTCGAGGCCGCTGCCTG
>Ga0208188_1000829_pt1 | contig 15655 bp, 16 predicted proteins | sample June2015DPH_8_50_FD_184698 | JGI IMG/M metagenome (GOLD analysis project Ga0208188, IMG submission 184698) | Peatland microbial communities from SPRUCE experiment site at the Marcell Experimental Forest, Minnesota, USA - June2015DPH_8_40... | ecosystem: Environmental > Terrestrial > Soil >...
TATTCTTTCTTTGATTTGCTGCCCATAATTCTGGCTTTCCTGCCGGTAAGCAGAATTATGAGTCAACGATTCCTTCCCCCCGCACCCCCCTTCCTTTCTTTGGTAATGTTTAACTTGAGTCAATTCGTCGTCTGCGGTCCGTAGATTTTTGATTCGATTGCGGATTCCAACTGCGGCATTTTGCATGTTTTGAAAGCGCCTGGAACAGTCAACAACAACGCAACCGACAAACGGTATTCCAGCAGTGAACTGGTTCGGCGTTTACTGGCGTTAGCGTGGCGTTTTCGCGCGGATTGCGTGTGGTCAGTGGTGTTGAGCTTGATAATCCTGATGTTCGGCATCATGGGACTCAAGTTGCTGGGCGTGGTGATTGACATCATCAGGCAGGCGCTCAACTCCTCTTTGCCGTCGCCGATCTATCCGTTTGGCTGGAACCCACCGACGGGATGGTCAGCGTTGCAAATTGTCACCGCGATAGCGGTGGCGATCATGGTGCTGGCAATGTTTCGGGCGGTGCTCACATACATCTACAACATGATCACGGCGCGGCTGACCCAGGGAGAAATCGTGCCGACGTTACGCGCCCAACTTTATGCGAAGTTGCAACGGTTGAGTTTCAGCTTCTTCGATGTTCACGGTTCCAATTCCATTTTCAACCGCGTGACGGGCGACGTGCAGAACACGCGGCTGTTCGTGGACGGCGTGCTGTTGCAAGGCGTGAACATGATCCTGACGCTGGCGGCCTACGCATTTTTCATGTGGCAGATTCAACCGGCGCTGACGCTCGCGTGTTTGTCGGTGTCGTTGCCGTTGTGGTGGCTGGCGCAGTTTTATTCAGGGCGGCTGCGTCCGGGCTACCTGCGCAACCGCGAATTGACGGACAACATGATTTTGCTGTTCAGCGAAAGCGTGCGCGGAATGCAGACGGTGAAAGGGTTTGCCGCGGAATTGCACCAGGTCCGGCGGTTTGAAGAAGCAAACAACACGGTGTCCTCGCAGCAGCGAAAAATTTTCTGGGATTTGTCGGTGTTCACGCCCGGCACGCAGATGCTGTCGCAATTGAGCCTCGTGATTTTGTTTGCCTACGGCGGCTGGTTGTATGTGCAAGGGCGGATTCCGCTGGGCAGCGGGCTGGTGGTGTTCGCGGGCTTGCTCCAGCAATTCACGGGACAGGTGGCGAACATCTCGACCATCGCGAATTCGGTGCAGCAAAGTCTGGCGGCGGCGCGGCGCGTGTTTGAAGTGCTGGACACTCCGGTGGAAGTGCAAAGCCGGCCGGACTCCATCAAACCGTCGCGGCTCACGGGGCGGATTACCTTTGAAAGGGTGACGTTTGGCTACACGCCGGGAAAACCGGTGCTGACGGAAATTTCGTTTACGGCGAAGCCGGGACAGGTGATCGGCATTTTCGGAATGACCGGCACGGGCAAAAGCACCTTGCTCGGTTTGATTCCGCGATTTTACGATCCGCACCAAGGCCGAATTCTCGCGGACGGACAGGATTTGCGGGAGCTGAACCTCGACGTGTTCCGGCGGCAGATTGGCATTGTTTATCAGGAAAGTTTTTTGTTTTCGAACACGGTGGCGGCAAACATCGCGTTCGGCCATCCGCGCGCGACGATGGAACAGATTGAGCGCGCGGCGCGGATTGCTTCGGCGCACGAGTTTATCACAGCGCTGCCGCATGGTTACGAAACGGTGCTGGGTGAATCGGGCGTGGATTTGTCGGGCGGCCAGCGCCAGCGGCTGGCGTTGGCGCGGGCGTTGATCTTGCAGCCGCCGATTCTGATTCTCGACGACCCGACGGCGTCGGTGGATGCGCGGACGGAAAATGAAATCGTGTCCGCCTTGCGCGAGGCGATGATGGGGCGAACAACCTTTGTCGTGTCCAGCCGGTTGAGTTTGTTGCGCCGGGCGGATTTGATTTTGGTGTTGGAGAACGGACGCTTGACGCAGTCCGGCACGCACGCAGAATTGGTTCATCAGCCGGGGCCGTATCACGAAACCGCGCTTTTGCAGATCATGGATTTATGAGCGCGCCACCGGAAAATAAATCGGGAGCGGACCCGGTCGCGAAGGGAGGCCATTCGGAGCGCGAGGCGATCACTTATTACAATCCGACGGAGGAACGCGAAGCGGACAAGGCGCCGCTGCAATCGAAGCTCATCCGCCGGATTTTCCGTTACACGAAGCCTTACGCCGCCAAGCGGAACTGGCTTTTCATTTTGACGTTCACGCGCGGTTTGCAACTTCCCGCGCTGGCGTGGCTGATCGGCCGCACGATCAACGGGCCGATTTCTGGACGCAACTTGCCGGAAATTTACTGGTCTGCGGCGGGATATTTTGCCCTGGCGCTGTTCACGGTGGTGAATTTTCATTTCCGCCAGCGGTTTGCGCTTGAATTGGGCGAGGCCGTGGTTCACGACATGCGGTCGGAGCTGTTTGCCAAATTGATGACGATGCCGATGTCGTTTTTCAATCAGACCAAATTTGGCCGCATCATCAGCCGGATGACCTCGGACATTGACAGCGTGCGCGCCGGCGTGCAGGACGTGGCTTTCGTGCTGGTGGTGCAGGGATTGCAGATGACGGCTTCGGCGGCGCTGATGGCGTGGTATGACTGGAAGCTTTTTTCATTGATGGTGCTGCTGGTGCCGGTCATCTGGTTGGTGAATGAAAACTACCGACAGGAAATGAGCCGGCGGCTGCGCAAGGTGCAGGAATCCTGGAGCCGCGTCGCTTCCACGCTCGCCGAATCGGTGAGCGGCATCCGCGTGACGCAGGCATTTGTCCGGCATGATGTCAATGAGGGCTTCTTCCGCAAGTTGATTGATGTGCATGGTGAGAACAACGTGGGCGTCGCGCAGGCGTCGGCGGTGTTTGTGCCGCTGCTGCAATTGAAAAGCCAGCTTTTCCTCGGCGCGATGGCGCTGCTCGGCGCGTTTGGCGCGCTGCGCTGGCACGGCTGGCTGCACATGGAAGTCGGCGACCTCGTCATGTTCTTTTTCCTCGCCAATTTATTTTTCGATCCGGTGCAGGCCATCGGCAATCAATTGAATCAGGCATTCATGGCGATGGCGGGCGCGGAACGATTGTTTCGGATGCTGGATCAAAAACCAGAATGGCAGGACGCCGCGACGGCGAAACCGTTGCCGGCCATCCAGGGGCGCGTGGAATTTCAAGCGGTGCATTTTGAATACAAGCCGGGACGGCCCGTGCTCAAGGACATTTCGTTTGTGGCCGAACCGGGCCAATCGGTGGCGCTGGTGGGACACACCGGCAGCGGCAAGACGACGCTCGTGGGCTTGCTCCAGAAATTTTATCTGCCGGGCAACGGACAGGTGCTGGTGGACGGCCTGAACTTGAACCAAGTCAACAGCGATTCACTACGATCGCAAATGGGCAGTGTGCAGCAGAATAATTTCCTGTTCTCCGGTTCGGTGCTGGACAATATCCGGTTTGCCCGGCCAAAGGCAACGGAAGCCGACGTGCGCGCGACATTAGCAGCGCTGGATTGCCTCGACTTGCTCGACGCGCTGCCGCAGAAACTGCACACGCGGGTGGCGGAACGGGGAACGTCACTGTCCTTTGGTCAACGGCAACTGGTGTGTTTCGCGCGCGCGCTGCTGGTGAACCCGCGCATCGTGGTATTAGACGAGGCGACCAGTGCGATTGACAGCGTCACGGAAGCGCGGTTGCAACGGGCGCTGGATATATTACTTCGCGGGCGGACGGCGTTCGTCGTAGCCCACCGCTTGAGCACGATCCGTAAAGCCGATTTGGTCCTGGTGATGGACCAGGGACGAATTGTCGAGCGCGGCACGCATGAAAGCTTGTTGCACCAGGCCGGAATTTACGCCCGGCTGCATCAGGAATTTGTCAGTGCCCAGCCGGAGCAAGGAACAGCTCAATTCCAAGGCGTCACTGATCATGGCAGGCTTTGACAACTTTACCTCGCATCTGAGGACCACAGTGACGTTTGAAATTCAATGGATTATGCGATGTGTATTCGGCGAATTTTTTGGCAGCCCACAGATGTTCGCTGTCATCCATTTTCAGTGCTCGAAGGCGAAGCTTGACGGTCTCATTACAGCAACGCGAGTTGCCGACCGCCTTCCAAAGCTTGCTTTCGCTTCGCAGAAAACTCTTTCAGAATTTCCAATTCCGATTCGATGATAGCACGCTCGAAAGGATGAATCCGCTTGGAAAAACGCGATCCGAGCCATAACAACATATCATCAGGCGATTGCCAGAAAAGCGCAGCCAACGCCGCCGCAACTTCCTGCACCGATTGCCCGCATTCGATCATCACCTGCTGTGCTTGATAGCCCTGCATCCAACCGGCTGGCAGTTCTGTGCACGCGCGGGCCGGGTTCAGTGCCAGCCACAACAACCGCGCGAGCGCCTGGTGCAAATGTCGGGAACCACCGCCCAAAGGGCCGAAACGTTGCCAAGTGGGTTCAGGCATGTCCGTTACCGCGAGTTCAAGATGCTCTTGCGCAAATCGCCAGGCGATGAATCTGGTTTTTCCCGGCCAGACGCCGGCTCGGTTGAATTGCGGTTTGAGCGAGCGCAGGAGTTTCGATTCGCGTTTCAGGGCGGCCGCTTCATTGGCGCAGAATTGAAATTCGATCCGGGCCACTTCGCGCACCATCTTGAGGTGCCGGCGCGGCATCCGGTCAGGATTGGCCACACGGTAATGGTTGAGCCGTTGCTTCAGGTCCTTCGCCTTGCCGACGTAGAGCACTTTGTCGCAGGCATCCTTCATCAAATACACGCCGGGCCTTTGCGGCGCTCTCCGGAAAAACTTCCTTCCCAGCCGCTGATCGAGCGGCTTCGGGTCCGGGAAAAGGAGCGTCTGGCCCATGCGACCAACGATTTAATTGAAACCGGGGCGCAGCGCCAGCCGAACCGGCAGCTTTTCCGCCGCCGTTGAGCCTTGACACCCGGCACCGATGATATACTGTATGGATATACAGTATGATTGAATTGACCCGGAGACAACAGCAAATTCTTGATTTTATCCTGAAATGGCAACGGACGGAAGGCGCAACGCCGACCTACCAGGAGATTGCCGATCAGTTTGGTTTTCGCAGCCTGAATTCCGTGACGGAACATGTACGGCTGTTGCGCCAGAAAGGTTATCTCGAATCTGACGCCGGCAAAGCGCGCTCCTTGCGCGTTATTTCCCCGCTGGCGAAGTTGCGGAGCCGGCTGGTGGACATCCCGCTGTTCGGTTCAATTCCGGCGGGTTTGCCCCAAACGCGCGAGCAGGATGCCGAAGGTTGCGTTTCTGTGGACGTTGAAAGCATCGGGTTCAAGCCGACGCGGAACACGTTTGCCCTGCGAGTGGCCGGTGATTCGATGATTGGCCGGCACATTCTCGACGGAGACATTGTGGTGCTGGAGCACGGTCCAGAACCGCGCCACGGCGACATCGTCGCTGCGTTGGTTGATGGTGAAAGCACGTTGAAGACGTTTCTCCGCAAAAGTGGCAAGCCTTACCTCAAAGCCGAGAATCCGAAATATCCTGATCTCATCCCCGCCCAGGAGTTGATGATTCAGGGAGTGTTCAAGGCGCTCATCCGAAGGGCGAAGGAAGCCGCGTTGTGCGTGCGTCGCACATTAACGTCCTGCGCGACTTCCTCAACGGCGTTGAAGCCGGTCAGGGGTCGTTTGGTTTTCCCGTTTACGACTTCAGTCTCATTCCGGTTGAAACCATCAGCGCCATCTACGAAAGTTTCTTGCGAAATGAAAATCCGGCGCAGCAGAACCAAACCGGTTCGTTCTACACGCCCCGGCATCTGGCCGAAATGACGGTGGACTTAGCCACGGAAGGATGGAACACGCTGCTCGATAAAAAATGCCTCGACCCATCAGTGGGGTCGGGAATTTTTTTGGTCATCCTGTTCAATCGCATGGCCGAGGAGTGGCGGTTTAAAAACCCTCGCAAGTCGAACGCGGAACGCGCCTTTGCCTTGCGCGAATTTCTGTGCAAAAATTTTTGGGGCGTGGACTTGAACCCCACCGCCTGCCGCATTACTTGTTTCAGTTTATATCTCGCCTTGTTCGACCAGCTCAAACCGTCGGATATCTGGGAGTTGAAGAAAGTATTGGAGAGTGAAAACGAGCGCGTTCTGCCGCCTCTGCTGGCCTCGCCGGAAAAAGGTTTCAAGAACACAGAAACGCCTCGGATCCTTGCGGATAATTTCTTCGCCAAGAATCTACCGCTCCCGACCGATTTTCATCTGGTCATCGGCAACCCGCCGTGGATCGGTCGCGGGCAGGAGCGTGACGCCGTGATGGAAGGCTGGCTTTGCTCAGCCGCAAATCCTTATCTGGCTGACGCTCCCAAATCCGACGCGGCCCGCCGCGCCTACTTTTTCCCCGAACGGCAGAGCGCGCACGGCTTCATGTGGAAAGTTTCGGCACACCTGCGGGACGATGGCCGCGCCTGTCTGGTTCTGCCGACGAAGGTGTTTATGAATGAAAACACCAACGATTTTCAGGCGGGTTGGCTGGCGCGATTCTCAATAGACCATGTCGTTCAGCTTTCAGATTATCGGAAGCTGATTTTTGAAGAAGCACGGTGTCCGGCTATTATCGCGCGGTTCACTCCCAACAAACCGGCAGAACAGGCGGTTGCCCGCTGGTGAGCCGCAGGTGTGAGGCGATCATCACCGCCAGAGCACAGGCTGCGCTGGGAATTCAAAGTCTGATTGAAAATGAACAACAGTGCGTAGTTGAACTGTTTTGCTTGGACTTTGCTATTACTATTATGAAAAAAGTGCCTAAAACAAAGCAAAATAAGGATTTTTAGCTGAAACGCGCGGTTTCATGGATTTAATTTAACCACAGACCTGTCCTCCGTAGCAACACTGCCATCGGAGCGCCGGTCACCGGCCCGGCGTGTTTCAGGGAAAATGAACATCGCGTCGGATCGGAGATCGGCGCTCCAATTGTTCTCGCCGGTCGGAAACAAAAATTGCCGGTGGTGCCGGTGTTTGTTATGAATCGCAGTTGGAAGCAAGCCAGCACTTGTTGATTTCGCGCAAAAACCACGGCTTGCCGCCCAGCCAAAGAAAGGGCATATTATGGCAGATGAAACTCCGAACCGATTTGCTGGAGCAACTGACAGCGGCGGACATTCTCAAGGAAGCCGCAGCGAACCAGCATCGTTACAAAGCCGAGCCTTCTTTCTCAAAAACTGGAGTTGGGCATCTGTCACCCAGATCAATGACGGACTCTGCGAACGAGGCCGTGCGTAGCGAGGCGTTAACTCGGAAACTTACACGGCGGTTGAAAAAGAATGGGAACGCCGCCGCGCGTCCGAGTTGAGCCTGCTGGAAACGTTTCAATTTCTCAAATCCTGCCACCGCCGGGCGCCATTTCTTTTCTTTAACGGCAACACGTTTGCGGAAATCGGTCGTGCGCTGGCTACGGCGCTGTTTGCTGATCTCACGTTTCACCGCCGGAAGGAGGCGTCGTCAGCCGTCGCTCACTTCATCACCGGTGTGCTGGAAGAGGAAATGATGCTGGCGGCGATTGAGAGCCTTTGCCAAAGCACAAATTTCACCGTTGGCGACCGCGTGAAAACCCTGCGCGGTTCGATGCATGGTGTCATCAAGCGGATTCTCGACGATGGCCGCGTGGTCTGGCAGCCGGAGGGCACCCAATCCGAATTTACCGCTTTGCCGGAAAGTTTGCTGCGGGAGGAGAAATCGCCACAGCAATGATTTTCCGGGATTATTTTTTGACAAACAATCCAAGCTCCGCCACTTGACGGTTGCCGTCTTGGGAGCGCCGCCGTCCCGGCGGCGAGTGGATGAGGAAAGGCTTCGCCACGAAACATGCCGGCGAGACGCCAGCGCTCCCAAGTCAGCGCGGTTGATTCAGTTGCTGCAACACTTTGCAAAGTGCGGCCAGTCGCGGCACGGGCACGCCGGCCTTTTGCGCCCGTCGCAGCGGTTCGAGAAACATGCTCTCCAGTTCCAACGGACGGCCGCATTCGAAATCCAAAAGCGTGGATGCCTTGTAAGCGCCCATCGTCCGCGTGCGTTCGATTTGTTCTTCGGCATAGGCAACGGGAATCTCAAACCCCAGCGCGCCGGCGGCAGCAATGACTTCCAGCATCAGATCGCGCAGGAGTTTTTCCCAGCGCGGATCGGCGAGCAGTTTATCCGTCGGCAAACAGGGGCCGACGGATGGCAGCTGGGAGTTGGCAGATGGGATTTGGGTAAAAGCGTCATAACCGGCTGCGCCGGCGACGCCGAGTCCGTTGAAGGGAATGTTCCAGACAAGTTTTTCCCATTGTGCCTGCGCCAGGTTGTCCGTGACCTTGCAGGGCACGCCGGCATCGCGAAACATCGCTGCCAGTTTTTGCGTGCGCGGCCCGGCCCGGCGCTGAAACTCGCCAAGCACGATCATCCCGTATTCCATGTGATGGATGACGCCCGGTTTGACGCGATTGAGGCAAACAAAACAGAGTCCGCTGAGAATCTGTTCCGGCGAAAAGAGCCGCGCCAATTGTTCCGTGTTGCCCAGACCGTTTTGCAGCGTGACGACGGCAGTCTGTGGCCCGACCAATGGAGGCAGCAATTTCGGGAATTGATCGTTGGCGGTCGTTTTCAGTCCAATCAACACAAGGTCGCACACGCTGATTTCGTCCGGCGTCCTTGCGCATTTGGGTTGAACGTGAAAGTCGCCTTCGAAACTGCGGACGGTCACGCCGTTATACCGCACAGCATCATAGTCCGAGCGGAGCAGGAAATGGACTTCCCGCCCGGCACAACCGAGCCTGGCGCCGTAGTAGCTCCCCACGGCCCCGCAACCGACAACGGCGATTTTCATGGGAAATGGATTGTTGGGATATTGGAGGAATGGAGTGTTGGAAGGCGATTACCGCATCACTCCATTACTCCATCACTCCGGCGCGCCAACAAAAAAGGCGCTCCGAAAAATCAGAGCGCCTGGTGTAAATCCGGAAATTACTTGCCGCCGAGGATGGCGTCCTTCGCGGCTTTGGCGACGCGGAACTTCACGACGCGCTTGGCCGGGATCGAGATGGCCTCGCCGGTCTTGGGGTTGCGGCCCATGCGGGCGGCGCGGTTTTTCAGCACGAGCTTGCCGATGCCGGGCAGCGTGAAGGTGTCCTTCGCGTGCTTGTAGGCGAGGGCGGCGATGTTTTCGAGGATTTCGACCGCTTGCTTTTTGGAGATTTCAGCCTTCTCAGCAATTGCGGCGGCGAGTTGGGATTTCGAGAGTGCGTTTGCCATAATCGGTGTCCTTGATGGTTGTTATTTTACGGTTTTTGGTTAAAAAGTCATTTGACTTGGGTAGAATTAAAGAAGTTCACCCGCATTGTGCAAGCAAAAAAACAAAAAAATAAGGGCTTTCTTTTTACCGTCTGAGACCCGGACTTGACTTTGCGGAACATTTTCACACCATCCGCCCGTGCCGCTCTTCACCATTCAGAGCGAGTTTCAGTACGAAGTCGTCCGCAAAATCTTTGAGGGCGGCATGGGGATTGTCTATGAAGCCGAGCAGAACGGCGCGCGCAATTTTGCCAAGCGCATCGCCATCAAGATCATCCGCTCCCATTACGCGAGCCAGAAGATGTTCATCGAGAATTTCATCGGCGAGGCCAAGCTCGTCGCCGATTTGATCCACACGAACATCGTCCAGACCTATCATCTCGGCGAAACCAACGGCGTTTGTTTCATCGCCATGGAATTGATTCGCGGCGTGAATCTGGAGCAGTTCGCCCGCCATCTGGCCGACAAACGCCGTGTGTTGCCAAAGGAACTCGCCGTGTTCATCACCAGCCGGGTCGCGCGCGGCCTGGCCTACGCGCACGCCAAAACCGACAAGGACGGCAAGCCGCTGGGCATCGTTCACCGCGACGTGAGTTTCAAAAACATCATGATCGCCTTTGAGGGCGACGTGAAGCTGACCGATTTCGGCGTCGCCAAGGCGCGCGGCTTTCTGACCGATCAGGAGGGTGAAGTCATCGCCGGCAAGGCCGATTACATGAGTCCCGAACAGGCTGATTTTCAAGTTACCGACAAGCGTTCCGATCTTTTTTCCGCCGGGGTCGTGCTGGCGCATCTGTTGCTGGGGCGGAATTTGTTCAAAGGCGAAAACGCCGAGGAATCGCGCAGCCGCATCCTGAACCAGCCGATCCCTGATTTTTGCGCGCTCGACCCGCGGATTGACGACAAACTCAACGACATTCTGCATCACTGTCTCGCGCGTGATTTGACCCGCCGTTACGCGACCGCCGACCAGTTGATGTATGACCTCGAATACTACATCTACCACAGCGGTTATGGCCCGACCAACGAGACGCTCGGCAAATTCATCCGCGAACTGTTCGGCCAGACCGCTTCCCACATGGCCGAGGACACGCACGTTAAAACCATCATTCTCGAAGAAACCGCGCGGCTCAACGAACGCGCCAAATAAATGAAACGCGCTCCCGCCCAAACCGTCAAACTTGGGCTGATTCAAACCGCCGGTTCCGCCGACCCGGACGCGAACTTGAAAAAAACGCTTGCGCTCGCCGACCGCGCGGCCCAACGCGGCGCGCAAATCATTTGCACGCAGGAATTATTCCGCTCGCAGTATTTTTGCCAGAGCGAAGACCACAAAAATTTCAAGCTCGCCGAACCCATCCCCGGCCCCAGCACCGATGCTTTCTGCAAACTGGCCAGGAAACACAAAGTGGTCGTCATCGCCTCGCTCTTTGAGAAGCGCGCCGCCGGCGTTTATCACAACACCGCCGCGATTATTGACGCCGATGGTTCGCTGCTGGGCCGCTATCGGAAGATGCACATTCCCGACGACCCGCTTTACTACGAAAAATTTTATTTTACGCCCGGCGACCTCGGCTTCCGTTCGTGGCAAACCAAATACGGAAAAATCGGCGTGTTGATTTGCTGGGACCAATGGTATCCGGAAGCCGCGCGGCTGACCGCCTTGCAAGGCGCGCAAATCCTGTTTTACCCGACCGCCATCGGCTGGCTTCCGGGCGAAAAAAAGAAATACGGCGAACGCCAGCACAACTCGTGGGAAACCATCCAGCGCAGCCACGCCATCGCCAACGGCTGCTACGTTGCCGTGGCCAATCGCATCGGGCATGAAAAACTCGCGGGCCAGGGCATTGAATTCTGGGGCCAAAGTTTCGTGGCCGGAACCTCCGGCGAAATCCTCGCCAAAGCCGGTTCGGCCAGGGAGGAAATATTGATTGTGCCCGTTGACCTCGCCAGTGTGGACACCGCGCGCACGCACTGGCCATTCCTGCGCGACCGCCGGATTGATGCTTACGGAAACCTGACGAAGCGGTTTGTGGATTGATTTACAAACCCAGCGTGCGTCGCAACGCCGCATCCACGCGCGCCATGTTTTTCACGCGTCCAAGTTTCCCGGCAATGGCCTTATCCAACACGGTTGCAAGATTGTCCGTCATCACGACCGAATCCGTGCGCAGTCCCGCTTCTTTGGCTTCGGGAGAATTGAGCGGCAAAAAGACGCGGCTGGGGCTGCGGCGGGGTTGCAAGGAGGCTTCCAGTACAGGACTATTTTTCTGTGTTGGCCCGGATGTGGTTTCCTGGCCTCCTTATTCATTTTTTAGCGCCCTTTTTTCGGTGGATATAATAAATGCTCCGTTTTGAAAATCGTGCTGCGGGCGTTTCACAATAAAGTTTGTGCCATCAGACCAAGCCAGGTCCCATCCATAATAACCGATGTGATTAAGCGCGGCGTCGGCGCTTGTGACAAGGTTTGTTGTCCAATTGCATTTAAAACCATCGCCGGTCCCCGTGCTGCTGACGAGAATATTGACGATGGCGTTTCGGTTTTGAGAATAAAGTTCTTCGGCGTTAAATTTGAACGCGGAATATTCCCATCTGGTCGGCGGGTTGTGCAATTGTTGCAGCATCAAAATGTTTACCGCCAGAACTGCCAGGACGGCAACAACAAGAATCGGAAGGGCAATTTTCATGGCTTAATTTTGTTCCGCCGCACCACGTCGCCACGTTTAAGGCCGGTCATACGCTTCCATTCCCGGTGCGTTCCAATTTTCCTCCCAGGCGGCCAACTTGCCGCGCATTTCAGCGGACTCGCGGAGCGTCAACGGCGCGACCTGTTCTTGGCCCGGATGCCGGGCCAATTGCTCAATGATTTCCAATACCGCCGTCTGCGCGGACGCTGGAAGCGATTGCGCCTTGTGAAAGATTTTTTTAGCTGTGCTCACGGCGGCAACTTAAACCAAAGCTATCCCGTCGGCAAGATCCGCTTGTGGCTTGACTCTCAACTCTCAGATCTCAATTTGGGATATGATATTTGCGGACTTCTTCTACCATATCTTCGCCGGTTTCTGTGGATTCACCTCGTTTCATGCAGCTCTGGCAGCAGTTTTATGAGAAGCTGACGGATGAAGACAAGGCCATGTTGCCGTTGATGCCAGTTTATATGTTAGCAACTGGAAGCTAATCTTGGTCTGTTTGAGGCGCGGAGAAATTAGCGATTAATTAATTTCTTGAAATGAAAGTGTGTAATCTTCCCGGCTTGGAATGGCATCAATTTTTGAAACCGATGTTCCCTTCAAAAGTTGAAGGATTTTTTCTCGCACTCCTTTTTCCATTCGGTGGCCAAGGTAAACTGCTTTCACGCACGCGCGCGACAAATTTGCCAAATAAAGTGGTTGACCATCTGGCGTCTTATGAGGTGTTGAAGCCGGTAGACGGGCCAAGATGCGATATTCGGCTTCGTATTTGAGATATTTTGGTTTGATACGCCAATGTTCAGCCGTTGGATTTGCGAGATCATAAATTGGCGGCTTGTCAGAATAAACCACCTCTGTTGGCTTGCCGAGTTTTTGAAATTCTGCATGTTCGCTGTCAAATTCAATAACGAACCCTCTGTGACCATCGGCACAATGATACCACATCAAGTTTTCGTCGTTGACCGCACAAAGACATAGAACCGCGAATTGTGCACCTACTTCTTTTACAAGCAAATCTTGAAATTTCTCTGGGTAAGGTTCTTCCCCAGACACAATTTTTCTGATTGCTTCCTTTTTTATTCTCAAATCTTCCTGTCTGCGTTTACTTCGATCAAATCCTTTTGGTGCGTCTGGAGATTCCCACCATTCGTTTCCCGCTTCTTTTAATAACTCGCCCAGCTTTTGTTTTAGATATTTTTTTGATGGTTTGGCAACTGCCGGACGGAACTCGAACGGGTCTTTGAATTGGTCGGGTGGCGTAAATTTGATTCGTTCATTTTCCAAAATGTCCACGCCCTTGGAGTCAAGGTATTTGAATAATCTCATTTTTCAAATCGTTTTCCTTGCGCCGCTGCATCTCTGCGGTTAAATCACTTCGGCATTTCTAACTTCACCTTCTCCGCCACCTGTGCCACGTCTTTGTCGCCGCAGCCGGAAAGGTTCACCGCTTCAACAATTCCGCCACGTCCACGGCGGCATCGGGAAAGGCCAGCGGGGCAATGGTGTCGCCCGCGCGCAAAATGGTTTTGCTGCCGTAGCCGGTGAAGTGCGGTTCGCGATAAACTTCAATCGTCGTCTCGTTGAGGTTCACAATCCACACCTCGGCCACACTCGCGCGCCCGTAGGCAGGCAGTTTTTCCGCGTGGTCGTAGTCCAGCGAGGTGTCGGAAACTTCAACCAGCAGAAACACATCGTCCGGCTGCGGATGGCGGCTGGTGTAATCGTCGGGCGCGGCCTTGAGCAGCATCACATCCGGCTCCGGCTCGGAATGGTTGTCGAGGTGGAGCGGGCTGGATACACCGACAGTGAACCGTTCGTTTGCGATCTGAATGAAATGGCTGGATAGCCAGCGTTTCGTCACGGCGTGCAGCGGTGTGACCGATGATGAGTCAATGATTTCTCCATTGAGCAGTTCAACGCGCGCATCGGGACGCAGCACGCCCGTCTCCGCCATGCGGTAATACTCCATCACGCTGAAGCGATGTTTCGTCTGGACGAACATGAGGAAACATTAACCAATCATCCGGGTGTTTGCAAACGGCTTTCGGGGTGTGGAAAATTGCTGGGGCAACTTGGCACTGTCGCCCTTTTTCTCCCTCTCCTCCCCCAAAGGAGGAGAGGGGCGGGGTGAGGAGGCCGATTATTCAAGCTCAAATCCCCTCGCCCCAGCCCTCTCCCCGCTCGGGCGGGGAGAGGGAGTCGGCGACAGTGACAAGTTGCGCCCAAAATTGCTTTTAGCTCCGGCTGCTTTGACCATAAGATTTCGGCGCGTGAGAAATCAACAATTTGTCTGGATCACCGGCGCAAACGGGTTGATTGGAAATTATTTTGTCCAGACCGCACCGCGATTTGTCCCGCGCTGGCGAGTGCGCGCGTTGACGCGCGACCAGCTTGATTTGCTCGATTTTGACGCCGTTCGCCGCGAGTTCCAGAAAGACAAACCGCAACTCGTCATTCATTGCGCCGCCGTCAGCACCCTGGCCGACGCGCAGTCGAATCCCGATTTGGCGCGGCGCGTGAATGTGGGCGTGACGGAGCTTTTGGCTGGACTCGCGGCGGACATTCCGTTTGTTTTCTTTTCCACGGATCTGGTTTTCGACGGGTGCAAAGGGAATTATGTCGAGACCGACGCGGTGAATCCGATTCATGTTTACGGCGAGACCAAAGCCGCCGCCGAGGAAATCGTTTTGCGTAATCCGCACCACACCGTTGTGCGCACGTCACTCAATGGTGGCGTGTCGCGTGCGGGCAATCGCGGTTTCAACGAGAAATTGCGGCCAGCATGGCAGGCGGGGCGGGGGATGAATCTGTTCACGGACGAATTTCGCTGCCCGATTTTCGCCGGCGAGACGGCGCGCGCGGTTTGGGAACTGGTGAATCAAGAGCGCGCAGGACTGTTCCACGTTGCGGGCGCGGAAAAACTTTCGCGCTGGCAAATCGGCCAGCTCATCGCGGCGCGCTGGCCGCAGCTCAATCCAAAAATCACACCGGGCTTGGCGGCAAATTTTCCCGGGCCGCCGCGCGCGCTGGACACGTCGTTGAACATCACCAAAGTCCAAAAGGTATTGTCCGCGCCGCTGCCGGGTCTGGGCGAGTGGCTGGCGGCAAATCCCCAGGAGCCGTTCTGAGACACGAATTGACACGAATGATTGTTCCGTGAATCCGCAATCCGCAATCCGCAATCCGCAATATCGGGGCCGTCTTGCGCCGTCGCCGACGGGATTGTTGCATCTCGGCCACGCGCGGACATTTTGGACGGCGCAGGAACGCGCGCGTGCAAACAATGGCACGCTCGTGCTGCGCAATGAAGACATTGATTCCACCCGCTTCAAACTGGAGTTCGTCCCACAAATGATCGAAGACCTGCATTGGTTCGGCTTTGAATGGCAGGAAGGACCGGATTGCGGCGGGACTTTTGGACCGTATTCGCAAAGTGAACGGCGGTCGTTCTACGCTGCCGCGCTGGAAAAACTCCGCGCGGGCAGCTTCATTTATCCCTGCACCTGTTCACACAAAGACGTCCGGGATGCCGCCAGCGCGCCCAACGCCGGCGACGATGAAGGACCCATTTACCCCGGCACCTGCCGTAACAAAAGTGACGAGTGGCGAGTGGCGAGTGACGTGAATGCTGCGCCGGTCGCCTCGTCACCC
>Ga0208188_1000835_pt1 | contig 15599 bp, 13 predicted proteins | sample June2015DPH_8_50_FD_184698 | JGI IMG/M metagenome (GOLD analysis project Ga0208188, IMG submission 184698) | Peatland microbial communities from SPRUCE experiment site at the Marcell Experimental Forest, Minnesota, USA - June2015DPH_8_40... | ecosystem: Environmental > Terrestrial > Soil >...
TAACAATACTGCGGAGGGTGGACGTGAGTCGGCTCTGACTTTCCCCGATTTGTCCCGGAGCAGATGGAGCGGACTCATCCCGCCTTGCGGGACTGCTACGGGTGATGACGACCGGGATCCGCGCGTCCGCAGGGATGCGGTTCACGGCCCGCTTTGCTGCGTCAGGACGCGATAGAAGCGCGCGGTGTACTGATTGGCCGTCAGATCCTGAAAATCAAACTCGCCCGGGCCGCCTTCCTGCACGGGCGCACCCAGCGTGACCCAGTCCGTCAGGTTGGTCGAGGCCTGGATGACGTAGCCCAGGAACGGGTCAGCCGAAAATTGCAGGCGCGGTGTCTGGTTCGTGGTGCTGAGGGCGAGGTCGGCGACGGCCACCGCCGGATGAGCGTAGAGGTCGGGAATCCGGTAGCTGCGATAGCAATAATACCCGGCGAAGGATGGGCTGTGGTTGCTGGGGTCAAACAAGGAAAGGTCGAACACCACTTGCGGCGCCGGGTCGTGGGTCAATTCCCGGATACGGGCCATCGTCGCATTGGGCGCGTAGGCGCTGGGGTGAACGCCGTTGATGTAGGTAATGTAGGCGTAGGTCACCAGCACGTTCGTCCGCTTGGGAAGAAAGTCCGCATCGCCCATGACCAGCGAGAAAAACCGGTTCGTGTCGGCACCCGTCGAATCCCAGACCTGGGAGATTTGCATGTTCGTTTCGTTGATGCTGTATTCCACCGCGCGACTGTAATTGGTCTGGTCGGCCCAGGGTGGGTCGTAGGGGCTGGCCCTTTGGTCGCCGTTGTCGAACATGAGTATCGTTCCCTGGGGCGTCAACTCTGGCGCGTGCTGCCCGTAATTCCACATGAACGGCGACCCCACCGGCGTGAACAGGTATGGCTGAAAGTCCGGTCCCCAGTTCGCCGGCGGCCCGAGAATCCATTTCAATTGCCCGGCCCTCGAGAATTTGATGACTGCATTCTGGTTGCGCAGCGAAACGATGATGGAATTGTCGTTGGTGTCCTCGACGATGGCGTTGGCGTGCTCATTGTCCACCCCGTACGCCGTGCCGAATTCGTAAGTGAGGTAGGTGATGCGCGTCGGATTCAGCATGTTCAGCGGCGACCAGGCGTTAAGCAACGCGCCATTGGTGGCCGAGATTTCCACCGCGGGATTGTCGTCCACACTCACCCTTCTCAGCGGGGCATTGGACGCCGTGCTGCTGGGGAAGTTCGAAACCGACCGGCTGACATCACTCAAATAAAGGATGCTGCCGTGATCCGTCACCACGCCCTCATGCACGTTCACCGGGTAACCCGGGGCCGGCGACCAGGTCTGGACGGTTTGTCCCAGCATATTGATCTTCACCAGATTATTGTTCCCCTCGGTGAACAGGTTGCCGTCTTCAAGTTGGCGCAGGTCAAAACTGACGCCCGACGGCGCCGGGCTGTACCAAACCACGTTGCCGGCATTGTCTATGATGGTCATGTACTGGGCCGTGCTGCCGTTGTGAACGATAAACAGGGTATAACCCGGTTCCATCCGGCTCGGGTCACTTTTCAAAACGGTGCTGTGCGGAAAAGCCGCCGGGAGCTGCGCCGTGACAAAGGTCAGCGATTGCGTGGCCGTAAACGTGTTCCGTTGCTTGTCGTAAATTGTGACGCTGATATGATTCGTCCGGCCCGGCATGAACCCCAGCAACGTTTCCGAATGTGACGTGCCGAAATCGAAGAAGTCCCTTTCCCAGCTATTGGTGCCGTCGTTGACCTGCACGCTGACCCGGGAACTGACATCGCTGGTCAACGCCAGAACCCCGGCCAACGGCGCACTGGCTGCGGGCGTGAAAGTCGGGCCTGACAGGATGGTTATCGCGCGCGACCAGTTCGGAACGGCCAAGATGGCCGCAATCAAGGAAGCCATAATGAACCGCTCCGCCACAGCCTTCTGAATCATAAACAAAATCAGCGTCAAGCTCGCCGATTTTGACCCCTTGTCAAGTCAACTCAAAACAACATCGCTCCATACGCGCCGTCCGTGATGGACTCGCCGATGCGCGACTTCCGGGGAGCACACGCGCCTCGCGTGTTATTCGCGACGCCTCGTCGCGAACGTTGGGGAAAGTTATTCGACGCGGGGCGCGTCGAACGGCACGCGAGGCGCGTGCGCTACCCAGTTTGAGTTGAAACCAAAACCCGCCTTGTCGCGCCGACTTGCCGCGCCAAAGCACAGCGACGGCGGGAGTCAGATGAAGGCGGAAGTTGGGGCAGGAATAATCACTGGCCGGATGCCCCGGCTCCAGCCAGGCTTGTCACGGCGACTTGTCTCGGCGAAGTCCCGCAATGCGGGACGAAGACGGAAGCGTAGCGAAGACGGATCAGTTTTGGGAGACGAACCACCCGCTTCAATCCTGGTTTGCGTCAATACTCAGGACCGTTTTTTATTGAGATTTAAGCCGGTAAAAGTTGTTATCGGCTGGAGACGATATGAGCACTTGATTCTGTTCTCCCACTTTATTGACGGGATCCGTCACGTCCACCCAGTTCGTGGTGGATAAATCGCTGTTCTCCTGCAAAACAAAACCCGTAAAAGCCGCCGGCCATGAAACGACCATACCACCGCCCGAATGTGTGATGCTCAATACCGGCGCGGGTTGTGAATCATCTGCGGTCATGACCAGTTTGCTCCCGTCCGGAGCAGAACCAACCGCATACCAATTTGTTGCCGGAGAATTGGTAGCTGTTCGTTTTTCCGGCGAAGGGCGAATCGTCGCCGTCGCAAAGAATCCTCCTTCGTTGGGCCCGAAAGTAAGAGAAAACTTGTATGTGCCGGGAGTGTTAATGACCATCCAAGTCATTCCAGAATTGGTCGAACTGTAAATCGGGCCGTTGTCCGCAACCATCATCACAATTCTGGTATTATCCTCCGTAAAGAGGATATCCACACGGTTCGTTTGGGCCAAGCTAGGTGTTCTCAAGTCACGCGCCATGTAAATCTTGCCATGCAAACCTTTCACGCTGCCGAATTTTGTCTCGCCGTTGCCCGGGGACAACCACAGCCGCAACGACGGTCCGGAATCGGTTTTTGAAGGTGGACTTTCTTCCGGCACGCCAGGCGGATTCTGAATTGGGGTCATTTCAGCATGAACCAGGAAAAGCCCATTGGATCCGCCACCCACCAACGCGTCGCCGACTATCTTGCCATCAACCATCTTGCTATAAGCCACCTCGCCACCAATCATCATTTGATTTGTCTGCAAGTCGGTACCAGCGGCAACGAGCAGGCCGCTAAAAACCGCCACTACCAGAAGTAAATGCTTGCTCATGAATCACTCATAAGTAGTAGCAAATTTCATACCGGTATCGCGACATATCTCAAGCGAACAAGATGGTAATACGGCGGTCTCAACTAAGAAAAATCTCAAATAGCCAACCGGCGGCCCTGTTAACTCACGGTAGGCGCCAGATGCCGCGCCCGACGTGCAACAGCATACCGAGATCGCGCAACACTTGAAGTTGCTGACAAATTTTGTCTTTGATGTGACGATTGTCGGGGTGGAGTTTCTCCAGTTCGCGGGTGAAGGCGTAGGCGTCGGCGGTCGTGAACGCCGTTTTGCCGAGGCGGCGGATGGCGTTCAGCACGTCGAGCGTCCAGCCGCGCTGGTTGACGGAAATATCCTTCAACGGTTTTACGCGCTTGAATTTTTCGCGCACTTCGCTCGCTGGCATCACCGTGCTTTCGGTGACGACCAGAATTCGCGCCTCGGCGGGGACCCGGTTCAAGGCGATGTTGCATCCAACCCAGCCGGCACGGCGTGCCGTGGGCGCGAGCGGCGGGCGCTTGATGATGGCGGAGGGGGAAGCACACGCGCCTCGCGTGTGGTTCGCGACGCCTCGTCGCGAACGTTGGGGAAAAGATATTCGACGCGGGGCGCGTCGAATCGCACGCGAGGCGTGTGCGCTCCCCTTTGAGTTGAAACCAAAACCCGCCTTGTCGCGGCGAAACGGAGTGAAGACGGAAGTTGGGGCATGAATAATCACTGGCCGGATGCCCCGGCTCCAGCCAGGCTTGTCACGGCGGCTTGTCTCGGCGAAGTCCCGCAACGCGGAACGAAGATGGAAGCGTTGCGAAGACGGATCAGTTTTGGGGATGAGCAACCCACTTCAATACGGTTTGTCAATACTCGGGACCCGTCCTCGTTCTTAGCCCCATTCTTAACCCCTTTTTTCCATTAGAAAACCTCCACCCATCTCCCGGCGATGGTTACATGGCCGCTGACCACGGTCCAGGTACCATTCATCATTCCTTCTCCGTTCACGGGGATTCGCTCCGTTATGGAAACGCTGTTGGTATAGTAACTCGATTTTTGACAGTAGGTTTCCGTGTCGACTCCTTGAAAATTCAGGTCGGTGTAGACCGCCGGATTTGTATCCTCATTCCGATAAAGCTGGAAGTAGAGGAGCTGGTAGCGTCTGGCATTATCGGTTTCCACCGGCCAGCCAGGTATATATTTGCCGGCTTTGAGGGAGACGTGAAAATTGATTCCGAAATAGGCGCGGTTGGTTTCGTCCTGGAACCAACCGATCTCGGCGCTATTGAGAACGTTGCCGTCTTTGTCCAGGACATAAAGATCCCTGGGAACCGGAAAGACGTCGCGGGTATCGGTGAGCAGTGCCAGTCGGGCGCCGGGCGGCCATTGGGTGTGGAAATCGTCCGCCAATAACTTCAACAGATCCTTGTTGTTCATTCTCATCGTCTTGACGGTCCAGTAATATCCATAACCTTTGCTGAGTCTCCCCCAGGTCACGCCTTGTTGCTGGAGGATGAGGTTGAAATAGACTTTTTCGAAGGGGCTGTTTGGACCGGGAATGACTTGGGCGCTTGCATTCCAAACTGCCAGCGCAACGGCCATGGTCGCGAAAATGAATTTGGTGGGCTTCATAAAATGAGGGGCTTAATGATTAACAAACACGCTTTCTCAATTCTGAATCGGCTAAAAGGTATATTCAAGTTCAAATGTAAAATAGCACCGGGTGTAGTCAACCTGGGAACCGTACCCAACCATAATTTGAAGCGCCACTTCTGTAACGCATCAAGCAGACTCAGCAAATTCGCCAGAGGCCACGACCGAGGTGCAGCAGCAAACCGAGGTCGCGCAGGACTTGAAGTTGCTGGCGGATTCCTGCCGCGTGAGACGAAGTCTTTTACGCGGCCTGCCCCGTGTAACTCTGTTATTTACGGGGTTATCGGGGTGGAGTTTTTCCAGCTCGCGGGTGAAATGGGGAGCACACGCGCCCTCGCGTGTGGTTCGCGACGCCCTCGCCGCGAACATTCGGGGAAAAGATATTCGACGCGGGGGCGCGGCGAACGGCACGCGAGGCGCGTGCGCTACCCTTTGAGTTGAAACTAAAACCCGCCTTGTCGCGCCGACTTGCCGCGCCAAAGCACAGCGACGGCGGGAGTCAGATGAAGGCGGAAGTTGGGGCATGAATAATCACTGGCCGGATGCCCCGGCTCCAGCCAGGCTTGTCGCGGCGACTTGTCTCGGCGAAGTCCCGCAACGCGGGACGAAGACGGAAGCGTAGCGATGATGGATCAGTTTTGGGAGACGAACAACCCGCTTCAATATCGGTTTGTGTCAATACTCAGGACCGACTTTGCTTTTATCTTGTTTTTGCCTGCAGGATTCCTAGGCTGCATTGCCCTTTCAGTTAAACGCAAAATAAAATGAAACCAATCATTGCCAATCAACTCCGTCGCGGCGCGCTGCTGCTGGCTCTGTGCCTCGGCTTGTCGGGCTGCGTCAGCAATCAAGTCCAAACCCAGGGAACCATCACGGCCGTGAACGCCTCCGGCCAGACCATTGAGATCAAAACCGACGAGGGACAATCACAGACCGTCTTACTGACGGCCAATACCACGCTTTATAACGGGGACAGCACTTGGAGAAAAACAGTGAAGCTGGATCATATCCAGCCCGGCCAGTATTTGCTCGTGTACCAAAAAACGAACCCGGAAGGCAAGCTCGTTGCTGACTGGGGAGGAGTATTCAGCCACAGACCAGAGAATCTGCGGGGAGCCCAGGCAACCGTTCCTGTCGCTGTGTCAACCGGGGCTTCGGCAGCGGGAACAACTGCGGGCTCAACCCTTGGCCCGGATTTCAAACCGGGGGAGACCATCCCGGCGGACAAGGCGGTAATCTACATTTATCGTCCCATCGGTCCTCTTTTTGGTGCCGATATAAAACTGGCTTTCCCCGTAAAAGCAAACGGCAAGCTTGTAACCACGCTGGTGCAGGGTGGATATGCCGCGTATCTTACCGAACCCGGCCCCGTGGAATTTACGGCTTTCGACACCGGGCTCATGGCGCCCAGTTCAATCTTTTCCATCACGGTCGATGCCAAAGCCGGCCAGGCCTATTATCTTAAAGGCGCGCATGGAAAGGGAATGGCGGGCCGAGCGCATTTGACATTGATTGCCCCGGAAGTTGGAGCGAGCGAAATAACCAACTGCAAATTGATGCCTTAACCGCATGAACAGGATTGGGGAAAGTATCCTGTAAATCCTGTGTATCTTGTCGGAAACAACTCACGGCAGACGCCAGCAGTTCCGGCCAACATGCAAAAGTAAATTCCGGTCGCGAAGTTCCTGAAGCTGTTGGCGAATCTTTTCTTTGACGTGCTCGTTGTCGGGATGCAGTTTCGCCAACTCGCCTTCGAAGGCGTAAACGTCCGAGGTTGAAAATTCCGTTTTCCCGAGCGACTGGATGACCCGCAGCACGTCCAGTCTCCAACCGCGCTGCTTCACGGTCAATCCTTCGACTTGTTTGCGTGCCAGATGGTATCGTTCCCGCACCTCTGCTGGTGGCGAAATGGCTCCCTCATTCACCACCGGAATTCTGGCGCTGCCGGGGATTCGGTTCAGGGCAAAGTTGCAACCAACCCAACCGGCACGGCGGGCCGTGGATGAGAGCGGCTTTCCACCTTCGCCACAGGCTTCGGTGGACAGGTCTTTTGATGATGAGATCGCCTGCCCACCGTAGCTTTAGCGTAGGCGGGTATTGCATGAAATAAAAACTCGGTAACTCGTCGTGGCGGATGGCGTTCATCATGGCCTCGAATGCTCCGTCGTTGATTTGATTGCCAATGCGCGATTGCTGGCCTTTGAGCTGATACCACAGCGTTTTAACGCAAAGACGCCAAGACGCCAAGATGTGTTTTACTGACTCATTCTTTTCCAATTCGTTTCCATTTCGCTCATTGACCCGTGAAAGGAGCAGCGCGGTTCGGTTCCAATCGGATTGATGACGTATTCTCCGTGTTTAGCGCATTCAAGGCTGGCGAATCCACCTTCAATGTAGGGTGAAATTTGTTCGCTCGTGACAACCGTCCCGTTGGTCAAATTGTTCTTTTCTGCAAGTTGTTCCTTTGCCGCTTCAATTTTACGAAGGTTGTTGAAACACCACGCCTCGGGGTTGGGCCCGGAATGGACTCCATTGATGGCGAAAAGGAAGAGTATGCCGAGCAGGGCCAGCATAACGAAAAACCATTGGCGGGCGGCGATACCAAGGAAAAGAGCCAAAACCACGACTGCAAGCGAGACGACCGTAAGCATTTCCACCCAGAGATACAGAGCGTAGTTGCTGGGACCAATTCGATATGGCAGGGAATTGCCCAAAACGAGGGTGGATGCAGCAAGGACAACGGCAACTACCCCAAGGACACGAGCCGTGTTTCTAAATCTTTTGCTCACCCGTATCTGTTCGATGTTAGCCACACTTGTTAAACCACAGATTCGTAGTTTTGTTTCGTGAGGCAAATCCTGTCAACTCATGGCAGACGCCAGATGCCGCGCTCGATGTGAAGCAATAATCCGGCATCGCGCAGGACTTGAAGTTGTTGCCTGATTTTATCTTTCACGTGCCGATTATCGGGATGGAGCTTTTCCAATTCGCGGGTGAAGGCGTAGGCGTCGGCAGTTATGAACTCGGTTTTTCCGAGGCGGCGAATGGCGTTCAGAACATCCAGCGTCCAGCCGCGCATCTGGATGGGAATATCTTTCAGCGGTTTGACGTGACGGAATTGTTTCCGGACTTCGGCCTCGGGCGTGACCCGGCTTTCCGTGACGACCGCAATCCGGGCATCTGCCGGGATGCGATTCAGGGCAAAGTTGCATCCTACCCACCCTGCCCTGCGGGCGGTGGATGAGAGCGGCTTGCGTTTGATGATGGCGGAAGGCGGGAAGGCGAAGCTGGGGACGAGCAGGAGGTTTCTCACCCGCCACGTGGCGAGTTCGTATTGCATGAAATAGAAACTGGGCGTTTCATCCCGTTTGATGGCATCCATCATGGCTTCGTAGGCGCCGTCCGTGATGGAGTCGCCGAGGCGCGATTTCTGGCTTTTGAGTTGAAACCAGAATTTGCACTTGGGGCAGGAATAATCGCTGGCCGGATGCCCCGGCTCCAGCCAAGTCAGTTTCGGGGATGAACAGTTCGGGCAGTAAAGATTGGATTCGCCCCAGGATTCCGTGACGACACGGGCGCGTTGCGAACCGCTTTTGTAAGCGGCAGCAAGTTCGCCGGCCATCGAAAGATTCATTGCCGGCAATTCGATCATCCCACTTCAAGTGAATCAAGCTTGTAAAAATCCCGTGGTTTGCTTTTCTAAAGGCACTATGGCTACAAAATCTGACTTCATGGCTGCCGAAGAAATTAAGGCAATCCTCCACGGCAGAGACAAAATCGAACAGGAATGAATTATCCGCTGGGTTGCCGAAAGCCTCAGCCTCGTTGCTACAGCAAGTCTTTCACCCGGAAATCCTGCATCCCCAACAGCGGCTTCTACAATCCCACAGCCGAATGTGCAGCCTCCCGGCAGCTCACCACTACACTCGAAAGACATCAAAACGTTCGTAAACGAAAAAAATCCAAAGCGCGACGTTCAATTTGCCGCCGTGGCTGCTTACTTTTATCGGTTCGAATGCCCAGAGCGCAAAGAGGTAATCGTACCTAAAGATTTAGACAACGCCGGACGCCAAGCTAGAGGCTACGGCTTCAAGGACCCTCTCACGACATTGAACAACGCAGTCGCATTGGGTTACTTCGATCGAGCAGGCCGTGGAGAATTCAAGCTGAATGCTGTTGGTGAAAACTTGGTCGCGATGACGCTTCCCGGCTCGGGAGCAGACGCGAATGGCGGCAAGCCTCGCCGATCACGTCGAGCAAAGAGGAAAGTGCGAGCAAGGCAGCTGAAGGCAAAATAATTTTATGGCCGACGCGCTCTCGGCAGTTGAGGCGGCCATCCGTGAGGTAACAAGGGCTCGCCAGGCCGTCATGCGGGGGAAGTCCAAACAGGTTTCTTCCGGCGACGAAACAGATCACCTAAAATCTGTCGCGTACGCGTGGTTTCAATCACATCAACCAATCGTCAAAGCGCACCCATCGCAGCCCGATCTTTCAGATGTAGATTTAGCCTATCGGGCTATAATGGACTCGACTGGCCGACACGCGTCGAGAACCACGTATGCCGATTCGTTGCGTGACGCAAGGCGCTCACTCGTAGAGATACGCAGTTTCGTCGCAGCCAATTTTCATGCTGCACCTGTGGCTAGCGCAAACACTACAAACGACGCGCCACCAAACTTTGCGCCACTTGCAGCCGACGCGAAAATGCAGATGATACTGCAACGCCGGTGGGACGAAGTTCAGCGTTGTCTTGCCTGCAAGTCGAATCTTGCTGCTACTGTGATGATGGGTGGCCTACTCGAATCACTGTTACTCGCTCGAATTAATAGCAGTCCCAATAAGGGGGCAGTATTCAAAGCGAAATCAGCACCACGTGACAAAAAAACCGGAATAACCCTCATGCTTCCGGATTGGAAACTGATTCACATGGTTGCGGTTGCTCACGAATTCGCGTGGATCACAAAGTCTGCAATGGACGTAGGCAATGTGCTCCGCGATTTCCGAAATTACATTCACCCCCACAAGGAATATACCGACGGCGTTTTGATATTGGACGAGGACGCACGCATGTTTTGGGAAGTCACAAAATCAATTAGCCGGCATGTGCTTGCCTCGGTTGGGAAAACACCATGACCCATGCGATGCGCAGTTGGGTTATCACGTAGCAATCTATGGCGTGGTAGTACCCTTTTCACCCGCCGCTTTTCGATTCAGAATGCTGGTGATGGCAGCTTTTACCGTTTTTCGCTCCGTCATCGCAATTTGCATTCGGTCAGCGATTTCACACAGAATGACTTCCGCTTCCTGCGAACGTTCGAGGCACTCACGGTCATCAAGTTGATGAATTCCCTCACTGAGCAAATCGTGTAAAAGTGAAAGTGGATTATGTCCGTCGATCAGTAGGACTGCTGGTATCGCGGAGACTTCTCGGAGCATATCAATAGCCTTCGAGAACTGGGTTTCCGATTGCGCCTTTTGCAACAACGCAATTTGCGCAGTTGAAGCGTTTGTCGCCTGTGCAACTTCAAGGACCGAGCCGACTAGATCGAATTTCGTATTTTCGACAATCCTCCGGTAGTATCCGTACGCTCCGATTCCAAGCCCACGAGCAATCGCCCGCCGCGCTTGAAGAAAGTATTCTCGATTCTCCTCGCCAATAATATGAAAAAGACGCTTCGGTATCGGTTGACCGAAAGGAGGCTCTTGGTAAATCTTTGTGCAAATTCCTGAAAATCGATTGTTTTCGTCACGTTTTGACCTAAGAGCAAAAATTTTTATGGATACCAAGCAATTTGAGCATGCATACACAACAAAATGATAAAAGAGGTCGTCATCGAGTTGGAAATTTTTGTCTTTGTACTTCGCGTATCGCCGGACGCCTTCACATTTTGCGTGTTCACAATGCACCCAAATTGCTTTTGGTAATTCGAGGTATTCATTTGGGGAGCTGCTGAACAGCTCTGGAATGTTCCGTGGGGAATGAAGTGGCACATCCTGTAGCAATTCCTGCAATGTGCAGGTAGGAACAGGTGCAGTAGGTGTGGTGCTAGGTACAGCCATCATTTGAACTCATATCAAACTTCCCTTCTGGCAGCCACACGAAAAATTTCCGTCTCGCAACGGACGACGTGCGTCGTCTCGCGTTTCTTGCCAGTTGGTGTCTTTGCCCACGCTTCCTGCAAGCTCACGTCAACGGTCGTGTGGACGACTGCGCCGCGCTCGACTTGCGCACAAGACAGGAAGACGAACTTCGTCTCGTGAAAAATGCGCTCGGTCTGGATTTCGGGCACGTCGGCCATGTCGCGTGATCCATTGATCGAATCGGGGAAGATCGCAAGATCATTTTGGGGTCTGGCGTCTGGCGTTTGGGGTCTGGGGAAATCATGGTAGGGCGCGTCACTCCGTGCGCGCCGTTCGTTCGCGTACGTGGGGGCGGCGGGCAAGGGACTGCCCGCCCTACCAATCACGGTAATTTCCATGCGGACGCGGAAGTGGCGGAGCCAGATTTCAATGATTTCACGGTCGGCTCGCCGGGCCGCGATTTCGACGTGGTGCAAATCGAGTTCGATGCCGACGCAGCCGCGTTTGAGCCGGAGGCTGGCCACCGCCGTCGTGCCGTTGCCCAGAAACGGGTCCAGCACCAGGTCCCCTTCGTTCGTCGAGGCCAACAGGCAGCGTTCCACGAGGGCAACCGGTTTTTGCGTGGGATGCCTCCCCATTTTTTTCTCATCGTTACCAGGCGCGGCGAGCGTCCAAATTGATTCGAGCGTTGAATCCGTTTCCTGTGCAGGGGAGGCCGGAGATGGCAGATGGGAGATGGCAGATGGGTGTTTCGGAGTTGGGAGTTCGGAGTTGGGAGTTGGGGATTTCCCTATCTTCCAACTGCTATCTTCTATCTCCTCGCCGCCAGCGGCGATGTCCCTCCACACCGTCTTCATTTGTTTTCCAGTTACAGCTTTCATGGCGGAGTAGTTGAAGACGTGTTTGCTTTTCTCGTTTTTCGCGGCCCACAAAACCGTTTCCGTCGAGTGGGTGAAGTAACGGCAGCTCAGGTTCGGGGGCGGATTCGGCTTTTCCCAGGCGATGTCGTTCAGAATCTTGAACCCGAGTTGTTGCAGGGCGTAGCCGATGCTGAATATGACGTGGTGCGTGCCGGTCACCCAGATGGTGCCGTTCGGCTTGAGCACGCGCTGACAGCGTCGCAGCCATTCGGTGTTGAATTCGTGGTTCAGTTCCGGTCCGCGCGAGACGTCCCAGTCGCCCTTGTCCACCTTCACCATTTTGCCGGCGTGACAGGTGATGCCGCCGTTGGACAGGAAATAGGGCGGGTCGGCAAAGATGGCGTCGAACCGGCCGTCGGGATATTTGGCGGCGATGGCGTCGAGGAGTTCCAGACAGTTGCCGTGATACAGGCGGATGAAGGGGGTTTCGGAGGAGAACGCAAGGCGAGGCGCGGCCTGGGTTGAGGGTTGAGGGTTGAGAGTTGAGGGTATTGGAGCGCCGGCTTCCAGCACGGCGATTGGGGTTTGTTTGGAACGCGCCGTGCCGGAGGCCGGCGTTCCGATGCTGCCATCCTCGCGCAAGGTGAAATGGGCGGAGGCGATGGGATGGGCGTGGGGCAGAAAGGCAGACGAGGGTCGAGAGTCGAGGGTCGAGGGGGCATGCGTTCCCGCGTCTGGCGTCCTGGGTTTGGAAGCTCTCGTCTCTCGACTTTCGTCTCTCGTCATCCGCCGCGGCGGTTTGCGGCGGTAAAGGGGTTTTGGCTTGGGTGGCGTTTTCTTCGGCACGCCGGGATCAATTGATCAGATCAGCGATCCAGATCAAGCGTTTTTAACCGCAGATAGACGCAGATTTTTCACTCAACCCTCAACTCTCAACCCTCAACCTTCACAAAAAGCGGCACGCCGGGTGCAACTCCGATAAATCGCGAGCGGGCTCCGATAAACTCCGTTTCCGCGAGCACGCGACAATGTCGGTGTCGCGAGCGGGAGGCGCGAAGGTTTTAACCGCCCGCCTCCGGCGCGGCGGCTGCGACCGGTCAATTCAGTCCGTCGGATTGGAAATTATTTGACTGCCGATGGAATTCCCCTGGGATTCTCAGACCCTGCAACCCGACCTTTCGAATCGAAGATTAATATTGCCAAACGAAACCCCATCTTCAGGATTTGCCCGTCGGCCTGCAATTCGACTTTGGTTTCGCCTGCCGGAATGCAGGGAAAGACAAACACAACTCTAGCATTATGAAGAAAATAAAAATGGTTCTGTCGCTCGGAGCGTTGGGCCTTCTGGCCGCCGGTTGCGTTTCACAGCCCCTGACATTCCCCACCGTTGAGAAAGTCACCAATACCAAATACCAGGTCCTCGGCGAAGGCGAGGGCAAGGCAACGGGATTCATGCTGTTTCAGGTTATCCCAATCGGCCAGAACGGACGTTATGTGCGCGCTTATGACGCCGCCGTCAAAAGCAAGGGCGGTGACGCGCTCATTGACCCCACCATCGAAGAGAATTGGTTCTGGGCCTATATCCTGAACGGATACCACACCCGGGTTAAGGGCACGGTGATTAAGTACACTCCGTAAGCCGAACCCCGAACTCCGAATCAAATACGGATGGACACGGCGTAAAGCCGCGTGGCGGCCACGCCGCTATACGCGGATGAACACGGATTTTCACCGAAATGATTTTTTACCGCAGAGAACTCAGAGAACACAAAGAGTTTTTGCCGCAAAGAGGCACAAAACATTAAACGCAGAGGCGCGGAGAAACGCGGAGATTCGCAGAGTCCCACCTTGAGGAATTCTCTGCGTCCTTTGCGTCCACCCTCCGCAGTACTGCTACGGAGGACGGGTGCTCTGCGTTAAAATTGGTTTTGCCAGCAGCTTTCTTCGGCACGCCGGGAGCAACTCATTTTGAAGGTGGCAAGTGACGGGTGACGGGTGACAAGAACGGAAAGGCAGGAACATCGAACGTCACTGTGACCATCCTCCTCGTCCTCGTTCTCGTCCTCGTCCTCGCCTGCCGTACCGACCTGTCTCGGCGAAGCAGTGCGAAGACGGAAGCTTCTGCCCGTCCTCCGACCTGTCCATCGAAGCTTGAGTGAAGTTGGAAGCCAGGCGAAGGCTGGTCACCCGCCACCCGTCACCTGTCACCTGTCTTTAGTCGCAGGGTGAAGGGGTTGGCTCGGGAGTTGTAGGCGCCGCTGCTGGTTGAATCCTGGTTGGAGTTGTCCCGGCGGGAATGCTGCAGCAGGACCAGCAGCAGCAGGACCGACAGTATGAAGCACGCCAGCATCAGGATCAACTTATGATGAGCGACAGCAGCGGGTGCGACAGCAGCGGGAGCGCCGGTAGCAAGAGCAGCCACCGGAGTTGTTGGCGCCGGGGCGGTTTGCGGAATCACCGCTTTTTTGGAAACTGTCCCGGTTACGTTGGCGGCGGATTTGTCGGATTGTTTCACCACGGCCTCGGAACGTGTGACCGGTACCGGTGGCGGCACGGTTTGCGGGTGGTCCAGCTCGTACATCTTTTGTTCCAAAGCCACACGGGCGGCGGCTTGGGCCGGGTTATCGTTCGCCCGGACGGAAATGGAACTCACACCAAGGATAACGCACAAACCCAAAATGAGCTGGATGGGGTTGGCATTGAACTGATGCGCCTGTTGACTCTCTCTTTTGCAATGCTTGTTATTTTTCATAATGTCTAAATTTATGTCTAAATTCTAGGCAGTTGTTTAACAGAAATTGGACAAAAGTTTAAGGGATTAGGGACGAATTGGGGGTTTTTAGGGGTGAATTGCGCTTTTTGAGGGATGGATTCGTTGACCGGAATTGGCAATGAGTGTTGCGTAACCGCAGAAAACACAAAGAATTTTAATCACGGACGGACACGGAGTTTTGCCGCAAAGAGGCACAGAAGGCCAAAACAAACAAAAGAAATCCGGTGAATCTTTTTTTGCGCGTTTTGTCCACCCTCCGTCCCGCATTGCGGGACTGCGGAGGACGGGCGTTCTTTGCACTGCTATCCGTCAGAATCGTCACCAACCGCGAGGATTTTACAGACAACGACCGCCGGACTTCGTAGCGCAGGTTTCCAAACCTGCTGTGTCGCCGACTTCCCAGTCGGCAAGACCAACGGCAGCCGTACGGGCAGCGGGTTGGGAAACCCGCGACACAACCGACTTGGAAGTCCGCGCTACTTCGGTTGCGGCTGCGCCGCGCTATGGTTAGTGTGTCCGGAATTTCAGAAATTCGTGTGAATTCGTGAAATTGACCCGCTCGCGCCCGCTCGCCCGGCTCTACGAGCCTTTGGCTCCGCCAAAGGAAGCTCCCGCTCTTGCCAATAGATTTCCCCCGCTTCACGATTCGTCGCTTTCGCGACCAGCAAACCTTTCGCCGCCTCCCAATCGGCTCAAGTCGTGTCAAAGCTGCCGGACATGCTGAAGCGTGGACACCGAACATCACCGTTACATTCCTCCTCGTCCTCGTGCTCGTCCTCGGTTTTCCGAATCGGTTCGAGGACGAATCCGTATTACTATCTCGAAAAGTGTTGTTTTCCTGCGCAAATTTTTAACGCGAAGGAACACAACGCCTTACTGTAGCGCAGGTTTCCAAACCTGCTGGGTCGCCGATTTCCAAATCGGCAGAGCTTCGGAAGTG
>Ga0208188_1000836_pt1 | contig 15581 bp, 13 predicted proteins | sample June2015DPH_8_50_FD_184698 | JGI IMG/M metagenome (GOLD analysis project Ga0208188, IMG submission 184698) | Peatland microbial communities from SPRUCE experiment site at the Marcell Experimental Forest, Minnesota, USA - June2015DPH_8_40... | ecosystem: Environmental > Terrestrial > Soil >...
CGAGCTACGTTGAAATTGGCACTGAAATTAGCCCTGAATCCGTTGTATGCATCATCGAAGCGATGAAAGTGATGAATGAAATCAAAGCTGAAGTCAAAGGCGTCATCACGCAGGTTCTGGTGGAAAACGCCAAACCGGTGGAATTCGGCCAGCCGTTGTTTAAAGTGCGGCCAGCCTGACTTCGGCGACGGAAACACTCGTTAATCCTGTTTGCTTTCACTGAAAGCCCATGTTTGAAAAAATTCTGGTGGCCAATCGCGGCGAGATAGCCGTTCGGATCATCCGCGCTTGCAAAGAATTGAACATCCGTACTGTGGCCGTTTATTCGGAGGCGGATGCCAATTCCATGCACGTGCAACTGGCCGATGAAGCCATTTGCATCGGCAAAGCGGCGGCGGCGGAAAGTTATTTGCGCATTGACCGCATCATCAGCGCAGCGGAGGTTGCGGATGTGGACGCGATTCATCCCGGCTACGGTTTTCTTTCGGAGAACGCGCATTTCGCCGAGGTTTGCGAGAGTTGCAACATTCGTTTTATCGGCCCCAATCCGCGCACGATGCAGGCGCTGGCTGACAAAGCGGTCAGCCGCGCACTCGCCAAAAAAGCCGGCGTGCCCTTACCGCCAGGGTCGGACGGCGTCGTTGAAAAAGAACCGGACGCCTTGGCTATCGCCAAACACATCGGTTATCCGGTGATGATCAAAGCCATTGCTGGCGGCGGCGGACGCGGGATGCGTGTGGCGCATAATGACATTTCGCTCGTGAAAGGTTATCACACGGCGCGAAACGAAGCGGAAAAGGCATTTGGCAATTCCGGGGTCTATATTGAGAAATACATCGAGAATCCGCATCATATCGAAATTCAGATTCTCGGCGACCAAAAGGGCCGCATTATTCATCTGGGCGAACGTGATTGTTCCGTTCAACGCCGCAACCAAAAACTTATCGAAGAAGCGCCGTCGCCGTTGCTCGAGTATAAATTCCGCAAATTGCGCGACAAAATCGGCAAGGCCGCCGTGAAAATCGCTGAGGCCGCACACTACACCAACGCCGGCACCGTCGAATTCATCGTGGACAATCACGGCAATTTTTATTTCCTCGAAGTCAACAAGCGGATTCAAGTCGAGCACCCGGTCACTGAGGAAGTCACCGGCATTGATCTCGTGCGCTATCAAATCCTGCTGGCGATGGGCGAGCTGCTGCAACATTCGCAAAGCGACATTCAAATCAAAGGTCACGCCATCGAATGTCGCATTAATGCCGAAGACCCGTTTGATGAGTTCCGTCCCAGTCCGGGACGGATTGAGATGTATTTTCAACCCGGCGGCCGCGGCGTGCGCGTGGATACACATGCTTACGCGGGTTACACGATCCCATCGACGTACGACTCAATGATTGGCAAGCTTATCACTACGGGCAAAGACCGGCGTGAGGCGATGGATCGCATGAACCGTGCACTCGCCGAATATATGATTACCGGCATTAAAACCACAGTGTCCTTCCAGCAAGCCATCATGCAGGACCCGAATTTCCGGCGGGGCGTTTATTCGACCGGTTTCGTCGAACAATTGCTCGGCGGCGCACGGCGTGAATTGATTGAGGAAAAGACTTGATGGCGGGTTGTGTGCCAACAGTCCTCCCATATGTTTCCAGGATTTAATTTGACAGCCGCCGTCCGCCGTTTATCTTGAACCACTAAATACTATGGCTGACATTCCTTCGAACATACCAGGCGCGCCCACCGGCGCTGTGCCGCCAGTCAAAAAAGAAACCGGCAAGGTCCAGCCCAAAAAAGAGACCGTCCGCATCAATTTGCCGCCGAAACCATCCGCTGCGCCAACCATCAAACTGCCGACGCTGCCGCCCGGGGGTCCGACCGGCGCTCCCAGCGCAGCACCACTTACCACGGCAAAAACCCCGCCGGCACCCACCGCGGCCGCGCCAAGGGCCACTGCCGCTGCTGCGCCCGTAGCTCAAACACGTCCCGCTCCGTCGGTTCAAAGAGCGGCGCCTGCCGCCGCTCCCACGTTTGGCGCGCTCGACAACATTCTGGTCATCGCCGCGGTTGTGGCTGGATTGTTTGCCGCCGGCACGGTGGTTTGGATGCTCCTGATTCTCAAAAATGCAATCGGCTGAAACCGGTTTTGACCGCATTGTTTCTCGTGCCCAAAACTATTTCATTTGACGTATGGCTTCTCCATTAATCGTCACGCTCACGCAGGAAAATTTTGCGCAGCAGGTTTTACAATCGCCGGTGCCCGTGCTCGTTGATTTCTGGGCCGAATGGTGCGGCCCATGCAAAATGATCGCGCCGCTCCTCGACGAACTGGCCGACGAATACGATGGCAAGGTGAAAATCGGCAAAGTGAACATAGACGAACATCAGTCGCTCGCCGCCGAGTACGGCATCCGCGCCATTCCCACGCTGCTGCTTTTTAACAAGGGCGAAATCGCCGAGCAAATGGTTGGCGCCAAGAGCCGGCGCGATTTCAAGGCCAGCCTGGACCGCGTCGCGGCCTGACCGCTGCCGGTCCCGCGAGGCGGGATTATGCCGCTCATCATCTCGCCCCGACAATTTGTGCAGCGGGCCGAGTTGTATCATCAACTCGCCCAGCTCACGTCCGCCGGAGTTCCCATCGTTCGCGCACTGGAGCAAATCGAACGCCGTCCGCCCGCCTCGGCCTATCACAAGCCATTGCAACACCTGCTCAATGAAATCGCCAGAGGCGCAACGCTGGCCGAATCATTGCAACGTCTCGACTGGCTGCCCGCGTTCGACCTGGCGTTGATTGGGGCCGGCGAACAGAGCGGGCGGCTCGACGCCTGTTTCCGCATGCTCGCCGATTACTACAACGACCGCGCCCGGGTCATCCGGCAGGTGATCTCCCAGCTCATTTATCCCGTCGGCTTGGTTCACATGGCCGCCTTCGTTTTTTTCATCGTGCTTCCGTTCGCCGCGTCGCAGTTCAACGCCAGCCTGCTCTTCCTGTTCGCCAAAGCCGCACTCATCCTCTCACCGTTTTATGGCGCCGTCGCCTTGATGATTTACGCCACGCAAAGCAAACACGGTGAAAACTGGCGTGCACGGATCGAAGCTTTCCTGCGCCTGGTCCCCATCCTGGGCAAGGCCCGCCATTACCTTGCCCTGTCCCGGCTCGCCGCGGCGCTTGAAGCACTCATCAGCGCCGGGGTCAACATCTTTGAAGCCTGGGGCCTGGCCGCCACCGCCAGCGGCTCGCCCGCCTTGCGCCGGGCGGTCGCCGCTTGGAAATCGCGCGTGGTTGCCGGTCAAATGCCCTCCGAAGCCGTCCACCTCTGCCCGCTTTTCCCGGATACCTTTGCCAACCTTTACGCCAGCGGCGAGGTCAGCGGCAAACTGGATGATTCGCTCCGCCAAATCAACCGGATCTACAACGAGGACGGCACGCGCAAGCTGAACGCGTTCGCGACTTGGATGCCACGGCTCATTTATATGCTGGTCGCATTGATGATCGCTTACAAAGTCATCCAGTTCTGGGCCAGCCTCTACGGTCCACACAGTGACCTTTCTAATGTTCTGAAAGGGTTTTAATTCCGCTTTGCGCGCCGGACCTGCGCGAATTAACTTCGCCACATGACATTGACCGAATTGCTCGCGAACGAGGAACTTCGCCAACGTGAGTTTCCTGTCGCTCGCGACAAAATTTTCCTCGCGCACGCCGGAGTTTGCCCGTTGCCGCATCGCGTCGCCGAAGCCGTTTCTGAATGCGCCAAACGCGGCACGCTGGGAGCTCAGGAAGCCTTCGTCCTGCACCGCTTGAATGATGCGCGCAAACTCGGGGCGCGATTGTTGAATTGCCAGCCGGAGGAAGTCGCGCTCGTCGGGCCGACTTCGCTCGCGCTGAGTTTTGTCGCCGCCGGGCTGAGTTTTCGCAAGGGCGACAACATCCTCATTTATCACGACGATTACCCCTCGAACGTTTATCCGTGGATGGCGCTGGCCGAACGCGGCGTCGAAGTACATTTGCTGAACACCCGCGGCCTCGGCATCATCCGCCCGCAGGACGTGATGGGCCAGGTGGACGAAAACACCCGGCTCGTCGCGCTCGCGTCCTGCCACTTCATCAGCGGCTATCGCATTGATTTTCAGGCCATCGGCAAATTTTTGCGCGAACGCGGAATCCTGTTTTGTCTCGATGCGATTCAGACGCTCGGCGCGTTTTCGACGACAGTCGAGCACGTGGATTTTCTCGCCGCCGACGCGCACAAATGGCTGCTCGGCCCTTGCGGTGCGGGCCTGCTTTATGTCCGGCGCGAGCTGCAGGAAAAACTGAACCCGCCGATTTACGGCTGGCATAACGTGCGCTGCCCGAATTTCGTCGCGCAGGAACAAATTGTTTTTCGCAACGGCGCGATGAAATACGAAGCCGGCACGCACAATCTGCTCGGCCTGGTCGGTTTGATCACCGCAATGGAACTCGTGCTGGAAATCGACGTCGAAAGCATTGCCGTCGAACTGCTGCGCAAACGCGCGGGGCTCGTGCCGGCCTTGCAGGCGAAAGGTTTTACAGTTTTGAACGCGGATGCGAGAACTGAAAACGCGAGCAGTATCATTTCATTTCACCAATCCGGCAAAGACCTCACGGCGTTGCACAAAAAATTGACGGACGCCGGCGTCGTGGCGTCGTTGCGCGCGGACCGCAAAGGGCAAAATTACATCCGTTTCTCGCCGCATTTTTACAACACGGACGCGGAGTTGCAACGCGCGCTGGAATTGCTCTAGCCGCAGCGGGAAGTCGCGGTTACGACTCATCCTGCCGGCTGTATTCGCGAATCGAGGCTTTCCACCACGGCGCGAGCGATTGACGCAGCCAGGCTTCATGATACAACCAGACCATGGTGTGCGCGTCGGCCATGATTAAAAGCCGTTCGGCGGGCGTCAATTTGTCCGGCCCGGCAGTCAGCAATTTTTCGCCCAGCGCGCGGACTTCCGGGCTTCCGACACCCAGCGCAGCCAGTTGCTCGGCATAAACCGGATTGAGCTGTTTCTCGCGCAGCAGCGAAACGTGAATGGCGTTGACGTAAGGGTCGAGCACCGCCTCCGCCAGCCCCGCGTGGGGATGGCGCGGGGAAGGGTCCTCGGTCATTTCATGGACTTTCATGTTCGCACGGAGCGTGACGAGTTCCGGCGGCGGCGCGATTTCTTCCGGCGTGAGAAACAATCCCAGCTTTCGTGCGCGCGCGCCGAGGTTGCGCCGGCTGGTGAAGACACTCAAGGGAATGGACAAAATCATTCCCGCCAGCATGGGCGTGAACCACCAGAACAGCGACGGTCCGAGCCACCACATGAATGCGCCCCAAACCAGCCCGAACAACGTGTGCCCCCAATGTCGCCGGATGGCATAGGTCCACGTCGTGCCACCGGCGGCGCGTTTTTGCGGCCACCAACCGACACTGACGCCCAGCAGGTTGGTGACGACAAACCGCGTGTGCCACAGCATCAGCAGCGGCGCGTGCAACGTGGAAAAAATTGTTTCGTAAAAGACGCCGATGGTTGCGCGCGCCAGACCGCCGAACGCCCGCCGTCGTTCCGTATCATACGAAAGGTCAATGAGCGCAAGCGCCTTGGGCAGCATGATGACGACCATGCAGATGATGAAAATGAGCAGGGCGTGGGCGGTGCCGCTAAAGTTGCTCAGGTATCGCGTGAACGCCCGCACGGTGATGTCCGAAAGACCGGTGTGTTTGTGGAACCAGCAGATCCAGTTAAAAGTGAGCAGAAATGCCAGCCATAAAGGCCCGGCGAGATAACCGCAAATGCCCAGAATCAGATGCAGCCGGCTCACCCCGCGCAGTCCTTTGGCAAAGAGCACGAGGCCGTGTTGCAGATTGCCCTGACACCAGCGGCGTTCACGCTGGGCGTTTTCGATCATGGCCTGCGGCGTTTCCTCGTAGCTGCCTTCGAGGTCGTAAGCGAACCAGACCTCCCAGTTTTCGCGCAACATCAGCGCCGCCTCGACAAAATCGTGGCTGAGAATCTGGCCCCCGAACGGCTTGCGCCCGGGCAGTTGCGGCAAATCGCAAAATTGCATGAACGGCTCGGTGCGGATGATGGCGTTGTGCCCCCAATAATTTCCCAGATCGAGCGCCCAGTAATTCAATCCGGCAATAAACAGCGGCGCGTAAAGGCGGTTGGCAAATTGCTGGATGCGTCCGAACAATGTTTCGGCGTTGACCACCGCCGGCACGGTTTGGATCAATCCGACGGTCGGATGCGTTTCCATCAATTTCACCAGGTCCACGAGCGTTTTGCCGCGCATGACACTGTCGGCGTCGCATACCAGGAAATAGCGGTAGCGGCGGCCCCAGGCATTGAGAAAGTCGCGCACGTTCCCGCTCTTGCGGCTTTCGTTGTTCAACCGGCGGCGATAGTGAATGCGGCCCAGCGCGTCAAGTTCATGAACCAAATCATACCAGCCCCGTTCCTCCTCAACCCATTTGTCGGGATTGGTGGAGTCGCTCAGGATGAAAAAGTCGAAGCGTTCAAGCTGGCCGGTTTTTTCCAAAGATTCATACGTCGCGCGCAAGCCTTCGCAGACGCGCACGACGTCCTCGTTGTAAACCGGAAAGACAATCGCCGTGCTGATGCCGGCAATGCTTTGGCCGCGGTATTCCTTCAGACGTGTGATGCAGCGTTCGTCGCCGAACATCCGCAACACAAAACCATACAGGCCGTGCATGCAACCGTTGGCAATGAACAAAAACAAAATGACAAACAAAACCAGCAGCACGGTGCGCGACGCGGACCAGCCCGTCCGCCACAGCAAATCGGCAAAGAGCATCGAGACCAAACCTGTCAACAGCAGCGCGCAGGAATAAAAGATGAACAGCCGCCAGCCATGACGCTCGATAAACGGCGCGGACATCACCCGGAATGGCGGTGACTGGCTTGAGGCCGGGGCGGATTGAGAAACGCCGGACATGGCTCAGTGCGTTAGGATGAAAATGGCCACCAGCAGCAGGGCAAACAGCGTCCAGGCCAGAACCATTTTGAGATAGGGCAGCTTGCCCAGATTCGTCAGGGTTGTAATCGGGCCAAGATCGAAGGGGCGCGGCGTCATTTTTGAGAGCTGAAAATCCGGCCCGGCGCGCAGATAGGTTTCGCGCATGGCGCTGATGAATTCCTTCGGCCACGGGCCGGGCCGCAAAAATTGTTCCTGCCATCGGCCCGGCATGTCGGCGAGCAGCAGCGCGAGCCGCCCGCGCGTGGAGAGCATCTGGTCGGCGTTGGCCGGCGGTTCCTGCAACACCTCGGCGAACCACTCAATCACAATGCGATCCATTTCCTCGGCGGCGAGCTGGGTGGCGGAGCGGTCCGGTTCGACGGGCGCGCGGTGCGCGGCGCGTTCGAGCACCCGGAGCACCAGCCGGCCGAGCAGGGCTTTGTTGCGGACGCGCAGGGCGTGGAAATAATTCTCCACCTTCTCATACGCCGCGTTCCATTCTTCCAGCGGGCGTCCCGCCAGATGGCCGGCGGAATCGGTCAGCGCGCCAATGCCGTTCATGGCGGACTCCATTGATAAGTCCAGGTTTCGCTTAAAAGGTTGGTTCCCTTTTGCAATGTGCAGCGCAGGTCCACGGGATCGGTGTTGCCGGGCCTGGGTTGCATTTTCAAAATAACGCGCCAGGTGCCCAGCCCGTAGCAGCGCAGGACCTGGTTGTTCACAATCACCGCGTTGGCGCTGCAATTGGCAACCGCCTGCGGGAGATCGCTTTCGGGAATGGCGTCGAGTTTCGGCCCGTCGAAATCAATCACGAATTGCCGGCCATTGGGATAGCCTGAGTCCAGCCCCATGCGCGTGGACACGACTTTTTCGTCGGATAGTTTGTCCGTGTCGCTCATCCAACGAAGCGTGTAGCTGAAGCGGCAGGGTTGCAGCGGCGCGGGTTTGTTTTTGGGATCCCAAAACACCACGATGTTGTCGAAGCCCTCGTAATTCTCGCTCAGTTCCACCAGATGCAAATCGCCGTCGCCCCAGTTGCCCCGCGGCTCGACCCACACGCTGGGTTCGAGGTGATAAAGGTTGAACATGTCCTGATACGCCGCAAAGGAACGCTCGCGCTGCAACAGCCCAAAACCGCGGATATTCGGGGCGGAAAAAATCTGGTGGCGCATGACGGACGGATTGTCGAGCGGATGCCAGAACACTTCGCCGTTGTCCATGCGCACCAGCAATCCGTCGGTGTCATGAACTTCGGGACGGTAATCATCGAATTTGCGCTCCGAATTTTTGCCGAACAAAAACATGCTCGTCAGCGGCGCCAGGCCGATGGTTCTGATGGGCAGCCGGTTCGTATCCACGGCGTGAACCGTGTTCGTTTCGCGTAAAAACAGCACGGCTTCAACGTCCGCCACGGTCATTTCACCCGGGTGGATGACAATTTGATACGCGCCCGCGCAACTGACGCTGTCGAGAATGGCAAACAACTTTAATTGCCCATCGTCCATTTGCGGCTTGCCCAGCCACCAGTCGGTAAAAATGGGAAATTCCTCCGGCCGGTCCGGTTCCCCGCAGTCCAGGGCCAGTCCGCGCGCGGATTGACCGTAATGCTGTCCCTTGCTGAGCAGCCGGAAATAGCTCGCGCCGAGAAACGCGCCGATTTCATCCCACTTGTTCGATTCGTTCAATTGATTCAACAGGCGGAACCCGGCGTAACCGGTGTCTGAAGGAATCTCGTTTTGAATGTGCAACGCGCGGTAATTGAAAAAGTCCTGCACGAACCGGATGGGCTGCACGTGCGTGGCCGTAAATTCATAAATGTGAACCGGTTCCTGGTAGATGTAGCCCGGATGAAAAAACTCCGCGTGAAACGGCAGGCCATCCGCCGCCCACAACGCCCGCTCGTGCCGGAATTCAATCTCGCGGTATTTGTCGTAATCCAGATTTTCCTGCCGCAGCACCTTCGGCAAATCGGCGCGCGGTGAGTGGAAAGGATGGCGCGCGCGTTCGAGAGCGCGTTGCGCCACATAATCCAAATTGACCTCGGCTGATTCCGCGCCGATCAATATCTTGCCGGCCAGCACCAGTCCGATTGTTAAAACCAGGCAACTAGGTCGCCACATTCAGATAAGGAGAACCGAAGTGGGCTCAATTTGCAAGTTTAGCCAGCAACCACTTGGATGACAATGAATTATGCCACTAAAATAACCGTTCAATCCAGCGTCTGGCGATAACGTTTGATGCCGATGGCCAGCATCATGACCAAAAACAGCGCAATCGGCCAAAGGTCGGGCGCGATTTCGGCAAAACCATTCCCTTTCAGCAGAATCCCGCGCACGACCCGCAGAAAATGCGTCAGCGGCAGAATTTCGCCGATGTCCTGCGCCCAGCCCGGCATGCCGCGAAAGGGGAACATGTAACCCGACAACAACAGTGACGGCAGAAAAAAGAAGAATGCCATCTGCACCGCTTGAAGCTGGTTTTTGGCAATGGTCGAAAACGTGATGCCGACCGCGAGATTCGCCACGATGAACGGAAACGTCAACACCAGCAGCAACGACACGCTGCCGACAATCGGCACATTGAACAGAAACTTCGACGCCAGCAAAATCAGGAAGACTTGAATGTAGCCAACCGTGATATAAGGCACAATCTTGCCAATCATCACCTCACCAGGGCGCGCCGGCGTTGAAAGCAGGTTTTCCATCGTGCCGCGCTCGCGTTCGCGCGTGATGGCCAGCGCCGTGATGATGATCATCGTCATCGTGAGCATCACGCCCATCAGGCCGGGCACGATGTTATTCTGCGTGATGTTTTCCGGATTGTAATGCTGATGCACCACCAGATTGAACGGAGTGGGGCTGCCGCGCAAATTCGTCAGCGGCCCGGTCAGGTCGCGGTTCAAAACAGTGGTGGTCAGCAGATTGATTGCCGCAATGGCATAACCCACCGCCGAAGGATCGGTCGCGTCGGCTTCCAGCAGCAAATCCGGGCGTTCGCCGCGCAGCAATTTGCGCGAAAAATCCACCGGAATATGCACCACGAATTGAACCGTGCCTTGCGCGAGCAGTCTTTGAATTTCCGCCTCGCTCTTCGGTTCGCGAACAATGTCGAAATAACTGCTGTTGCGCAAACCCCACACAATCGTCCGTGAAAAAACGCTATTGTCCGCCGAATAAACCGCCGTGGGCAGATGCTTTGGATCGGAATTGATGGCGTAGCCGAAAAGAATGAGCTGGAGCAGCGGAATGCCGATCATCATTGCGAACGTGACGCGGTCGCGGCGCATCTGGATGAATTCCTTGCCGACAATCGTCCAGAACCGCCGCCAGTTGAATTCGTGCAGTTTCACGAAAGCGTCTCCAGTATTTTTGTAGCAGCCAACGTGAGTTGGCTCTGACTTTTTCCGCAAAGACCAGATGGAGTCGACTGACGTCGGCTGCTATGATGGTTTGGAAGTTTCACGAAAAATTGTCCTTGGCCGTTTCCATCAAACTGATGAACACGTCCTCCAGCCCGGATTCGATTTGTTGCCAGCGATATGCGCCGGTCATCCACGGCCCCACACTTGCGCGCAGTTGGGCCGCATCACGTCCACTGATATGCAACGTTGTGCCAAACGCCACAACCTGTTCGACCCCGGGTTTGCCGCGAATTTTTTCCGCCAGTGCCGGCAAATCCGGCCCGGCAGCCTCCCAAGTCGTCAGCCCGGCAGCCTTGACGACTTCCTCGACGCTGCCGCGCGCGAGCAAGTTGCCGTAGGCGATGTAGGCCAGCCGATGGCAACGCTCGGCCTCGTCCATGTAATGCGTCGTGATGAGCACGGTCAATCCGCCGGCGGCAAGCTGATGAATTTCCTCCCAAAAATCACGGCGCGCCTTCGGGTCAACGCCCGCCGTCGGTTCATCGAGCAGAAGCAATTGCGGCTCGTGAATCAGGCAGGCGGACAGCGCCAGCCGCTGTTTCCAACCACCGGAAAGCGTGCCGGCAAGCTGGCTGCGTCGCGCAGTCATGCCGAGTTGTTCGAGACTTTTTTCAACGGCGGCTTTGCGTCCCGGCACGCCGTAAATGCGCGCGATGAAATCCAGGTTCTCCTCGATGGTCAGGTCTTCGTAAAAGCTGAACCGCTGCGTCATGTAGCCAATGTTCTTCTTGATCTCGCCGGATTCACTGCGTATGTCGAAGCCCAGACAACGTCCACTGCCGCCGTCGGGCTTGAGCAAACCACACAACATCCGCAGGAACGTCGTTTTGCCGCTGCCGTTCGGGCCCAGAAAGCCGTAAATCTCCCCGCGCCGCACCTGCATCGGAATGTTGTTCACGACCGTGCGGTTGCCGAACCGCTTCGTGATGCCCTGCACGTCAATGACAAGGTCAGACGGGTTCATGGACACAGTCAGAGGCTTGGAGTTCCGCCTTCAGGCGGCACGTGGTGCATGAATGTCGCAGACCGCCTGAAGGCGGGACTCCAAACAAAAGCCGGTTCACGGTTCATTTTGGTTCCAAATCCACATCCACCGGCTGGCCGGGACGAAGGTCCGCCGCATACGCCGGAGAAAATTTCGCCTCGATCATAAAAACCAGTTTAGCCCGGTTCTCCTGGCTGTAAATCACGGGCGGCGTGAACTCGGCCTGCGTGGATATGTAATTGATGATGGCCGGATAGGCGTGCGGACCGCCGTCGAATGTCACGCTGACCGTTTGACCGGGCTTGATTCGCGGCAACGCCGCCTGCGGCACAAAGAAACGCACTTTCACATTGCCTGGCGGCAACAGCTCGACGACCGGATTGCCCGCCGCGACCCATTCGCCGGCGCGATACAACGTGTCGTGTACAAACGCGTTCGCCGGCGCAAATTGTTGCTTTTGATCGAACGACCAGCGCGCTTTGTCCAGCGCGGCAGTTTGTGATTCCACCTGGGCTTGGTCGGCATCACGCTGCGCGCGGGTCTGGTCGAGTTCTTCGGCGGAAATCACTCCCTGATCGTTGCGCAATTGTTGGCGGCGGCCATATTCGGCTTCGGAAAGCGCGAGGCTGGCTTTCGCCTGCGCGAGATTTTTTTCCGCCTGTTGGACAGCAGCGGCTTCCGACCCGCGTTCCAACTCAAACAACAACTGCCCGGCTTTGACCTCGTCGCCGCGCGCAACGGCCAGGTTCGTCAGCGCGCCGCCGAGCGGTGACGCCACGTAAACGTATTCGCCTTCGATGTAGCCTTGAAAGACGTTTGAAGAGTTCGAGGAACAACCAGCGACAAAAATCGCTGCCAGTGCAAAACTGAAGGTTAAAATAAATATTCTTCGCCGCCACATCGGGCAAAGGAAAACCCATGCAACAAAAAATTGCAAGTTTGCACCGAATTGCCCAACTGATAGATTCATGGCCGTATGAAAAAGTTGTTTTTCTGCGTCGGGGTGTTCATTTGTTTTGTCTGGAACATAACAGCGCAAAACACAAATATCAGTTTGCCCGGCTGGATCACGCGTCCGCTGTCGCTGACCGACTGCCTCAATATCGCGCTTCAACAAAACGCCACGATTCTCAAGGCCGGGAACGATCTTGAGGCGTCGCAGGGGGTGGTCGTGCAAACTCGCGCCGTCGCCCTGCCCCAGGTTCAAGCCACCGGCCAATACAAGGACACCGATCCTCACGCGATTGAAAGTCTTCCTTTTCCACCACCACTAGGACCCGTAACGCTGCCGCATCAAAACTGGAATTCAGGCGTTCAAATCGTCCAATCCATTTACGAGGGCGGGAAAATGGTCGCGGCGTTGCGAGCGGCCAGCGTCACGAAACAACAGGCACTGGCGCAATATCAGACTGTGATTGCCGACACCTTGCTTGGTGTGCGAGTGGCGTATTTCGACGTGCTGCTCGCCGCCCAGCAAATCACCGTGCATGAGGCCTCGGTCAACCTGCTCCAAAAGGAACTCGAAGACCAGCAACGCCGCTACGATGCCGGCACCGTGCCGCACTTCAACGTGCTCCGCGCCGAAGTCGCTGTCGCCAATGAGCGTCCGGCCCTGATCCGGGCGCGAAACGATTATCGCATCGCCAAAAATAATCTATCCAACCTGCTGGGCTACAATTTGCCGCGTGAAATTTGGGAGGACATTCCGTTGAACCTGACGGATACGCTCGACGCCGCACCGTATCAGGTGGATTTGCCGGCGGCGATTCAGCAGGCACTGGCCAGACGCACGGAACTTGTCGCCGTGCGCAAAACGGCGGAGTTGCAACGCTTGAATGTCGTGAACGCCAAAGCCGGCTACAAACCGACGGTTCAGGTCTTCGCGGGTTATGGCTGGTATAATGCGCAATATACGCAGCCGGTCGAACTCGATCACGATATTCACGGCTGGAACGCCGGCGGACAGTTGAGCTGGGACATTTTTGACGGAATGCTCACGCACGGCAAAGTTGTCCAAGCCAGGGCGCTGTACGAAAAATCCATGACTGACGTGGACGACAAGGGACGCCAAATTGAGCTCGAAGTTCGCACGGCCTATTCCGATTTCATCGAGGCGCGGGAAGTTCTGGACTCGCAGCAAAAAGTGCAGGAGCAGGCCGACGAAGCCCTGCGTGAAGCGAGAGCGCGCGCCGAGGCCGGCACCAGCACGCAACTCGACGTGCTCGACGCCGAGACTTCGCTGACGCAGGCGCGCACGACGCAAATCCAGGCGTTGCACGATTATGTCGTCGCCCGCGCCAGACTCGAACGCGCCATCGGCGAGGACATGATTCAAAAGCCCGCGCCGTCAAAACCATGATTTGCCATTGACGAAACCGGTGGCTCTGGGATTTTGTCGGGCTATGGCAAAAATTCAACGGGCGCTGATTTCAGTTTCGGACAAAACGGGCCTGGTTCCGTTCGCGCAAATTCTGGCCAAGGCCGGAATTGAAATTATTTCCACTGGCGGCACCGCCAAAACGCTGCGCGAGGCCGGACTCACAGTGAAGGACGTCAGCGAATACACGGGCTTTCCTGAAATGCTTGATGGCCGCGTCAAAACGCTCCACCCGAAAGTCCACGGCGGCTTGCTGTTCATTCGCGGCAACAAAACGCACGAAGCCGCCGTCCGCGCGCACAACATTCAGCCAATTGATCTCGTCGTGGTGAATCTTTATCCATTCGAGCAAACGGTGGCGAAGCCGGATGTCACTTTGCACGACGCGATTGAGAACATTGACATCGGCGGGCCTTCGATGCTGCGCAGTGCGGCGAAAAATCACGCCAGTGTCACGGTGGTCGTTGATCCGCTGGATTACGCGGAAGTCGCGGAACACATTTCCGCCAGCGGCGATACGACCCTCGAACTGCGGCGCAAACTGGCAGCGAAAGTTTTTGCGCGCACTGCCGCCCATGACGGCGCCATTGCCGCGCATCTGCAAAAAGAATTCAACGTGACGGAGGCTTCCAGCCTGCCATCTTCACTCAATGTTTTCGCGCCGCTGGCGCAGCCGCTGCGTTACGGTGAAAATCCGCATCAAGCGGCGGCGCTTTACGGCGGTTTCAATGAATTTTTCCAGCAACTGCACGGCAAGGAACTTTCCTACAACAACATTCTGGATTTGACGGCGGCGGCGAATTTGATTGCGGAATTTTCGGACGACCCGCCGACGCTGGCGATTTTGAAGCACACCAATCCGTGCGGGGTCGGCCAAGGCGCAAATTTGCGTGAGGCGTGGGACAAGGCGTTGGCGACGGACAAACAGGCGCCGTTTGGCGGCATCATCGCCGTGAACCGTCCGCTTGACGGAGCATGCGCGGAGGCCATCGCGGAAATTTTCAGCGAGGTCATCATAGCGCCGGATTTTTCAGCGGAAGCATTGGTGATTTTGCAGAAGAAAAAAAATCTGCGGTTGCTCAAAGTCTTGAAATCACCACTCGCCGCACGGTCGCTGGATGTGCGAAGTGTCGGGGCAAATTCGTTTTTGTTGCAGGAGCGCGATTTGAAAACAGCAGTGCGCGCGGATTTGAAAATCGTCACCCCTCGGCCACCGACGGACCATGAATTGCGCGCAATGCTTTTTGGCTGGCGCGTGGTGAAGCACGTGAAGTCAAACGCGATTGTTTATGCGGCGGCGGACCGGACGCTGGGCATTGGCGCGGGACAAATGAGCCGCGTGGACGCAAGCCGGATTGCGGTCTGGAAGGCGGGCGAAGCGAAGCTTTCGCTGAAAGGCAGCGTGGTTTGCAGCGACGCATTTTTCCCGTTCCCGGACGGTTTGATTGCGGCGGCGGAAGCGGGCGCAACGGCGGCGATTCAACCGGGCGGTTCGGTGCGCGACGCAGAAATAATCGCGGTGGCGGACAAACGAAATATGGCCATGGCATTCACCGGCGCGCGGCATTTCCGGCATTAACGGATGAGCCAGTAAATCAATGCAAATTGGGCGGCAGTGACAGCAGCCAGCAACCCCCAGACGAATGCTTCACGCAGGTGCAGGCTGCGCTGGCGGGCGGCGGCAAGCCAGAACTGGAGTTTGGCGGAACCGAGGGTGATGATGTCACCGTTCCGAAGAATCGCGGTCTGAACGGGTTCGCCGTTGACGGTGGTCAGGGCGTTTGGCGCGGTTGCGAGCGTGAAACCTTTCTGCCGG
>Ga0208188_1000838_pt1 | contig 15543 bp, 11 predicted proteins | sample June2015DPH_8_50_FD_184698 | JGI IMG/M metagenome (GOLD analysis project Ga0208188, IMG submission 184698) | Peatland microbial communities from SPRUCE experiment site at the Marcell Experimental Forest, Minnesota, USA - June2015DPH_8_40... | ecosystem: Environmental > Terrestrial > Soil >...
GCTCGAGCACAATGTCGGCTTCGATGTCGCATTCGCGCAGCTGTTCGGCGACGATGAAACGGAAATCAGAATTGGTGATGATGATCGGCCGCTCGAACAATTCGACATCGGCAATGCGGCCGAGCACCTGCTGAAAGGTCGAGCGCTCATCGATCAGCGGGACGAACTGCTTGGGCATGCTTTCGCGCGACACCGGCCACAAACGTGTGCCCGCGCCGCCGCACATGACCACCGGTATCAAGCGCCCGCCGCTCATCGTCCGCCGCCTAGTAATGATAGGGCTCCTCCTAGCACACAGGCCTTAACATTCAAACCTCGCGCGAACCCGGACCGAAATACCACTTAAGCTGAAATTTACCCTATTGTTTTGGCACTATTGTGGAACTCAGGTTTGAATTGCCGCGAAATGATGCAAAAAGCGCGGGTAACCTGGCGCAGCGGCAGGCACCGACGCCGCTTCCTTGTTCGTTCATAATCCTTATGATGCCGCCGCGGACGTCGGAACCAGCGGACAAGTTCTTTTGCGCGTGCTTCATGCCTACAAGCTCTTTCCGCGTGACGTCGTGGGCGGCATTACCGAGGTGATTGCCTACATTGCCAAGGGCATGACCCCGCGCCATGAGAGTTCGCTCCTGGTGGCCAGGTATGCGGGCAAGCGCCGCAATCGGCGTGACGCCGAGAAAAAATATCACCCCGAGCACAACTGGTGTGACGATCCTGCCAAGCAGCAGTCCCAATCGCGTCCACAATCGATTGAGCGGCGCCAGCAGACTAGGACGTAGCCACGACACGACCAGAATTGCGGTGGCGACCGCCACACACCACGGCCAATTCGCGCCTGCGCGCCATGCATTGTGGATGGCGAGCAAGCTAAAAATCGCGCCAAAAACTATGCCGAACGTGCGGTCGCTCGAAGCTCTCACTCGGTACGAGTTGCCAGTCCCGAACTCGTGGTGGTCCGCCATCCTTCGATCCGATCCGCGAATGGACGATTTAATTGGAAGAATGTAGGCCCAACAAACGTTCAATTCCACCAAAATATTTGACGTCTACCGACCCGATCACCCATCAGTTCTCGGGTAGAAAGGAATCCGCCGCGGACGGCATTATTGCTGGTTACAAGCTCCGACCCAGGGCCAGTAACATCGTGGTGAGCCCGTTCGTGTCGATTGGCGGTCACTCAAGAAAGTCCTAGCACCCAGTTTTTGCCCAGAGTTCGGAATCAACATTCCCAATACGAAGGCGAAAAAATATTCAGAAAGCGGCCAATAACCGACACTCAGGACTACGAACCGCAAACCCGTATACCCGTGTCGCCCCCGGGGGTTTTAGATCAGTTTGCTCGCCAATCCAAGTTCGTGACGCGCGAGATTGCCAAAGTGCTATCGGCGCAACGGGCACACGACCTATCTGCCGATGGAGCGCAACTCGTAACCTTCGCCATAGCAGGGTCATCTTGGTCAAATTGTGAGACCAGATCCCAACTATCGGCGTCGCTGCTAGGGTGATGAGCATTTGACACAGTTTCTGCTCCGCCAGGGGCTGGAGGATCTATGGCCTCGTTCTCTCTCAGCACGTCTGATGTCACGGATGCGGGCTACGCTGGCTCGGCGTGGAAACGGACGTTATGCTTTATCGATGGAGGTTCCCTGCGCCAATGGCGTCGCGAAATAGCTTGAAAAATCCGCCACTTCGGTGCATGCAACACTGACAGTGGCGTGATCAATTCGCCGCTGCGGGCAAGAGGATCGCGTATGAAACTTTTCGCGGCCGCATCTTCGGACAAATATGCGACTTATCCCCTGGTGCGCCGGCTGATGGTGGACGAGGCCCTCGGCCACTGGCCGCGCTATGCCGTCGCTTTCGCGCTAATGGGGGCCGCCGCCGGGGCGACGGCGCTCACCGCGTATCTGCTCGGCACGATGACCAACTCGGTCTATATCGCGCGCAATTATCGGGGGGTCGCGCTACTCGGCCTGCTTGCGATTGTGATTTTTACCGTGAAAGGGTTGGCTACGTACGGTTCGACGGTGGTGCTGTCCCGGATTGGTAATCGCATCGTAGCCGATAACCAGCGGCGTGCTTTCGACAAGCTCCTTCAAGAAAATGTCGGCTTCTTCGCCGATCGTCACTCGTCGGAATTCATTGCACGGATAAGTACAGGCGCCGCGGCGGTCAGTGGGGTGATCAATCTTTTGATCACCGCCATGGGTCGCGACCTGATGTCGCTGATTGGGCTTATTATCGTGATGGTTGTGCAGGATCCAATCATGTCGATCATCGGCGTCCTCGTGGCGCCACCGGCGTTCTTAATTTTGCGCAAGCTGGTCCGGCGGGTGCGGTCGATAACGCAGTCGCAACTCATCGGGAGCATGCAGATCATCGAGACGCTGCAGGAGTCGGTGCAGGGTATTCGTATGGTCAAAGCCTTCGCGCTGGAAGACGAAATGCGGCGGCGCTTTGCGGTGAGTGTTGATTCGGTCGAGCGCTTCTCGAACAAAATGGCGCGAGTTGCGAACCGCGCGAGTCCTATGATGGAAACGCTCGGCGGCTTCGCGGTCGCACTGGCGATCCTCTATGGCGGCTATCGCGTGATCGAGACCGGAGCGACGCCGGGAGCGTTTGTTTCATTTAGCGCGGCGTTCCTGCTCGCGTACGAGCCGGCCAAGCGGCTAGCGCGCCTAAATATCGACCTCAACAACGGTCTGGTGGGCGTGCGTATGCTCTACGAGGTCATCGACAGTCCGGTGGGCGAGCCGACGGACGACCACCTACCGCCGCTCGCGCTGACGGCGGCACGCGTTGAGTTCGCCGATGTGCACTTCGCCTACCGCGCCGGCTTGCCAGTGCTACGCGGCATGAGTTTCCTGACCGAGCGGGGCAAACTGACCGCGCTGGTCGGCCCCTCGGGCGGCGGCAAGTCAACGGTGCTCAACCTAATCCTGCGCTTCTATGACGTCGATTCGGGATCCATCCTGATCGACGACCAGAACATCGCCGGCGTGTCGCGGCGCTCGCTGCGCCAGGAGATCGCCCTTGTCAGCCAGATCGTTCATCTGTTCCGTGGAACGATCCGCGAGAACATTGCGCTCGGTAAACTCGACGCGAGCGACGCGGAGATCGTGGCGGCCGCGAAGGCCGCCCAAGCGCATGAATTCATTATTGGATTTCCCGCCGGGTATGACACACCCGTCGGCGAGCACGGGATGCAGCTTTCCGGCGGCCAGCGCCAACGTATCGCGATCGCGCGCGCACTGGTCAAGAATGCGCCGATCATCCTGCTCGATGAGGCGACGGCGGCGCTGGATTCTGAATCCGAACACCTGGTGCAGGAAGCAATCACCGAATTGTGCAAGGGACGCACAACCATCGCCATTGCCCATCGGCTCTCCACGATCATGCACGCCGACCGAATTCTCGTTGTTGAGGACGGATCGGTGGTGGAATCCGGTCGCCATGAGGAGCTGCTGTCCAAGGGCGGCCGATACGCTGCGTTCTACCGGTTGCAACTCAAGGGGCATGCGCCGCCACTCGTACCTGAAACAGCGGCGGTTGCATCCGGCTAAAGAAACGAACCGCAGCCGGATCAATGTTGATCTTCGATATTTCGACCTTGGCGAGCGCGGGAGGACAAGCGGTCGGGGTTGTCCGCGTCGTCCGCGAGCTTGCTGTCTGGGCATTTGCCAATCGATCAGATGTTGCCTTCGTTGTCTACGACAACAAGCTTGAAGCGTATTGCCAGATTCAGCCCCGGTGGACGAAAGCGCTCGTCGACGGCTCGGCGATGGTGGATATGTCAACCTTGCCGAGTCGCGGCGCGGAAAAACCCCATTTACGTGACCGTTTGTCAGGTCCGCTGCGAACGCTCGCTCTTTGGATTCAGCATCCGCGCCGGCGCGCCATCATGGCATTGGAGCGCCGACGCTTGACTGCGGGCACGCCAGCCGCAGCGCGACGTGCCGAGCGGTTCCAATCTGCTCTGCTGTCGCCGCGCTACCGACAAGCATTGACCGATTCTTACGGCCAGCGGCGAGACCTGCTGCCTTACGATATGGCCGTTGGCGCGCCAGTAGAGCTTACGCAAAATGACATCCTGCTGTTTGCCGGCTCCGATTGGGGCATTACGAACGTCGCGCTGATCGGCGAGCACAAGCGGCGGAGCGGATTTAAAATCGCCGTGCTCTACCATGACATCATCCCGCTGCTCTATCCTACATTTTACTTCAGCTCTGCCGTTTCCGCTTTCCGTGAGTTTCTTCATGTCATGGTGCCGATGACCGATTTGGTGATCGTGACTAGCAAACGCGTTGAACTCGATCTTAAGCACTATTGCAAAGCCAATGGGCTCGGTGTGCCTAAAACGCGGATCGTAGAGCTCGGCGCCGATCCGCCTGCGGCAGAGGTCGCTACCAACAGCTCTTTGCCCGGCGGCCTGCAGCCTGGCCGTTACGCGCTGTTTGTCAGCACGATCGAGCCGCGCAAAAACCACCGGCTCCTGTTTTCTGTCTGGAAACGATTATTGGCAGAAGGGGTGCCGCAAGCACAGGGCTTTAAACTCGTGTTTGTTGGGCGGCGGGGTTGGCTGGTGGATGATCTGCTCGCCGATCTTTCAGCCGATCCGTGTGTCGGGGATAGCCTGCTGGTCCTTTCCGGTATCACCGACGCCGCGCTCGCCGCGCTCTATCGAGGGGCCGCCTTTTGCGTATATCCCTCTCTGTATGAGGGGTACGGCCTGCCCATCGTGGAAGGCTTCCGCTATGGTAAGGCCGTGCTGTCGTCCAGCGGCGGCGCCTTGCCCGAAACCGTCGGAGACTTATCGCCTTGCCTCGACCCGCAGGACGAACAAGCGTGGTACGAAACACTAAAATGCTGGATCATTGAGCCAGCGGCGCGAGCCGGGTACGAAGGCGCGATCCGCGAGCGGTTCCGCCATCCGACCTGGCCACAGGCGTCGGAAGCATTCTTCCGCGTCATCGACGACGAACTGCGATAGCGTACATGACGCGGTAATCGTCTCACGGACCGGCTCCAGCCGGGCACGAACGATCTCCCGAGCAAGACTATTGAGCGTCCTGGCTCTTTGATCGCAAGCGGCGCGGCGCGACGTGACGCCAGTCCTTAGTTGGTTTGCGCTACGTCAATCCCGCTCCGTCCGACCATGCTACCGCTAGCGCAAGGCCCAGCGCTTATGTAATATTCCATCAAGACCACTCAGCAAGGGTCGATCGATACGCCCGCTGCTGTGGCCGCGGCATCGAAGGACAATGTGCGGCAAACTCAGTTCTCTAAGCATGTTCCTGAATGTCAGGACCGGCGTATTTTTCGCGGTAGCGCTTGGCCTGCTTGTTTGGACCACCGCGCGGCAAGTCGATCTTTTCGCCTTTGGCTGTGATGGTTTCGGGTACGCGCGACAGGCCCAGTTGTTTCGCGACAAGGGGTTGTTACGAGGCCTCGACACGTACGTGGACGCTCCAGAAGCTGGTTTTATCATCGGTGTTGCCAAATCAGTATCATCAAATAGTGCTCAGTGGTCTGAAGCGGTCGCGCCTCATTGCCATCATTATGTTGCTGCCGTAGATCGGGTAGTTATTGAATATCCACCCGGCACAGGCCTCATTCTGTCGTTGTTTCCCGAAAACCGCAGTTTAGCTTTTGCATTCGTTATTGGCATGACGCTAATTTCCGCCGTCTTCGTGTTGTTGATCGTGCTCACCCGGTCGCCGAATGGTGCCGGCGGAATACTCGCGCTAATAATAATGGCACTATTCGATGTAACGATGATGCAGCCGGGCGCCAAAGCCAGCGCTTCTGTGCCGGTTTCTATGGCCCTAATTCCATTTTGCGCTTGGCTCGCGCTTGTCGCGTTTCCGCCTCGCGAAAAAAATGGCAATGTCGGCTTAGCTATTGCGTTTGGGCTTGTGGCCGGATTGCTTGTGGCGACTCGGCTGGCCAACGTTTTGTTAGTGGCGGGCGTCACCTGTGCCATTGTCATTAACCGGCAACTTTGGCGGCCGGCCATGGTCAGGCAATCGGTGGACGTCTCGATCGCCGCGATCGGCGGCTTTGTGTTGACAGGAGGCGGGCTTGTCCTAACTGCGAACTGGCTTAACGTAGGTACCCCGTTTGCCACCACATACAGTCCAATCGATGCGACACTTCCAGTTCTGTCGGAACGCTTATTAACCACCAATCTTGCATACTACTACTACATGGGTAAGGGATTTCCCGCTGCGGCTATGCTTGCGGCAACCGCCGCGCTTGTGCTGCGTGGTCTCGTCCTGTGCCACCGCCCGGGCGACTGGAGTAGCCATGGTGCCTTCATTGGTGCTTTTGTTTGCTTTGGGTTGTCGCTCATCTTCTTTTGTACCCACCCTATTCGGGTTCCTTACTACATGCTGCCAGCTAGCGGCATGACGTTGAGCTTGATCGCCTTTGATGTTTTGCTGGGCCAAACAGCTAAGGACGTATCGAAGATCAGCGCTCTGAGTTCAGCGGTCCTAGTCGCCCCATTTTTGATTTTTATCGTTGTGCGGTGCGTGCTACTAAATCCCTTTTCACCGAGAACTACTGTCCCGGATGAGGTGCGCGGTTCACAAGCGATAGTGTGGGCCGATCTGACAAGCGGAACGCTGTTGTATTATCAACACAAATACGCAGCAAAAATCGTTTTTGCTGATGCTTGCATTCAGCAGCGCCTCATTACTGAGATTGCACGCAGTGGAAGACCGCAGTATTTTATTGAAGACAGTTCGGCGATGGCGGAAGTAATTCACCGTATTGCCAAGTCGCTTCAGATTCAGCAAATTGGTAGCTTTGAGGCTCTGGCAAAATACCCCATATGGAAACTTGACGGAAGCTTGACCTTTGAGGGTATTCATTGGTGTCCCTGATACACGCGCGAACGAAAAGAGGGGATTCAAAGCGTCGGACGAAGGCGGGATAAGATGGACTGCCGTTGCCACGTTCGCGAGGCGGCGACGTTCGCGACCTTCAAAGAAAGGGGTAGAAACGGCGATTGCGAATGAGTCAGACCACCGATTTGGAACGACGTTGCGCGTGCTTTTTTTGAGACCATCGACAAGGAGCGACCCTGAGCGGCTTCGCGGAACTGGCCAGGCGATAAACTTGGGGGAAATGCGAACAATGTAACCTATCCGAAAGGACTTAGAATTCGTGGGACTGCTTATCGAGATACGGCCGGTAGTCGCCGCGGGCGGAATCAATTCGTTCTACGGCGAGATTTTTGCCCAGGTACCGCTTTCGACGTTTACCCGGCAGAGAGCTTCGGCGATGCCGCGGTTCACGGCCCAGCGCATGGCTCGCTTCTCATAGTCCACGGCATTGGCATCGTAGAAGTCCCAACCCGGCGGAAACAGACCGGAAAGGCCGTTGATGGTTGGAAGATGTTGGGCCTGGGCAATCACTATCGCGTCGATTTGCACTTCATAGGGCGCGCGATCGTGCTGAGGTGCAGCGTAGAAAGTCTGGCATTCGCGCGGGTGATTGGCAACGGCAGCCAAATGCTGGCGCTCGAAACTGCGGGACAAAATGGCTCGCTGCGAGAGGTTCACTTGCTCAATTGCCGCGAGCGCCAGTATTGCCGTCAGGGCGCCCAACCGTCGGAGACGCAACGACAGGTCGGACTCCTGCAACGCCAACCTGATGACCCGATCGAACGTCAATCCGATGGCCGTCGTAGCAAACAGATTGGCAACCACCATGCCGCGATAGCCGACCCGGATGGCCTTGGCTCCCGGCACCACATCATAGAGAACACGGAACAAAGAATGATTGTGGGTCCTGACGGTGAGAAGATAGAACAGCACGCAAACGACGGCGCCAGCGATAACAAGAGCCCGGAAGATTATTCCGGCGTCACTGGTCGGCCAAAAACCCCGGCGAAAAGCCAGCACCGCCGACGACGCCACCAGGATTTGTACGATCGGGGTCAATGCGATACTGACTTCGCCGTTGTCGAGACGATTATCGCGAATCACACGCAATCCTCGAATCAAGCCGCTCCAGACGAGGTTTTCCCTTCCGACATTGATGAGATCGATCGGCCTTGGGGCGAAGAAAAGGTATTCACTGAAATTACGTTCGAGACCGAGCGCCAAGACCGGTCCATAGATCGCTGCGAATATCGAGAGTGCGGCAAGGAAGCTGAGGCTTACCGCCAGCCCAAGGCTAAGCACCCGCATCGGGCGTGTACTCCACCAGGTCCGCACCGCCGGCCAAGCGACGTAGACAAAAATCGGCGCGGAGATCAGCAGCCCAACCCCGAAAAACCAGGCCATGTAGTAGCCGGTCGAGAACAATAGACCGTACAGGCCGCCGGTAAAGGCCGCGAGGAGGTAGGCGCGCAGAGGCCGCCGGTGCACGTCGCTGACGGCCAGCAAGCCGCAATAGACGATGACCGGGATGTAGTAGACCGCGAAGTGCTGAAGGTGACCGGATTTCAAATACAAATTGTTGGCGAAGGTGAAGATCAGCGCTGCAAGCGACGCCAAGGGAATCGAAACGTCGAACCGGCGCAGGAACAAATAAATGAAGAGAAAGGCGATCGAAGAAAAAACCACCGCAATCAACGAGACCGCGAGCATCGGCTCGACGCCGAAAAGGCGCAGCGGCGTGTAGATGAGCTGATCCAACAGAAACGCGTCGCTATAGCCGAGCGTCTTGGTCTGATTGAAGAAGAAGGGCGGCGACAGTAACGCAGTGCCGCCGTGCAACCAACGATAGACGTGCTCGTGGATGAAGACGACAAAACGGGCATCGCCGCGATCGCCGAACACCAGATCGAAGTCCGAAAATATTTGCCAGCGAAAGAAGACAAGAAAACCGGCGATGTAAAGCGCCAGCGGAAACAGAATGCTTCCGACCCAAGCTGCGATGCGCACGCTGGTTTTGCCTGAGGATGCGCGTGCCGGCGGCGTCATAGCCTGACGACTCCCTTTAGGGCTTAAATCGGCAGCAGATGTCTCGCTCATGCGCCAGTTCATTGCCTTTCGGGAGAGACCCATTTGCGCGCCCGCCAGATCGTCAAGCCGCTGCGTGACAGCAGCACAATACCGCCGAGAATCGTCACCGTGCCGAAGCAGAAGATCTGCACCGCGGTGGCGGCGATGACACCGGTCGCCTGCTGATAGCCCAACATGTGGAAGACTTGCGCGAACACCAGTTGGAAGGTGCCGACATAGCCGGGGGCGGTCGGCACCAGCGTGCTGAGCGACGCTAAACCGAGCAGCATAAGGCTCTCGGGCGGCGACAGGCTGACGCCGAAGCTGCGCACCACGCTGGCGAGTGCCAAGACCTCCAAGATCCATACTCCGATTGAACACGCCGCGACGATGGTCGCGTGGCCGCGCAGCACCGAGGCGACACCGTCGATCAGCCGATCCCAGCGCACGGCAATGCTTTCCATCACGCCGAGTCGGCGCAAATCGATGCGTTGCGACAGCAGAATGAACATCAGCGCCGCGGCAAAGAGTATACTCGCTGCGGCGCCGACTAGAAGCACCCAAGACTTCTCAGGCGTTGCCGAGCGGGCGAACAAAATCCAAGCAAACCCGATCCACAGCGCGCAAACCAGAACGACGCCATCACAGACCCGCTCGACGATGATGGTGCCCAACGCCGTAAAGCGGTTCATATTGAAGACGCGGCGGGCGTAATCGGCGCGGAACAGCTCGCCGACCCGCCCGGGCAGGACGTAATTGGCGGCAAATCCCGTCACCAGCGCCTCGGCGGCATGCCGCCACTTCACGCTGCCGGTCGCACGCAGCAGAATACCCCAGCGCAGGCAGCGCAGACCGATGGCGGCGAGATAGACGGCGACGCCGGTGATCAGCCATTTGCCCTCCATCTCGCGCAGTGCGCGCTCGAGGTCGCCAGGATCAATGTGCCGCAGAGCCAGCCAAAGGAATACGCCGCCGATGACGACGCCGAACGTCCCGATGGCGGCGCGCCGCCAGTTTCGCCCGACAGGCGAGGGTTGCCGCGCACGATCGCCGATCGTCATCAGTCGATCACCTGAAGCGAAACTTGAACACGTACCATAGCGCCTTCAGCCCATCCTCCCAGTTGATCTTCTTGCCCTCGGCGTAGGTACGGCCGTAATAGCTGATGCCGAGCTCGTAGATGCGCAGGCTGCGCTGCCGGGCGATTTCAGCGCTCATTTCTACTTCGATGCCGAAATCGTTGGCGGTCAGCCGCAGCGAGCGCGCCACGTCGCGCGTCATCATCTTGTAGCACGTCTCGACGTCGGTGAGCGTCTGGTTGTAGACAATATTGAACAACAGCGAGATCAGCCGATTGGCGAAGTAATGATGGAAATACAACGAGCGGTGTGGTCGGCCGTAGAATCGGGAGCCAAACACAACATCGGCGACCTTGCGGACCGCTATAAGATCGTACATCTGCTGCCAGTCGCTCGGATCATATTCAAGGTCGGCATCCTGGATCACGAGGATGTCCCCGGAAATTGCAGCGAATCCGGTCTGCAGCGCGCCTCCTTTGCCCTTATTACCTTCATGGAAGATTGGGCGGACTGTGAGGGTCGAGAACGCTAGTTCTTCAGCGAAAGCAAGGTTGCCTTCGGCGTCAAGTTCGATTTTCGATCCGCTTCGTGCCCCCCTAGGGAAATTGGTATGCAGCCACTCGCGCGTCCCGTCTTTTGAGCAATCATCGACTACAATGATTTCTTTGTTGACGTCGGGCAAAGTCCGCGCCACCACGCAGATAATGGTGCCCAGCGTGGGGCGCTCGTTGTACACGGGAATGACGATAGAAAGCAGCATGTCAGAGTTTTTTAGACGATCAACTTAAATTAGTCGATAGCGCTGCGACAAGCGCTTCCAAGTGTACAGTATCTGTCCAATCCTAGCGGGCAGCCGCAAGGAAGAAGCCATCCGCAAGCGCCTTTCGCTATCCGACCAGGCAACGGAGGCCGGAAGCGTTCTTTTGCGGCTTGGCCGACGTGACCGGAACCACTACTGCGATCGCCCCCGTCGAAAAATGACCGAAGTGGACCTCGCGTCCGTCTTGCAAGAATCCGGGAAAACGCGAATATTCGCGCCATGTCAGTTAAAGCGAAATCAACAAGTATGCAATTCGACCCCGAGACGCTGGCGGCAGAGGATACGATTGGCGCAGGAGGAAAATGGTCTGCATAGACGTCAGGCGAGGGCGGGAAAATGCATTGCAATTGTCCGTTGCGTAGAGTCTTCAATGCGAGTAGCGGCAGGACAGGATGGCAAGCAGGCGGTTGATTTTTGATGTCTCGACATTGGTACGGGCTGCTGAGGAGACAGGCGGCATCATCAGGGTGGTACGTGAGCTGGCAGTTTGGACGTGCTGCAATCGAGATGACGTGGTGTTCGTCACGTACAATTGGGAAACCCGTTTATTTCACGTCGTCGATCCCGCTTGGGCGAAACTAGTCTTCACCATGTCGGTCAAGTTCGACACTTCGGAACTTCCCGATCGCTGGCGGACAAAGCCAAAACTGCGCGACCGGCTGCCTCTCCGTCTTCGGCGATGGGCTTTGTGGGCCCAGCACCCCCGCCGGCGCGCGATCCTTGCGCTGGAAGGCAGGCGACTGAAAGCCGAATCCCCGGCAGCGGCGGAGAAAATAGAGCGCCTTCAGGCCAAATTGCTGTCTCATCGATATCGCGATGAACTATTTGACCGGTTCGGGCGCCGCCGTGCTCTGGTGCCGTATTACACGGTCGTTGGTCCGGCGCACGCGTTTCGGCAGGATGACATCCTGGTCCTGACCGGCGCGGAATGGGGCCAGCTCGATCCTGCCCTTTATCGTAGTTTAAAAGTGCAACATGGAATTCGAATCGCCGTTTTCTGCCACGATATTCTTCCGGCACTCTATCCAGATTTCTTCCAGCCACCGCTCACGGCCGCCTTTATCGCCTACATCCGTGTGGTTTTGCCGCTCGCAGACCTCGTGATGTTTCACGCACGCACGAACGAACAGGATGTCAGGCGATATTGCGAGTCGGAAGGATTGGTGCTGTCGAAAACCAGTATTGTTCCGATGGGCGCCGACTTTGCCCGCACTTTACCCCAGAGACAAGGGCCGCTTCCCGATGGCCTTGAGCCGCAACGCTACGCTCTCTTTGTCAGCACAATCGAGCCACGTAAGCAGCATAGGCTGCTATTTTCCGTATGGAAGCGCTTGTTAGCCGAAGGCGTACCGCAGGCCTCGCGCTTCAAGCTGGTGTTCGTCGGTCGCCGCGGTTGGCTTGTCGATGACCTGCTGGCTGAAATAGATGAGCATCCGAGCGCTGGGGATAGTTTGCTTTTGTTTTCGAATGTGCCCGACGAGACGCTTGCGGAGCTATACACACAATGCGCCTTCTGTTTATTTCCTTCATTGTACGAGGGTTATGGATTGCCGATTATCGAGGCATTCGGATACGGCAAAGCCGTCCTCGCTTCGACGGGCGGGGCGGTTCCTGAGGTGGTGGGCGGTTTGTCGCCTTGTCTGGATCCTCGTGATGAGGATAGCTGGTACATGGCCCTCAAATTGTGGATCGAGCAACCTGAGCAACCACGCCATTACGAGGAGCTCATCCGCGATCATTTCCGCCCAACGACTTGGAACGACGCAGCGCGTGCTTTTTTTGAGACCATCGACAAGGAGTTGCCCTGAGAGACCTCGCGCCGATGATCGGTACTGCCTGCCCTGATAGGAATTATGAGGTCACATGACCTCGCGACACTCGCCAAAGCCTCCGCGGAGCTGCAAGTTGATAGCAAATGTAAGCGGGGTCGGAAGCCGCAGCGCCTGACTGAGGCCTCTCAGTCCGATCCGGGCATCAGACAAAACCCCACACAAATACCCCCTACTATCGGCATTGGCTAAAGGCAAATTTCTGCCAGTACGGCCACGTGCGAGCGCGCTTAACAAGTGTTCAGTGCCAGTGCATGGGAAAATTACCGGGCTATCGAACGGCCAACGGGCTGTGCACTTGGCTTTTACCTAGGCCTCCGTTATGAGGATGGGTTCAGGCTGCGTAACGGATTCAAGAAAGAGGCAGCGGACGTGAAGCGCGCTTTGATTACCGGTATTACCGGCCAAGATGGCGCGTATCTGGCGCAGTTTCTGCTCCGCAAGGGCTACGAAGTCTATGGCGTTGTCCGTCGTAGCAGCGCATCTGACGTCATGGATGCGAAGCTCCGCTGGCTCGGCGTGGAAAAGGACGTGCGCTTTGTCGATGGGAATCTGATCGATCTATCGTCGCTGATCCGAGTTATCCGCGAGGTAAAGCCAGACGAAATCTACAATCTCGCCGCGCAGTCGTTTGTAAAGTCCTCGTGGAATCAGCCGCTGTTGACCGGCACTGTTACCGGGCTTGGCGCCGCTACTGTGCTCGAGGCGATGCGCCTGGAGGCTGCCGGTGCGCGCTTTTACCAAGCATCATCTTCGGAAATGTACGGCATGGCGCAGGAGCCGGTACAGACGGAAAAGACGCCCTTTTATCCCCGCTCGCCGTATGCGATCGCAAAGGTTTACGCGCACTGGATGACGGTCAATTATCGCGAGAGCTACAAATTGCATACGACCAGCGGGATACTCTTCAATCATGAATCCCCATTGCGCGGGCTTGAATTTGTGACCAGGAAGGTCACGCATGCGGTCGCGCAGATCAAGCTTGGCGTCGCCGAAAAACTTGCGCTTGGCAATGTCCATGCCAAGCGCGACTGGGGCCATGCCAAGGACTACGTCGAGGCAATGTGGATGATGCTGCAGCAAGACGAGGCTGACGACTACCTCATTGCCACCGGCCGCACAACCTCGGTCGAGGACATGTGCAAGATGGCGTTCAAATATGTCGGTCTGAATGCGGAAGATTACGTCGTCGTCGACAAGCATTTCCTTCGTCCGGCTGAAGTGGACCTTTTGCAGGGCAATCCGGCGAAGGCCAAGGTTAAACTCGGATGGCGGGCAAAAACTTCGCTTGAGGATCTGATCGAGGAGATGGTTGAAGCCGATCTCAAGCGGGTCAAGGCGCAATTGAGTTAGAGCGCGATGCCGTTTCCTTCACGTATGCGTGTACTGATCACCGGCGCAGGCGGTTTTGTCGGTCGGCATCTGATTACCGCGCTTGCGGCACCGCAGGACGCGCCTGAGATCGTTGCAGGCACTTATGGCGAAGAGGCATCAAGCCTCTTGGGTGCTCGCACGGTGTCATTAGACGTAACGGACGCCGAACAGACACTCGCGGTCATCGAGGCAGAGCAGCCGACCCATGTGATGCATCTCGCCGGCATCTCGGTGGTCTCACAGGCGAACCGGGATGTGCGCAAGACGTGGGACGTTAACACACAGGGCACGCTAAACGTCGCTCTCGCGATCAAAGAGGGCGCACCGGCATGTCGTCTGCTATTTTGCAGCAGCGCTCAAGTTTACGGCGGCAGCTTCCGCTCGGGAAAGCCGCTGGCCGAGGATGCTCCGCTCGATCCAGAGAATATCTATGCTTCGAGCAAAGCAGCCGCTGATTTGTTGATCGGACAGATGGCGAAGGATGGATTGCGAGCGGTCCGCTTGCGGCCGTTCAATCATACCGGACCCGGGCAGCTGCCTGATTTAGCGGCGGCCTCATTTGCATCGCAGATCGCCGCAATCGAACGCGGCGAGCAAGAGCCGGTTATGAAAGTTGGCAACCTTTCTATGCGAAGGGAATTTTTGGATGTCCGCGATGTCGTTGATGCTTACGTAAAGGCGATCCAGCGTTTTGATAGCCTGCTAAACGGATCAGTGTTTAACATTGCATCCGGTGACGCGATTGAGGTCGATGCCATTCTCAAGATCCTGTTGGCAATGTCCTCGAGGAAAATCAACCTGGCTCCAGACCCGCAGCGGATGCGTCCCAATGATACGCCGGTAATGGTTGGCAATGCCGAAGCGCTTCGACGCGCGTTGAATTGGAGGCCGCGGCGGAAGCTAGCAGATACACTGAAATCGGTACTCGACTATTATCGCGATCCACAGAGCTAATCGTGGCAGATCAGACAAACGAGAAAGATCGCGGGGCTTGATGGTAGCCTTCGTTTGAGACTTCCCGGTAGATTTCGCCGGGATTCGGGGTGAAGAGTTGTCACAGCTGATATCGCAGTTCTCGCGATTTAGCTTGACATAATTGCCGGCACACGCTGTCGGACGGTCGTGGGACGCGCAGCCTTACAGGCCGGGAGCGCGAATCGATTTCGACAGCAGGCCGGTGATGTTGCCAAGGCGGTCGGCGCGCCGCCGCCCGGCAAGCGTTTTGCTACCGCGAAGCGGGCCGGCTCGGCTGGAACGGACTCTGGCGCGAGGCTGGCCAGCATGGGCTCAATCTCTTGCGCGAACGGTATACGCAGGACGACGGCACCGTTATCGCAAGCGTGGGTCAGGACGGTGGCATCTTTAATGAGACATTCGATCTCTACAATCAGGCCTTTGCGTTGCTGGACTCGCTCGATCCGACCGGCGGCTGGCAGTCGCGCGCTCGCGCCCTCATCGGGATACTCAAGCGCGAAGTCGCG
>Ga0208188_1000839_pt1 | contig 15536 bp, 7 predicted proteins | sample June2015DPH_8_50_FD_184698 | JGI IMG/M metagenome (GOLD analysis project Ga0208188, IMG submission 184698) | Peatland microbial communities from SPRUCE experiment site at the Marcell Experimental Forest, Minnesota, USA - June2015DPH_8_40... | ecosystem: Environmental > Terrestrial > Soil >...
ATCTCTGTGTGGGAATGCAAGGCACCATCGTCACGAATTGCACCACCCGGGGCACGGGGGATGACTGTTTTCCCATCTGGCCGGCAACCTACACCGGACAGACATATACTCCCGGCCTCAACGTGATCACTCACTGCACCGGTCAGGTGCCATTCTTTGCAAATGGGGGTGCGATCTACGGCGGCGTGAGCAATACGATCGAGGACTGCGCGTTCTCGGACATACCCTATGGATGCGGCATACTGATCGCCGGGGAATTCGCTGAGGGGAACAATGGATTCACGGGGATGACTGTCGCCCAGCGGTGTAACCTCACCCGTTGTGGCGGCCGTGATCCCGGCTGGGGCTGGCGGGCCGCCCTGACGATCTGCCCAGACGTCAACGGTGTTGTATATAACATTACCAATTTAAATATCAACAATTTGAACATCACGAACAGTTTGTCCTATGCTATGGAAGTCGTTTCTGGAGGCAGCTACGCTTCACTGTCAAACGCCACCATGAATGTCGTCAGTATTTCCAATTATGGCGTTGGCGTCAAAGGAGTGGATGGGGTGTGGGCTAAAAATGATGCCGTAGGCAGCCTGAATGTCGGTGGCTTGACGGTCAACGGTACGGCCATAACGTCAATGCCGGCATCCGGGACTGCTGTGGTCAACCAGTCGGCCAATTTTACCTTTAACTTCGTGACAAATACAATCAGCGTGACGGTGCAGGCGAATCCATCGGGACTTTCATTCGCAGTGGACGGCACGAATTACACCAGTGGGCAAACATTCAACTGGATGCCGGGTTCCAACCACACAATCGCCACCACCTCACCTCAGAGCGGCGGAACGGGGATTCAGTATGTTTGGAGTTCATGGAGCGATGGCGGGGCGATGTCGCATGCCGTCACGCCCACCACCAGTTCCAACTACACGGCAAACTTCACAACGCAGTATTACCTGACGATGAGCGCGGGCGCGGGCGGCAGCGTAAGTCCGGGCAGCTTGTGGACGAACAGCGGTACGGCGGTGAACATCAACGCCACAGCGTCCAACGGTTACAGTTTCATTGGCTGGACGGGCAGCGGGAGCGGGTCGTATTCGGGGAATAACAATGCAGCTTCGGTTACGATGAACGGGCCGATTACCCAGACCGCCAGCTTCACCACGCAGGTGCAGGCCATGACCTTTGTGCAGCAGCCCGGCAATGTGCTCCAGGGCGCAACCATCACTCCGGAAGTCCAGGTGCAAGCGTTTGACATCAACGGCCAAGCGCTCTCCAGCGCCACGATTACCCTGTCGCTTGGCAGTGGCACGGGAACCTTGGCTGGCACGCTGACTCGTTCCACTGACGGCGGCGGCATCGCCCATTTCAACGATTTAAGTGTGAACCAAGCCGGCCCAAAAACGCTGACCGCCACCGCTGCAAGCGGCAACGCTCCGCCGACCAACAGCAGTTCCTTCATGGTCATCGGTTCGGTGGCGGCGCTGGCCTTTACCACCCAGCCCGGTTCGGCGGTTGTGGGCGTTCCATTCGGCCAGCAACCGGTCCTCGAAACGGTGGATGCCTTTGGAAATCCGACCACCACGGGTTTGCCGGCCAGCCTGCAGGTTTGCGTTGGATTGACCAATGGCACAGGCAACCTTCTGGGTACAACCAATTACAACATCGGCACCAGCGGCAGCAACGGAGTGGTGACGTTCAGCGATCTGGCGATTGACACCGCTGGCAGCGGCAATCAACTCGTCGCTTCGACGGCTGTCCCGAATGGCAACCCGGTATCCGGTGCGGTGCTCTGGCTGGACGCCAGCGCGCCGAGCACCTTGACGACCAACGCTACGAGAGTTCAGGCATGGAAGAACAAAGGCAGCGGCGGCGCAGGAGCATCGGGTACGAACCTTTGGTTCACCCAGAACACGACTACGCTTCAGCCGTGGCTGACCAACCAGTTGAACGGCAGGCCGGTGGTGACATTCAACAAGAACGGAAGTGGTTACGGCGTGGGATGCACTTACCTGGGCAACATCGGCCAGTACTCTTACACCAATGGTGGCAGTCAGATGACGTATTTCGTCGTCGCGCGCCAATCGGAAAACACCATCGGCTGGCAAGGCCCGGTCAGTTTCAGCACGACGGGACAGACTGACGGGCAAGGTTCAGCCGGCGTGGTGGTTCTGACCGACGGCAGTCAAAGTGCGCCTTACCCGCTGGGCATTCAACGCAATCACCCCGCCACCCCGATGCAGGCGGATGTGGCGGCTCTGGCCGCGAACACGGCGTTCGAGCTGACCTTCGTGGACAATGCCAGCACGGCCAGCTTGTATTTAACCGAATCCGGCGGTCTCACCAGCAGCAACAGCGCGATCATCACCAACGGGATCAGCCCCTACAAATACAACATCACGGACGTGACCGTGGGCGGACGGTTGGAGCCGGACCCGACGACGGTGGACAACGGGTGGGACGGTGACGTGGCCGAGGTTTTGGTTTATAACACGGCACTGAGTGTTGCCGACCGGACTTCCGTGGAAAATTATCTGACGAACAAATGGTTTGCGCCCAATAACGGCTTGTCCATCAGCAACGCCGTGAGCGCGCCATTCACGGTTTCCCCGGCTGGCAGCCCCCCGCGACAAAACATTCTTGGCATCTTGATAAACGGCGGCACTTCGGTAACGCTGACCTACGCTACCACTCTGCTGTTCCCCTACCATGTCGAAACCACGACCAATCTTTTCCCCGCTTCGTGGACCACATTGGCTGGAAGCGCGACCAACGCAAATGGAGCTACGATGATCTTTACCGATCCCAATCCGGTCGGCGGCGGTCAACGCTATTATCGCACCGTTTCACCCTAGGGTGTGTTATCCAAATTGAAAAACCAGTTTGCGTATGATCCTTTCCGTCTGCATCGGCGGTTATTCAGAATATTTCTTAATTCCCCGCTGCCACAAATCGAAGTGATACAGCGCGACGACGACGAGGGAGTGGCCGATCTTTTCGTCGGCGACGAGCTTCGGAATTTCCGCCACCGGCACAAGATGCGTCGCCAAATCCTCGCCGTGGTCCCAATCCACATCGTGTTTCAGCCGGCAATTTTCAATCAGGACGGTGTAGGTGGTGTTGCTCAAGATGGCCGGGTTTGACCAGATGCGCCCGAGCACGCGCGCGTGGTCGCCTTCGTAGCCGGTCTCCTCGCGCAATTCGCGCACGGCGGTCGCCACCGGATCGGTTTCGCCCGTGTCCATCATGCCGCCGGGAATTTCGAGTTCCACCGTGTTCGAGCCGTGGCGATATTGCTCGATCATCACCAGTTGCTGGTCGGGCGTGACAGCGATGACGTTGACCCAATTGACACTGTCGAGGACGTAAAAATCGTGTTCCTTGCCGGTGCGCGGTGAAATTTTCACGTCCGACCGCAGCTTGAAGATGCGGAAATCGCCGATGGGCGTCGAACGGACTTTTTTCCAAGGCTTGATCATTTACGATTTACGATTTTGGATTTACGAGCTGGCTTTGACTGCCGGCAATTGATTCATGGCGTCAATCGTAAATCGTAAATCGCAAATTCAAAGTCCTTTTCCCTGCGCCGACCAGCCTTGTTTCATCAAATCCAACAGGTGCCGGAGCGCATCGTCGTAACTGCGGCCTTTTTGCGCGGCGAGCTGGCGCGCGCGCTTGTCCAGTTGCACAGCCATCCCGGCGGATTTTTCGGACGGACAGCCGAGTGTGGTCAACAGTTTTGCCAGTTCAGAAATTTCCATGGTCTTCGGGCGTGCGGCGTTGCCGCCCGGCTACGGTGCTCCGATCGCCTCGCGCACCTTTTCGGTCAAATCCAAAGGATTAAAAGGTTTTTGCAGAAAGAACGTCCCGGGTTTCGACATGGAGTCCCGGACCGCGTTGTTGTTGATATAACCTGAAATGAAAAGAACCCGGACCGCGGGATTTACCTGCCCCAGCCATTCGGCGAGCGTTTTGCCGCTCAGTCCGGGCATGATCACGTCGGTGAGCAAAAGCTGGATTTTAGCGCCGTTCGCCTGCGCCAAAGCGAGGGCTTCATGACCATCGGCCGCTTCCAACACGGTGTAGCCTTGGGTCCGCAACACCCGAGCCATGAGTTGCCGCAGCGACGGTTCATCTTCGGCGAGCAGGATTGTTTCCGTGCCTTGCGGCAAACTGACCGGGGCCTCGCGACTTGGAATGGAATCCTCCACCCCCAAAACGCGGGGCAGGTAAATCTTAAATTGCGTTCCTTTATCCACCTGGCTGTCGGAGTGAATATGACCGTTGCTCTGCTGGATGATGCCAAAACAGGTGGCCAGTCCCAGACCAGTGTCTTTGCCCTGTTCTTTGGTGGTAAAAAAAGGTTCAAAGATGTGTTGTTTGACTTCGTCAGTCATGCCCGCACCGGTGTCGCTAACACTGACCATGACATAGTCGCCGGGAGTGACGAGGTGCCGGCGCGCATAGTCTTCGTCAAGGGTCACGTTGTCCGTGCGGATGGTCAGGGTTCCGCCATCCGGCATTGCATCGCGGGCGTTGACAACCAGGTTCAGCAACACCTGCTCGATCTGGCCGGGGTCGGCTTTGATCTGGCCCAGGTCGGGCGCGGTTTGCGTCACCAGTTTTATGTCCTCGCCAATCAAGCGATGCAGCATCTTGTTCAGATTGACAATCAGTTCGTTCAGGTTAATCCGGCGGGGCTCAATGACTTGCCGGCGGGCGAAAGCCAGCAGTTGACGGGTGAGGTTCGCCGCGCGCTCGGCGCTCTCCCGGATGCACTCGAGATTGGAACGCAACGGGGCGTCGGGGGACAATTGCGCGAGCGCCAGATCCGTGTGGCCGCAAATGACCGCGAGGATGTTGTTGAAGTCATGGGCTACACCGCCGGCCAGCCGACCGATGCTGTCAATCTTCTGCGTCTGGCGGTATTGAATTTCCAGTTCCAGTTCATGAGAGATGTCACGCTTGATGGCAATGTAGTTCGTGACGGTGCCTATCTCGTTGCGAACGGGAGCGATGACAGCGTCTTCAGTGAAAAGCGCGCCATCCTTCTTTTTGTTGATGAAACGCCCGCGCCACACCTCGCCGGTGCTGATTTTGGCCCACAGTTCCCGATAAAAAGCGCTGTCTTGTCTGTTGCTCTTGAGCAGCCGCGGGGTTTGGCCGATGGCTTCGGCCCGGCTGTAACCCGTGACCCGTTCAAAGACCGGATTGACGTAAAGAATGCGCCCCTCGGTGTTGGTGATGACGACGCTTTCCGGGGTTTGCTCGATGGCGGTCATCAGGCGGTTGAGTTCGGCTTCCGCCTGCTTGCGCGTGTCTTCGTTGCCGATGGCGGAGGCGATAATTCCGAGGATTCGACGGTCATCGTCGGTGGGCTGGTAATCCGTGCCGTAAACCACGCAGAGCGATCCGACGGCCTTGCCTTCGCATTTGACCGCACACCCCATGTAGGTTTGCAGGCCATGCGCGCGCACATTGGGATCGGACTCGGCGTAAGACGTCCGGGGCAGATTGGTAATGACCACCGCGTCCTCCCGGTTATCGCGTATGACATCATAACAAATGTGTCCGGCGGGAACGTCCTCAGACTTGAAGCCCGGCGGTGTCTGCCACTGGCCCAGTGAGCAGAGCAAATCGCCTTGAAGACGATTATACAGGGCGCAAGTTGCTCCGAGCAGTTCGCCACAGAGAGCGGTCAGCCGGTTGATGTTCGAGTCAAAGTTGGGGCCGAGTTCCAGGAGGCAGCGATTGATCCTCTCCAGCCGCACCTCGCCCTGGCGCAGGGCCTTCTCCGCCCTTTTGCGCTCGGTGATGTCTCGCCCAATTCCTACCAAGCCCTGAATCCGTCCCTGGCTGTCCCGGAACGGCACTTTGGTCGTCAAGTGCGTGCACTCCCGGCCGTCTGGGCTAACGCCTTCGCCTTCATGGTCAATGAGCGGCTCTCCACCAAAGACTTTTACTTCCTCGGCGCGGTACTTGTCGGCCAGCTCGGCCGGGAAAAAGTCCGCGTCCGACAGGCCAAGAATTTGGGAGGCAGTCTCTTTGCCGAAGTGTTTGGCGAGAGCTTCATTGGCGACCAGGAAACGGCTGTCCAGATCCTTGATGTAAAAGGTTTCGGGCAGCAGATCAATCAGCGTGCGGAGCAGTTGGCGTTCGTGGACAATGGTCTCCTCCGCCTGTTTGCGCTCGGTGATGTCCCGCGCGACCGCCACGTGCAATTCAGTGTGGCCGAACCAGAGATGCTTCGATGAAATGCTGACGGGAAAGACACTCCCATCCTTGCGGCGGTGAAAGGTTTCCAAATTTTGCGCGCCGCCTTGTCTGTTTTCCTGGAATTGCTTCCATTCCGCGTCCCAACGCTCTTTCGGAAAAATAGGGTCAATGTCCCATAAATGCAGTCGCATCAATTCCTCGCGCGTATAACCGAGTGAACGGCACGCCTGCTCGTTGACGTATGAGAAACCCGCTTCACGGGTCATCCAGAAGATTGCGTCCGAGGCCTGATCAATGGAGAACTCAAACTTCTGGAGGTCCTGCTCCACGCGTTTGCGTTCCGTGACGTCGTTACTGATGCCGACAATGAATTTTTCACCCCTCTCGTTCGTGTACAGGGTCTTTTTCGTTATTAGGGTATGAACCTCTCCCTTGGCGTCGGTAATTTTTTCCTCATTGACATTCTCTTTCCCGGTGGTGAAAACCGCCTCGTCTTTCAACCAAAACACATCCGCCTCGCTTTTCGGGAAAAAATCGTGATCCGATTTTCCGAGGAGTTCATCCCGGTGGTGTCCGGTCAAATCGCAGTTGGCGGTGTTGAGCAATACCCAGCGGTGTTGCCGGTCCTTGACAAAGATCGGCTCGGCAAGGGAGTCGATGATTTTGTAAAGATAGTTTTTGGATTCCGTCAGTCGTTCTTGCGCCCGCTTGCGCTCGGTGATGTCATGCGAAATGCCGAACAGCGCCTTTTTGCCGCGCCATTGGCCATGCAAGATCTCCGTCTCCACCAGAATGCGGGTCCCGTCCCTGGCCTGCAACGGAATGGGGCAAATCATGATTTTACCGGCAATCATGCCGGCCAAAAGTTTTGCGGCTTCCTGCCGTTGTTCCGGCGGATGGAGATCGAGAGCGGTCATCCCAGCCAGTTCCGACGGGGCGTATCCCAACTGATTTTGCGCTGCCGGATTCGCGAAGAGGATGCGCCCTTCGGGTTCGAAAACGAACACCAGATCATCCAGCGCATTGAAAAAGGTTTGCAGGCTCTCTTGGTGTTCCTGCGAGGCTGCGGGGGTGGCGGGAGATTGCGCTGCTGGACATCGGATAGTCACTTTTTCGAGATCCGATTTTGAGCGACCACGTCTTTTGGCCTTCATAAGGTCCCTGATACAGGGCTGGCTTCCAACAAGTTAGCAAACATGAGGGAAAATAAAAGCACAAACCCGGCCAATCCATGAATCAAAATGAGAACGTGAGACTTGCAACGCTCTCGCAACGGAACCGTCCGGGTGAGAAGCCGGATCGCTCAACCATTGCGTCCGGGCAACCGTTTAATTGTGTGAAACCGCAAGAAAATGCCGTGCCGCAAAAATCCGCAGCGATCCCGGCAGTCCGCCAAGCCGGGGCTACCGGACGGTCACCAAATCCGGCTGGGCCAGCGAGAGTCCGCCTTGAACATTGTCATGAAATTGCGCCCCGCTGATGACATTGTTGGTGCAGATGTTGTCATTGACGCGGAAAGCTGCACTGCCGCAATTGATGGCGGTCAAATTGGTGAAGGAATTATTCGCGCACTCGGTCCGGGGCACCGGCTGCCAGCCGCCTTCAGTCTGTTTCTCGGTGTGCGCCATGAAAACACCGTAATGGCGGCTGTTGCGGATGGAAATATTGTGAAATTGATTGTCGCAGCTCTCGCGCATGAAGATGCCCAGGTCATTGGCGGTCAAGACGGCGTTGCTGACGACGTTGTGATTGAAAGCCAGATCGAGTGAGATGCCGGCCCCGGGATTGTCATGGAGACGGAGCCCGGCGAACTGGCAGTCCTCCGTCTGGTAACAGGCCAGGCCATCAAACTCGTTGTCAAACGCGGTGTAATTCCGCACCGTCAGCCGCCGCACGTCGCGAGTGGTGACCAGGCCGCCGGAACGGCAGCGGGCACAGGTCACCCGTTCCACTATCGAATCGCTCACATTTTGAATGGTGATTCCGTTGTTGCGGACCTCCGAGCTTTCGCCCTGAAGCTGCCAGAGTTCGCGTTGCTGGTGGTAACGGTTTCCGTCAATAAAAAGGTCACTGACGCGCAGGTCTTTGACAGTTGAATGTGGATTGTTGACTGGTTCACCCAGGATGATAACCGGGCAATTGGCGCCATCCGCCAGGCGCAGGACTGTCGCATCCCCGGAACCGCGCAAGGTCTGATGATCGCGCTGCAACACGATGGGCTGGCGGACTTCAAAAGTTCCGGGTGGCAGCACCACTTCCCCGCCACTTTCAGGCAGGATGTCCAGCGCTTGTTGGATTTCGGCACCGGTCACGCCGGCGGGCAACATTGCGGCCTCCGGTGCCACGCCGGGTATTTGGGGAGCAATCCCGTGGCTCACCGGAAAGGTCAACAACCCCACGCATAAGGCATGCTTTACGACCGCCAAACTTCTGATTTGATGCAAGCTCATTTTCATAAGCGCGGTACAATTGTTAGCAATCGCTGTTCCTATTTTAAAGCTCGCTCAAGGCAGATGAGTTTTCAACAATTAATTCTGAAATTTAGCAAATATTTTAGTTGAACAAATGAACAAAGCCGCCGATGGTAAAAGTTAAGGGGTTTGGCGGTCCAAGTTCGCACGTTGTTTTTCCCATTGCTGGATTTTGTTTCGGGTTTCCCAAAGGCCGTGAAGCCGTTATGCTCCATGCGAATTTTATGGCAAACCCGCAATCGGTGAATACATCAACCCCCGCCGGACTCGGCTACTCCATGCCGGCGGAGTGGGAACCTCACGCCGCCACCTGGCTCGCCTGGCCGCACCACGAGGCCGATTGGCCGGGCAAGATGGAGGCCGTCCGCTGGGTTTATGGCGAAATGGTCCGGAAGATTTCACCGGGCGAACTCGTGCGCATCCTCGTCCGGCACCGGGCGGAACAGAAACTTGCCGCCAGTTGTTTAAAACGCGCGGGCTGCGATTTGAAACAGGTCGAGTTTATTGTGCATATGACGAACCGTGGCTGGATGCGCGACAGCGGGCCGATTTTTGTCCGGCGGAAAGGTAGGGCGGGCAGTCCTCTGCCCGCCGACGGACGGCGCGCACGGAGTGACGCGCCCCACCAAAAATCCGACACCGCCATCGTCCATTTTCATTTCAATGCGTGGGCAAAATACAACGATTGGCAAAAGGACACCCGGGTCCCCGAAACCGCCGCGAAACTTTTGAAGAAATCGCTTTTCAACGCGCAATTCAACGGAAGGAATTTCATCATCGAAGGCGGCGGCATCGAGGTCAACGGTCGCGGGACGTTGCTCACCACCGAGGAATGTTATCTGCATCCCAAAATCCAAGTTCGGAATCCCGGCATGACGCGGGCGCAATTCGACGGGACGTTTGCAAAATATCTCGGTGTCACGAACGTGTTCTGGCTGCGCAAGGGTCCGGACGGTGACGACACGCACGGGCACATTGACGACATCTGCCGGTATGTGAACCGGAAGACGCTCGTGCTCATCCGGGAAAAAAACAAACGTGACGTCAATTATCGTCCGCTCGCGGAAAATTGGGAGCGCATCAAGGATTTGCGGCTGGAAGACGGCTCAAAACCTGAAGTCGTGCCGCTGCCCATGCCGGCGCCGCTTTATTTTGACGGTCGCCGTCTGCCCGCGAGTTACGCGAATTTTTACATCGCCAATGCCTGCGTCATCGTGCCGACGTTCAACGACCCGAACGATCGCGTCGCGCTCGGCATTTTGGGCGAATTATTCAAAGACCGGCCAGTGGTAGGCATTCATGCCGTTGATCTCGTGCTCGGTTCCGGTTCGCTGCATTGCCTCACGCAGCAGCAACCGGCGTGAAAAGTCGCGGAGCGACGAAAGAAAGTAGCCCACGGTGAAACCGTGGGTTAAACGAAAAAATGGAACAAGCCCCGGCAGGGGCGGCAGAAAATCTTCGCGAACAATCTTCGAACAAATTTCTTTCGCCCCTGCCGGGGCTTGATTTGTTTTCGGAACGCAAACCCACGGCTGACGCCGTGGCCTACTATCGTGCGCTGCTCCGCAGCTTGAATGTTTGGCTCACCGCTTCGACGCAGCGACCGCAGATCGTCGGATGTTCTGCATTCTTGCCAATGTCCGTTTCCCAATGCCAGCAGCGCTCGCATTTTTGGCCGTCGGCATGAGTAACTCGGCCATGAAAGAGTGTGCCCATGTCCGGTACAAAATTGATTTGAAGTTGTGAAACATTCAACAATTCGCGAAGTTCCTCTTTGAACCTTGCTTCAAATTGAAGTCCTTTCCTTCCGCCTGTGTAAACGAGTTTCGCTTCGAGTTTGGCCTCCAATGCTTTGCCAATTATTTTAGCCTGTCGCGCGGCTTCCAAAGTGGTTAATTCATTTCGACGTATTTCAAGCAAAGCCTCCCAATCTTTTTGTTCGGCTTCACTTAACTTGAATTGACATTCTTTCCACATTGTTTGATGCACTGAATCAGTCATTTTCCCCGGCACAAATTCCCACGCTTCATCCGCCGTGAACGCTAGAATCGGCGCAAGCATCCGGCACAGGCCAGTCACGAGTCGGTGCAGCGTGGTCTGCGTCGAGCGGCGGCGATGCGAATTGGCCGGGTCGGTGTAGAGCCGGTCTTTGATGACGTCGTGGTAAATCGAGGACAGCTCCACGGCGATGAACTGGCTGACCTTTTGATAGACGACGTGGAATTCGTAGTCGTCGTAGGCCTTGATGACTTCCTGCTCCAGTTTGGAAAATTCGCCGAGAATCCAGCGGTCCAAGCCGGTGAGTTTGTCATCAGCCACGGTGTGTTTCACCGGGTCAAAATCGTAGAGGTTCGAGAGCTGGTAGCGCAGCGCATTGCGGATGCCGCGATAAGTCTCGGCGACCTTGGTAATGCGTTCCTCGCTCACGACGATGTCGTTACGGTAATCCTGCGACGCAACCCACAGCCGGACAATGTCCGCGCCGTGTTTTTTCATGTAAGCCTCGGCGGTCTGCGGTTTTTCGTAAATGCCCTGGGCCTGTTTGCTCTTGGAAATTTTCTCGCGGTCCGCGTCCACCACAAAGCCGCTCGTGAGCACGGTCTTGAACGGCGCGACGCCGTTGCCGGCGAGCGAAAGCAACAGCGATGATTGAAACCACCCGCGATGCTGGTCGCTGCCTTCGAGATAGACATCGGCTTGCCATTTTTCGGTAGGGCCGCGCTGCTGCGCGGCCTCGGAAGTTTGGGACGAGCAGCAGCTCGTCCCTACCAAATGTTGAAGCTCCGCCCGCCGCATCAACACCGTGCGCGACGACGAACCGGAATCAATCCATACGTCGAGCGTGTCGTTGGACTTGTTGACGGCTTCCGTGCCTTTCCAATCCTTTGGTTTTACGAGCGACCAAAGTTCGGCAGCGGATTTTTCAAACCAGATGTTTGAACCGTGTTTTTCAATCAAATCGGCGGTGTTGCGAACGATTTGGGCGTCGAGAATCGGTTCACCCTTGGCGTCGTAAAACGCGGGAATTGGCACGCCCCAAGTGCGCTGGCGCGAGATGCACCAGTCGGGGCGCGTCTGCACCGCGCTTTTGATGCGGCTGACGCCCCAGTCCGGCACCCATTTCACGCGGTCAATTTCGGCGAGAGCGGCAGCGCGAAAAGTTTGTAGGACGGGCGTCGCGCCTGTCTTTGACTTTTCTGAAGATGGAGACAGGCTGGAAGCTTGTCCTACGACGTGGTCAATCTTGATGAACCACTGATCCATCGCGCGAAAGATGACGGGCGTTTTGCTGCGCCAGCAATGCGGGTAGCTGTGATGATAATTCTCCTGGTGCAGCAGCGCCTTGCGAACGCGCAATTCGTGCAGCACGGCCTCGTTCGCGTCGCTTTTGCCGTGTTTTTCGAGGATGGATTTGCCAACCATTTCCTTCGGCATCTGTTGCTCGATGGGCAAATCGTTCGTGTGCGCGAAACGACCGTCGTCGTCCACGGGCGAGTAAATTGGCAAACCGACCTGCGAACCAAGCTGATAGTCTTCCAAGCCGTGGCCCGGTGCGATGTGAACGAACCCCGTGCCGGTGTCGCTGGTGACGAACCCGGCAGGATAGAGCTTGCCGGTGCGATTGCAGAACGGATGCTGGAACTGCAATGTGGCAAGCTTTTCGGTTGGGAACGGTTGTTCGCTGTAATTGCTCCAGCCGCACTTCTCGGCGACAGCGGGCAGCAAACCGCGAAACAAAATGTATTTTTCACCCGCGACTTCGACTCGGACGTATTGGAATTTGTCGTTGTAAGCGACAGCGAGGTTGGCAGGCAGCGTCCACGGCGTCGTCGTCCAAATCAGCACAAACGTGTTCGGCTGGCCGACGACGGGAAACTTCACAAAAATACTCTGGCTGACATGGTCCTGATATTCGACCTCGGCTTCAGCGAGCGCGGTGCGGCAGGGAATGCTCCAGTAAACCGGCTTTTTGCCGCGATAGACGAATCCTTGCGCGACGATGTCGGCGAACAGGCGCAGTTCGTCGGCTTCGTATTCCTTGTTCAGCGTGAGATACGGATTGTCCCAGTCGCCGAGGACGCCGAGGCGTTTGAATTGCGTGCGCTGGATATCAATGTATTTGCGGGCGTAGGCTTCGCAGGTTTTGCGAATGGTGGCGGCGTCGAAATTTGAGGCTGGCGACGAGGGCGTCGCAGTTACATTCGGCGACGGGGCGTCGCCGCTACGCTTGCGCATTTCCTGGGAAACCTTGAATTCGATGGGCAGGCCGTGACAATCCCAGCCCGGCACATACGGTGCACTGAAACCCCGCAGGGTTTTGTATTTGATGATGATGTCCTTGAGAATCTTGTTCAGTGCGGTGCCGATGTGAACATCGCCGTTGGCGAAGGGCGGGCCGTCGTGCAGGACAAATTTTTCCGCGTTCGCGCGCACCGCCTGAATTTTTGTGTAAAGCCCGGCCTCCTGCCATTTTTTGAGCCGCTCCGGTTCGCGCGCGACGAGGTCGGCTTTCATGGGAAAGCCGGTGCGCGGCAGGTTGAGCGTGTTTTTGTAGTCCGTCGCCATTTTTCGGAGCGCGAACGGTAACAGCGGCAAAAAGCGGTGTCAACGAACACACGGAGTTTAAAATTGCCAGACACATCAATTTGGGGAAGAAAAACCGGGTCAATCAGTCAGAGGGTGACCGAGGGACCCGGGGAATTTTGATGAGTACAACGTAGGCTCATGTAGAAATCTCGAATCTGAGTTTGTACCGGAACACAGATCGAAAACTGTTAAAAAATCAAAGAACACCTTATAACCGCCTTGCACTGGAGCTAATTAATCACAACTGCTAATCATTGTCAATTATACTTTGCAAAGTATTAGCTTATATTACCACCGCCCGACCTCTGATTAGAGGCGGGTTCCGGCAATCATTCGGTGCGGGCTTGGGCGTCCTTTCGAACCGGGTGCACTTGCTGACTCCGCCGCCAGCCCGTGGCTGGCATCCGGAGCGCGGTTGCCCCGGGGGTCCGCAGCCTGCGGAAAGTTCAACGCCACTGCGGCTCGGGGAAGCCGCGCTCCGGTGGCGGGGCCGAGAGATACCTTCGTCGAACTGGCGGCATTGAAGATTCCTGTTTACAGCATGGGTCTGGCTGTTAACATCCGTTCAGAAAAATATACGCGTGGACGATGTATGAAAAAAATCGAGGCCATCATCAAGCCGTTCAAACTTGAGGAAGTAAAATCTGCGCTGGCCGCTCTGGGTGTTCAGGGAATGACCGTCGCGGAGGTAAAGGGGTTTGGCCGCCAAAAAGGGCACACGGAAATTTATCGTGGCAGCGAATACACGGTGGATTTTCTGCCCAAGGTGAAGGTTGAGGTTGTGCTGGCTGATGCCCAGGCCGCTGCCGCAGTGGACGCGATTGTCAAAGCGGCCAAGACGGGCAAGATCGGTGATGGAAAAATTTTTGTGAGTGCCGTCGAGAGCATCGTTCGCATTCGTACTGGTGAAACGGGCGAGCAAGCGGTCTGAATCAAATATTGCGTGTCAGAAAGCAACAGAAAGCAAGTAAACCCTTGATTTTGACCCCTGTGAATAACTCGTGAATAAAAGTTAATATGTTATCCTAGATACTTTCGTTCCAATTGCATAAAACGCTCTCGTTAATTGAAGTTGTTTGGGGCGTCTTATCATTTTTACCAAACATGTGATGGTGATGTGGATTTTGTTTTTCGTAACGTGTTGAAAATAAGCGGGTTGTTTCGATTGAAAAATAAAGCTTTTGGCGTAGAGTTGAATGTATGTCTGCTTTCTCAGGGTCATGGCTCTTTGCCAAGGCGAATATCGGCGGAAACTGGCGGCCAACCCTGAGTTGGGTGGCTAGGTGAATAAACCGCTTGAAAAACGGGCTTTTTGACAAAGTGCAAACGCAACTTTCGGCTGAAAAAATTTGGAATTCTGCGCGGGAACATCTCCGTTCCAAGCTGAATAACGACACCTACAACATGTGGTTCGCGCCGCTGCGAGCCTGTGCGATTGACGGCAACAACGTGACACTGGAGGCGGCCAACGAATTCAGCGGAGTGTGGCTCAAGGACAACTACCTCAGCCTGTTGCAGGATGCCTTTGCCGTCGCCGCCGGTCGCCAATTGCAGGTCAAATTCAAAATTGCCACGGGAAATGCGCCGGCTCCGTCCGCATCCGCGCCAGTTCCAGTCAAAACAAAAGCTCCCGAATCCGCTCACGAGCGCCCGGTCAACAGCGAACTGCATTTTAATCCAAAAAATACCTTTGAATCATTCGTTGTCGGCAACAACAATAATTTTGCCTATGCCGCCGCGCTCGCCGTCGCCCAGGCGCCCGGCAAATCCTACAACCCGCTTTTTCTTTACGGCGGCGTCGGACTCGGCAAGACCCATTTGCTTCACGCCATTGGCCAGCACGTTTCGGGAAACAAAAAGGGCGCGCACGTCGCCTACCTTTCATCCGAGAAATTCACGAACGAATACATTGACGGAATCCAAAACAACCAGCTCGCCAAATTCCGCAAAAAATACCGCCAGACCGATGTGTTGTTGATTGACGACATTCAATTCCTTGCCGGCAAGGAACGCATCCAGGAGGAATTTTTCCACACCTTCAACGCGCTGCACGAGGCGCACAAGCAAATCGTGCTCACGTGCGACCGGCCGGCCAGCGAAATTCAGGGGCTCGAACACCGCCTCGTCTCGCGGTTCGAATGGGGTCTGGTCACCGACCTGCAACCGCCGGATGTTGAAATGCGCCTGGCCATTCTCCAAAAGAAGGCGCAGATCATGGGCGTGACGCTGTCGGACGACATCATGAATTTCCTGGCCAATCGCATCCGCACC
>Ga0208188_1000845_pt1 | contig 15404 bp, 11 predicted proteins | sample June2015DPH_8_50_FD_184698 | JGI IMG/M metagenome (GOLD analysis project Ga0208188, IMG submission 184698) | Peatland microbial communities from SPRUCE experiment site at the Marcell Experimental Forest, Minnesota, USA - June2015DPH_8_40... | ecosystem: Environmental > Terrestrial > Soil >...
CCGCCGCGTTGGAACAATTGGTGCGCGAACACGAAACCGCCGCGCGCAGCTATCGCCTCGCGTGCGTCGCGGGTTCCTGGCAATTTGTCACGCAGCCGGAGTTTGGCCCGTGGTTGCGCGCGCTCGTTGGCGTAAAGACGCGTCCGCCGCGGCTTTCGCTGCCCGCGCTCGAAACGCTGGCCATCATCTCGTATCGCCAGCCCATCACGCGCGCCGAGGTCGAACAGATTCGCGGCGTGAACGTGGACGCCACGATGCAGACGCTCATGGAACGCGGTTTGGTGGAGGCCGTTGGCCGCGCCGAAGTTGTGGGCCGCCCGCCGACTTATGGCACGACCGCGTTGTTCCTCGAATATTTCGGCCTGCGCGGTCTGGAAGATTTGCCCGCCGCGGACGAACTCCGTCGCATTATTATTGAAAGACCGCCCGCACCGGTCACGGCCGATCCCGGCCTGGCCACCACGCCGCCGGAACAACTCGCATTGCAACCGGCTGCGCCGACGCCGGGCGAAAGCGGGAATAAAGAAGCTGGAAATCAGAAGTCAGAAGAACAGTGAGAACCGCAGTGAATTCTTTAGAGGACAGCCGGCGCGGGATAAATTGAGGTAGGGACGCGTTCCACCCGCGTCCCCAAAATCCTGAATTTTCTCTTTTTGTCCGTCTACCGATTTCTCACCATCCCCCCATGATTCGTGGTGAGCGAATTTATCCTGATGTTGGACGCAGGACGCCTGCGGCTGGCGCGCACATCTTTTCCGGACAGGCAAACATTTTCTTTGTCACGGTCAACGCCAAGGACGCTGTGCCGTGGATGGCCAGTGCCATCGTGCAAGATTCGCTCGCACAACTCTGGCGGGAGGAGGCGAGCGCATGGCTCACCGGTTATTATCTGCTCATGCCGGATCATCTGCATTTCTTTTGCGCCCCGCGCGACCTGCATTTCGGCATTGATCAATGGATTGAGTTTTGGAAGCGCCAGTTCAGCCGCGGCCACCCGGACCAGTCATGGGCCTGGCAGCGAAAGTCGTTCCATCATCGAATGCGCAACCGCAAGGAATACGAAGAGAAGCTGGATTACGTGCGGGAAAATCCACTGAGGAAAGAACTGGTGGCGAGTCCGGACGAATGGCCATATCAGGGACGGATCCACGAACTGAAGTGGACAGGTGATTGAGAGAACAATAGGGACGCGGGTGGAACGCGTCCCTACCCATGCCGACGCGAGATGCGCGAGAATCTCAAATCCTTGTCAGCGCCTGCTTCAGGTCGGCGATCAGGTCCTCGACATCTTCCAATCCCAGGGCGATGCGCACCAGGTTGTCCACCATGCCGAGGGATTCGCGGTATTCAACCGGATAGTCGAAGAACGACATCATGGACATCTGGGTGACGAGACTCTCGGAACCGCCGAGGCTGGGCGTGATGAGAAAGAGTTCCAGCGAGTCAATAAACCGCCGCGTCGCCCTGTCATCGCCTTTCACCAGGAAACTGATGACGCTGCCGAAACCGCACATCTGCTTTTTCGCCAGCCGGTAATCAGGATGCGATTTCAATCCGGGATACCAGACCTTTTTGATTTTGGGATGCGATTCGAGGAAGCGCGCGATTTCAAGTCCCGCGCGATTGTGATGTTCCATCCGCAGGCCGAAGGTTTTCAATCCGCGTTCCAGCAGAAAGCAGGTGAGCGGTCCCGGAATGGAACCGATCATCCGTTGCAGTTTGTTCAGGTCTTCCAGCAACTTGTAATTGCCCAGCGTGACACCGGCCAGCAGATCGTTATGGCCGCCGAGATATTTCGTGGCCGAGTGGATGACGATGTCCACGCCCAGTTCCAGCGGACGGATGTTGAAGGGCGTGGCCAGCGTCGCGTCAATCATCGTGAGCAGCTTGTGCCGCCGCGCGACTTTCACGATGGCCGGGAGGTCCGGCACGCGCAAATAGGGATTCGTCGGCAATTCGGTGAAAATGATGTTCGTGTTGGGCTGGATGGCCTTTTCGATGGCCGCCGCCGTCGGATCCACGAGGCTGGATTGAATTCCGAATTTCTTCAGCAGGTTGGTCGCGAAATCGCGCGTCTGCCGGTAGCAGTCGCTCGTGAAAATGATGTGGCCGTCCTTTTTCATGTAGGCCATGAGCGTGAGAATGACGGCGCTCATGCCGGTCGAGAAAAGAATGGCCCGTTCGGCGCCTTCGATGGCGGCGAGTTTGCGTTCGGTCTCCTGCTGGGTCGGATTGCCGTAGCGGCCGTATTCGTGTTCGCGGATGACGCGGCCCTGGCCCTTGGCCTTCATGAACTCGAAGACTTCGGACGTGGAATCGAAGCTGTAGTTCGAGGTGTGGACGATGGGCGTGGAAACGGCGTGGTGCGCCTTGCGCCTCCGACCCCGGCCATGAATGGCGAGGGTGGACGGGCCGTATTTAAGTTTGTTGTGGGTTTTGGATGTCATGGAACAGTAGATTCGGGGTGACAAAATCGTGGCTGAAAATCACGCACCTCCTCTCCCGTCCTGCGGACACCCTCTCCTCCGCTGCCAGCGGAGGAGAGGGGCGGGGAGAGGAGGCGTGTGTCAGACATTGAATCGGCCCCTTTTCTTGAGCGCCTTGTGCAGCGCGTCTTTCACCGCGTCCAAACGAGCGGGCAGTTCAATCGGCTGATTCGCATAGCGGCACGGAAAATCCAGTTCCCGCCGATGATACTTCACCTTCATCTCGACGAACTTCAGTCCGTGCGCCGTGGAGATGACGACCACGCGCTCGGATTTGTCAATCTTGCCGGCCTTGAGCAGCTTGATCAAAACCGCCAGCGCGACGCCGGTATGCGGGCAGTTGAACATTCCGGTGCGATCGCCCAGCGCCGCGGCGTTGGCCAGCTCCTCCTCGGTGGCCTGTTCGACGATGCCGTTGAATTGTTTCAACGTGCGGATCGCCTTCTGAATGCTGACCGGATTGCCGATTTGAATGGCGCTGGCCAAAGTCTTTTGCGCCTGGACCGGCTCGAACGTCTTGAAGTTCTTCAGATACGAACGGTAAAGCGGGTTGGCCCGCTTGGCTTGCGCGACGACGATGCGCGGCAACCTGGAAATCAAGCCGAGGTCTTTCATCATCATCAGGCCCTTGCCGAGCGCGGAGACGTTGCCCAGATTGCCGCCGGGAATGATGATCACGTCCGGCGCTTCCCAGTCAAACTGTTGGACAATTTCGATGCCCACCGTCTTCTGGCCTTCAACCCGCAGCGAATTCATCGAGTTCGCCAAGTAAAGCGTTTCGTCCTTGGTGATTTCCTGGACCAGCCGCATGCAGCCGTCGAAGTCGGTGTCGAGATAGAGCACGAGTGCGCCGTTCGAAATCGGCTGGATGAGCTGCGCGCCGGAAATTTTTCCGCGCGGGAGGAGCACGATGGACTGGATGCCCGCCGCGGCGCAGTAGGTCGCCAGCGCCGCCGAGGTGTCGCCGGTGGAGGCGCAGACGACGGCTTTGATCGGCGCGCCTTCGGAAATCATCTGCTTGACCTGCGACACGAGCACCGTCATGCCGAGGTCTTTGAACGAGCCGCTGTGGGTGTTGCCGCAGAGTTTGACCCAAAGTTCGTTTACCCCGATTATCTTTCCGAAGCGTTCGGCCCAGAAAAGATTGGTGCCGCCTTCGTAAAGTGAAACAACGTCGTCGTTTGCGATCTGCGGCAAAATCCACTCCTTCTTGCCCCACACGCCGGAGCCGTAAGGCCATTCGTTGCTCATGTACCGCTTTTCAAAAAGCTTTTTCCAGCTCGCGGCGCTGCGGCGTTTCAGCGCCTTGAGGTCGTGCTGCACCTCCAGCAGCGAATGGCAGCGCCGGCATTGGTACACAATGGAGTTGAGCGGATAAGTTTCTCCGCACTCCGGGTTGATACATTGAAACCAGGCTCGGTATGACATGGTCATCTTTCCTGTGCCGCACGCTGCCAGGTGGTCTCAACCTGAGCTGCCACGGCACCATTTACGCGCCACAGCATGGACATCTGCATTGCGGTTTTCAAGAAGACAACGGAAGCAGGCTGAAAAAATTAGGATCGTTACTACGCCGGGTAAGTGGTCGCTGGCGGGGGGTGTAATGAGCGGAAGCGGTTAAAATCAGCGCCCACTTTCCACTCGCGTCAGACCCGGCGCAAACCTACCCTGCCGAACCCATGAAACCAAAATTTTCAGCCTTGTTGCTTCTGCTCCTGGTCACCTGCGCTCTCTCCGCCGCCGCCGCCATGCCGAAGTTCCATATGCCGCAGGTGCAGGAACCAAAAATCCCGAAGCGGACGGCGACCGTCACCGACTTCGGCGCCGTGCCCGACGGCAAGACGCTCAACACCGACGCCATCGCCAAAGGCATTGCCACGCTCGCCGACAAGGGCGGCGGACGGTTGATTTTCCCGCCCGGCATCTGGCTGACGGGTCCGATTGGTTTGAAGAGCCATGTGGAACTTCACCTGGAAGAGGGCGCGCTGGTCCTGTTCAAACCCGACTACAGCCTGTATCCACCGCTCCAGTTGGACATCAAAGGCCGTCCGCGCACCGTGACCACCTCGCCCATCCATGGCGAAAGCTTGGAGGACATCGCCATCACCGGTCAGGGTGTGATGGACGGCTCGGGCGATGCCTGGCGGCCCGTGAAAAAATCCAAGATGACCGAGGGCCAGTGGAAACAATTGCTCGCCACGACCAACAGCGTCCTGGAAGACAATGGCGACATCTGGTGGCCATCGCGCGAGGCGAGGACTGGCCGCCGTCCGAACCTGATGAAGCTGGTCAACTGCCGCCGGGTCCTGCTCGAAGGCGTGACGTTCCAAAATTCACCGGGCTGGAATTTGAATCCCGTCCTGTGCGAGGACGTGACCCTTCGCCACGTCATCGTCCGCAACCCGTGGTATTCACAGAACGGCGACGGGCTGGACATTGAAAATTGCCGGAACGTCGTCGTGCGCGGCTCGCGGTTCGACGTGGGCGACGACGGCATCTGCCTGAAATCCGGCGCGAACGAGGAGGGCCGCCGCATTGGCGTGCCGACCGAGAACGTGTTGATTGAAGATTGCATCGTCTATCACGCCCACGGCGGCGTCACCATCGGCAGCGAAATGTCCGCCGGCGTGCGCAACGTCCGCGTCAACAATTGCATTTTCATCGGCACGGACGTCGGCCTGCGTTTCAAGAGCACGCGCGGCCGCGGCGGCGTGGTGGAAAAAATTTACATCAGCAACGTCCGCATGACCGATATCGCCACCGACGCCATCGGGTTCAACCTGTATTACGGCGGACAGGCGCCGGGCGAGGGCGGCGAAGGGGCCGCCGCCGAAGCCAAAACCGAGCCCGTCACCGAACAGACGCCGCAGTTCCGCGACATCTACATCGAGAACGTGATTTGCCTGGGCGCGCGCCAGGCGGTCGCGCTGCAAGGCCTGCCCGAAATGCCGATTCGCGGCATTCACCTGCGGGACGTTTCCCTCACCGCCGAGCGCGGCGTGGCCTGCACGGATGCGCAGGACATCACGCTCGACAACGTGGAGATTCTCAACTCCCGCGGCCCGGTGCTGAGCCTGCTCAACAGCCGCGAGGTGCAGGTTGACCATCTGACTTACGCTTCCGGTGCCGGGGCGGTGATCAAGGCGGAGGGGACAAACAACACTGCCACCATCAAGCGCACCGATTTGAAGGCCGGCCGGCCGGACTTTGATTTGTCCAACGGCGCCACGCGCGAGGGTTTCCGGGTGGAATGACCCGGCTTGTGACCTGTAGGAGTCGAGGTGACAACTGGTTTAACGTTCAGTTTGAGACGCCTTCCGCCTTCGCGAAGCTCCGGCGCGACCAGCGCGTCGTCTCCTACGGGAGGATTTCTACCTTCTTCCCAGCCGCTCCAGCAGCTTCGCGTGAATCCCGCCGAAACCGCCGTTGCTAAACACCACGACGATGTCGCCGCCCTGAACGTTCTTTGCCACGTGCGCGACGATTGAATCCGCGTCCGGCAGATACGTGGCGTCCCGGCCCGATGCCTTCAAATCCTGCATCAATTTTTCGGGGTTGAGCCGCTCTTCGGGCGCGATCTGTTCCAGCCGCGCAACTTCCGCAACCACGACGGCATCGGCGTCGGCAAAGGCGGTTGCCAGTTCGGATTGAAAAACGTTCCGACGCGTCGTGTTGCTGCGCGGCTCGAAAATGGCCCAAATTTTCTCGTGCGGATATTTCAGGCGCAACGCTCGCAGCGTTTCGCGGATCGCTGTCGGGTGATGACCAAAGTCGTCCACCACCGTTACGCCGCCCGCAATGCCGCGCACCTCCATCCGGCGCTTTACGCCCTTGAACGTCTCGAATGCGGACTGGATCTGATGGTTTTTCAGCCCGCAATGTTTCGCGCACGCCACCACGGCCAGCGCGTTCCGCACGTTGAATTCGCCAATCAGGTTCAAGTGGAATTTGAAACTGGGAATTTCAAACTCGCTCGCCGTCGGGCCGTAGCGGATGTTGAAGGCATGCACAGCGTTGTCCTCGCCGAGGCCGAAGCGCTTCACCGGACAATGGGTCACATTGAGCAGCGGCGCGAGGTTCGCGTCGTCGCCGTTGCCGAGCAGCAGGCCGTTGCGCGGAATGATCCGGATGAAATGCGAGAACGTTTTTTTGATCGCGTCCAGGTTTTCAAAAATGTCCGCGTGATCGAACTCCAGGTTGTTGACGATGGCGATTTCCGGCTGATAATGGACGAACTTGCTGCGCTTGTCGAAAAACGCCGTGTCGTATTCGTCGCCCTCGATGATGAACCATTCACTGTCGGTGAACCGCGCGCCCTGGCCGAGGTTGTTCGGGACGCCGCCGAGGAGGAAGCCCGGGTCCAGCTTGTTGTGCTCGAACACCCACGCCAGCAGCGCCGTCGTCGTGGTCTTGCCGTGCGTGCCGGCAACGACGATGGAACGTTTGCCGCGAATGAAAAATTCCTTCAACAACTCCGGCAACGAGCAATAACGCAGCTTGTGATCGAGCACAAACTCGGCTTCCGGGTTGCCGCGGGAAATCGCGTTGCCAATGACGGCGAGGTCGGGCTTGTGCGCAAGGTTCCGCTCCGCGTAACCGTTCATCACCGCGATCTTCCGCTCCGCGAGGAACGTGGACATGGGCGGATAGACGTTCTGGTCCGAGCCGGTGACCGCAAAACCTTTTTCCTTCATGGCCACGGCGGCGGACGCCATCGCCGTGCCGCCGATGCCGGTGAAATGGACAGATTTGATTTCCGATGAAAACATGCCGGGCCATTAAACCACGAAGCCCCGACGGCACAAAGTTTTTTGAGCGTTGCCTGGTCCTGGTAGGCGTCGAGGTTACGAGACGTGGGGCTTCGGGTTTCTGGCCAACGCCTCCTTACGTCGGCGCCTACTTTTTCTCGTAGGGGGCGAGGTTACGAGATCCTTTGAGGTGGCTAAGCGGGTGCTTCCCCGCGGGGAGGCGGTTATCATCTCGACGGATAATCTTCAAATTTTTGAAAGAAACGGCCATTGGCTTGCGAGTTATGAACGGAAGCGGCAAAACGGCAGCGGATGCCGATGCTGACTTTAACGAAAAAACAACATGAAAACGGCCTCAATCAAACCTTTTGGGAGAACATCCATGAAATTCATCAAGACTTTATTATCCACCGGAGCTGTGCTGGGCAGCCTGTTTGCGGTGGTTAATCCCGCATTTGCCCAAAACTGGAACTGGACGCTGACTGCTGCGCCGTTGTTCGAGCGATGGTCTTCTGTCGCTACATCAGCGGACGGGACGAAGTTGGTTGCGGCTGGCTGGTTTTTTGTGGCTGGCGGCTGGGGGATTTATACATCGCCGGACTCGGGAGCAACCTGGATATCGAACAACGTGCCAGGATTGGAATGGAGTTCGGTCGCCTCATCAGCGGACGGGACGAAATTGGTTGCGGCTGCTGAGATTTTACTTACCAATTTTGTTGGTGGGATTTATACCTCGGCAGACTCGGGAACAACCTGGATATCGAACAGCGTGCCAAATTTGGACTGGCGGTCGGTCGCCACATCGGCGGACGGGACCAAATTGGTTGCGGTTGCTGATAATGCTTGGGGGCCTTTTACCTCGGCGGATTCGGGAGCAACATGGATATCGAACAGCGCGCCAACGCTTTTTTGGACGGTCGCCACATCGGTGGACGGGAACAAATTGGTAGCGGCTCTCGGTTGGATTTGTACCTCGACGGACTCGGGGGCAACCTGGACGTTAAGCGGCGCTCCTGTTTTGTCTTATTGGCGTTCGGTCGCCTCATCGGCGGACGGGACGAAATTGGTTGCGGCTGAGTCTGATATTAATTTTCCTTGGGGGACTGGTTCGATTTATACCTCGACGGACTCGGGAGCAACCTGGATATCGAACAATGTGCCAGGATTGGATTGGAGTTCTGTCGCCTCATCGGCGGATGGGACGAAATTGGTTGCGGCTGCGCTTGATAATCCTAATTATCCTGGTTCTCACGGTGGGATTTATACCTCGACAAATTCGGGGGCAACCTGGATTTTGAACTGGATATGGAGCGGTCCTGGTGGGGCTTTGTGTTCGGTTGCCTCATCGGCGGACGGAAGCAAATTGTTTGCGGCCGTCGAGAATGGGATTTATATCTGTACCTCGCCATCTACACCCGTTCAACTACTGATCACCAATATCGTTGCCAACCCGGATGGCGGCGTGACCCTGAATTGTGCGGGTTATGCCGGTTATCCTTACCTGATGCAGATTGCCACCAACCTGACGCCGCCGGTCAACTGGCAAACGGTCTCAACCAATGTGGCCGATACGAATGGGACCTGGCAATTCACCGATCCCAATGCGGGCAGCGGCCCGTCGCGTTTTTATCGTCTGGCAACACCCTAAATCCGCACCACCAACATTTTTTTGTGAGAAACGCGTCGCTTTTTTCAGGCAATCGTTGTATGAGCTGGATCATGACGTTGCTGGTGGAAGATCCCATTCCCACGCGTTACACCCTCCTGAGCCGGTTGGAAGACTGGGACGACCAGGACAGTTGGAAGGACTTTTTTGACATCTACTGGCGGTTGATCTATTCGGTCGCCATCAAGTCCGGGCTGACGGAAGCCGAGGCCCAGGACGCGGTCCAGGAGACCATCATCTCGGTGGCCAGGGACATCCAAAAGTTCAAGCGCGACCGCGCGCTGGGTTCGTTCAAGGGCTGGCTGCGAAACATCATCCGCTGGCGTATTGCCGACCAGTTGCGAAAACGCACGCGCGCCGGGCGGGGAGATGACTCCAAAACCGGAGCGGACGTGGCGGAAATTCCCGACCCGGCCGGCAATGCCGCGGAATCCGTCTGGGAAGAGGAGTGGCAGGCAAACCTGCTGAAAGCTGCGATGGAAATAATTAAATCCCGCGTCAAGGAGGAACACTATCAAATCTTCGATTTATACGTGATCAAGCAATGGCCGGTGAGAAATGTGGCCCGGGCGTTGGGGGTCAACGTGGGACTGGTTTATCTGGTCAAATATCGCATTTCGGCATTGCTCAAAAAGGAAATACGCCGACTGGAGGAAAAATGGAATCAGGCCTGAGGGAACGGAGGCGCATCTGGGCACTGCCTCCGTCGGGAGTTCCGGGTTTACGCGGCAATGACTGTTTACACTGCCCGGCCCGCCTGGAGGTGGAACTCCGAACCGGCGAACCGGTGAATGCCGCAATGGGCATCGAGGTGAACCCGGAGCCAACATCATGACCGAACCTGCCAATCCGGCTCGTGAAGCATCAGCGGCTGCCCCGCCGGTCGTCCCGGACCACGAACTCATCCGGGTCATTGGCAAGGGCAGCGGCGGTGAAGTATGGCTGGCCCGGAACGTTCTGGGGACCTACCGGGCGATCAAGATTGTGTATGAAAAAGTGTTCGAGCACCGCCGGTCTTTTCAGCGCGAGTTTGACGGCGTGTTGAAATTCGAGCCGGTCTCGCGGTTGCACGATGGTTTGATGGATATCCTCCAGGTGGGATGCAACGATGCCGCCGGATATTTTTATTACTTGATGGAACTCTGCGACGACGTCAATACCGGCCAGGTCATCGTTCCGGAACAATACTCGCCCCGCACCCTGGCGTATGATTACCGCCAGCGCCGGCGCCTGCCCATCGGTGAATGCATCCGGCTGGGTGCGGCCATTGCCTCGGCCCTGGGTTACCTGCACCGGAACGGCCTGATTCATCGCGACGTCAAGCCTTCCAACATCATCTTTGTGAATGGTTTTCCCAAGCTGGCGGACGTGGGACTGGTCTCGGAACTGTCCGCACCCGGTTCGCAGGTGGGCACGGAAGGTTTCATCGCGCCGGAAGGCGCCGGCACGCCGCAGGCGGACATCTACTCGCTCGGCAAGGTCCTCTACGAAATCAGCACTGGCAAGGACCGGAATGAATACCCGGTGCTGCCGGCGCCGTTGGAGGACAACGCCGAGGGCTGGAACTTGGTCCATTTCAACAAAATCGTCCTGGATGCCTGCCGCGCCGACCCGCGCCGGCGTTACAAATCCGCCGATGAGATGATGACCGTTTTGCTGGCGTTCCAATTCAGCCACTACGATCCGCGCCTCGAAAATGCCCGTCAGCGGTTGATCCGGTTCATCAGCACCGCCGGTCCGTATATCGGGTTTGGTGTCATCGTCGGCATGCTCTGGCGCCTGATCTGGCTGCTAAAACACACCCGCCACTGACCTGCCGGATTTGCTTGTTTTGTGCAAGTCATTGCCAGTGAGGCAAATCCCAATGGAAATTTTTTGTAAGATTTTTGAAAGAATCGCCCTTGTACCTGCGAGTTATCTTGTGACAGGATGCTAATTAATTATGAAGCCATCAATCCATTCAGACCGTTTAAACCGGACGCCGTCGGTCCCGGTGCAACCGGACCAGGCCTTTACCCTCACCGAACTGCTCGTGGTGGTTGGAACGCTCGCGGTGCTGGCGCTGCTGCTGGTGCCGGCACTCGCGGGCACCAAAACGGACAGTTGGCGGACCCAGTGCCAGAACAACCTGAAACAGCTCCAGGTGGGTTTCAGCCTGTTCGCCCAGGACCATAATGAAATGTTTCCTCCCGCCGGTTATCAGGCTAGTAGCGGCGTGCTGACGTGGGACGCTTATATTCACCACTATTTCGGTGACACCAATTCAGACAGCACGTGGGCCCAAGGCGTTCTGTGGGCCGGTTCTTCGCCGACCATGGAAACAATCGAATTATGCCCGGCGGACCGGCAGCCCAGGGTCATTTGGATGTACGGATCGGGTGGCGCTCTTCAGTTCGCCCCCAGGACTTATGCCATGAACAGCGCGGGTTCCACTTATGGGGTGTCTATCCAAGTTGACCCCCAGAACGGGAAGTATCCCCTGCCGGATTTGAACCAACCAAACCGCCATGGCGTGGGAATTTACTGGTCTGCCTCGAGTGCCTTCACACCGGATTGGGACGCGCAGGGTTACAAAACTTCCGTGGTGAAGGATCCCGGTGGCACGATACTGCTCACGGAACAGGCCAGCGGCATGAATGCGATTGGCAATATCTGGCCTTGCGTTTCTGTTGGTCCAATCACCGCGGATGGGACGGCCGGTGGTTGGGGCAATCTCTACCAAATTGACGCGGCGGCCCCCCAGAATCCGGCGACACTGACTCAAAGCGGTTACAACGAAGGCCAGCAGTTGTATCAGGCGCACTGGAACCGGTTCAACTATCTCTTCCATGACGGCCACGTGGAGGCGCTCCAGTACCAGCAAACCATCGGCACCGGCACGTTGAGCTCCCCCAAAGGCATGTGGACGGTTGTGCCCGGCGACTGAAACAATTTCATTCTCCAAATAATCTCCAAGTGCGATGAACAAAAATAGAACCTTCAACTCCCCGGAACCATGAAAACAAGAACTTCTGACGGTGGTGAATGCATGAACCGAAACTTGCGGATGATGCCTGCGGCCCCGAAGACTTTTTGCCGTAGTCTTGTGGTGGCGGCCGGGTTTCTGGCCTTGGCAATGCTTGTTCCCCCGGCCAAGGCGGTGCCGGTGCAATTGCTTTCGGCACGGAATCCTTCCGTGCCCCTGCCGGCGGGTGGTGACGATAATTCCATTGCTCCCAGCCTCAGTCCCGACGGCCGTTTTGTTGTTTTCACCAGCGCGGCCAACGATCTCGTGCCCGGTGGCAACAATGTGTATGCCTTGAACGTGTTCCTGCGCGACTGCACCAGCAACACCACGGTGCTGGTCAGCGGCAACTTGAGCGGTACCGGCGGCGGCAACGGCAATTCGATGTCCGGCCAGGTCTCCACCAACGGGCAATTCGTTGTCTTCCAAAGCGACGCCAGCAATCTCGTGCCGAACGATACGAACGGAGTCACGGACATTTTTGTCAGCGACCTGGTGGCGGGGACAACCACACTGGTGAGTGTGTCAACGAATGGCGGTCCGGCGAACGGGGCCTCGACCGATCCGGTCCTGACGCCGGACGGCCGGTATGTGGCCTTCATCAGCCGCGCGTCGAACCTGGTTCCCGGAGACACCAACGGCATTCCGGACATTTTCGTGCGGGATTTGGTTGCCGGGACGAACTGTCTGGTGAGCGTGGGGGCGCTCCTTCCCTCCGGCAGTGTAAGCCCGATCATGGCGGCACCGGTCATCACCCCGGACGGCCGGTATGTGGCGTTTTTCAGCCTGGCGACGAACCTAGTGCCTGCGGTCCCGGGCACTTCCAAGGGCGAAGTGTATGTGCGAGATCGGCTCATGGGCACCACGACCTGGGCCAGCACGAATGCCGCGGCGATTGTGTCGGCCGCGCTCGGTTTGAGCGGCATGCCGGCCTATCATCCGCGGTTGAGTGATGACGGACGATACGTCGCTTTCAAAGCCGGCGCGACAACTCCGGGGAGTGCCGTCGTGATTCTGCAATATGATTCAATCACGGGGGCGACCGCGGTGGTCAATACAAACGGGATCGGAGGGTCGGTTGACCTCGATGACAGCTATGGTCCCGAAATGACACCCGATGGGCGTTTCATCGCTTTTGCCAGGCAGGAAGGTTCCCTTGGTTCGGGCTATTCCAGCGTTCACGTTTGGGATGCGCAACTGAACTCGGACACACTTGTCAGTGATGATGGGAGCGGCGTCCCGGCCAATACGACCTCGTGTGCGCCGGTAATCAGTCCCGATGGCCAGTTCGTGGCGTTCCTGAGCAACGCCACCAATCTGGTCGGCAATGCCGTGACCAATGGCTTTCATGTTTATCTGCGCAACCTGCAATCCAGCATCACGCAATTGGTGGACGTGGACACCAACGGCATCGGCTCGACCGGAGACACACTGACGTCCTTGAGCCTGAGTGCGGATGGGCGATACGTCGCCTTCAGCAATCCGGATGGCAGTCTGGTCAACCTGGACAAAAATCGCGCCGAGGATGTTTTCGTGCGGGACCTGGTCGCGGGAACCACGGAAATGGTTTCGCAAAGGAATGCGACGGTGATTCCGCAAGTGGCTGATGGGCTCAGCACGCTGTCCCCGTTATCGGTCAGTGCGGATGGCCGGTGGGTGGCTTTCGCCAGTCCGGCGGATGACCTGGTTCCCAACGACACGAACAAAGCGCCGGACATTTTTGTGCGCGACATGGTGAACGGCACCAACCTTCTGGTGAGCGTCGGATCCGCCGGGGGGCCGGCCCTGGGCGGCGGCTCCGGAAGCCCGGTCATCAGCACGAACGGCCGTTACGTGGTGTTTATCAGCGGGGCAACCAACCTGGTCGCAGGCCCGGTCAATACCAATGGCAATGTGTTCCGCCGCGATCTTCAGACCGGCACCACCGCCCTGGTCAGCGTGGGAACCGATGGTGTCAGCCCCGGGAATGATGACGCTTCCGATTTGGTGATCAGCCCGGATGGACGGTATGTTGCCTTCCTGAGCCGGGCGTCAAACCTGGCTGCGGGAATCACCAGCGGGGTGAACACTTACTGGCGCGACGTGAGCCTGGGGCAGACCGTGGGACTGAAAGGTACCGGCACATTCAAGCCTTCCCTGAGTGGCAACGGTCGTTATGTCGCTTACCCGGCCACCTCGGGTTTGCGAATCCAAGACACCCAGCTCGGCATGGACATCTACACCAATGCGAGCTCGTACCTAACTTCGGCGGCCATTGATCCGACCGGGACAAAAATCCTTTATCGGATTGCCAACGCCCTCTACGTGGATAACATCGCCACCCGGTCAAACCTTTTCTCGATCGAAAGCACGGGCACGGCTCCGATTCGGAATGCAGCCGGCTGGAGCGATGACGGCCGCTGGTTGACCTTTGTTTCCACCACCAACCTGGGTGCCGGAGACGACGGCACCAACAAGGTTTACCTGCTCGATTTCCAGACCGGCACGCTTTCCCTCATTGGCGTTGCCGGCCCGGGTACCGGCAGTTGGGACGCATTGTCTGATGCGCCGGTGGTGAATGGTGGCGGACAGTTCGTGGCGTACCGCAGTGTCGTGACCAATACGGTGATTGGCGACAACACCGCACCCCCGAACGTGTTCCTCCTGAATCTCCTGACCGGATCCAACACGGTGCCGACGATCGGGCAGGCCGGGTCCAGCCCGAGGCTGTGGGTGTCCCGGCCCGTGGTCAGTGATGGCGGCACGACGGTTGCCTTTCTGGACCTGGGCTCCGGCCTGGTGACCGGCGATTTGAACCGTGTGCAGGATGCTTTCGGGTATTGGGTGGACAGCGATGGGGACGGGATTCCGGATTGGTGGATGATTCAATATTTCGGGCACCCGACCGGGGAGGCGAGCGACCTTTCACTTGCGTCGGATGACGCCGACGGTAGCGGCATGTCAAACCTGCAGGACTATATCGCCGGCACAGATCCCACCAATCCAAACTCCGTGTTCCGGCTTTCGGCTGCAGCCCCGGCCAACAGCACCATCAGCCTCACTTGGCCGGCGGTGGCGGGCAGGAGCTATCAAATTCAATACAAGATCAATTTGGATGATCCAGTGTGGTTGACCGCGCCGGGCAACATCTCGGTGATCGGCAGCCAGGGTTATTACCTTGCCCCTGCGGCTCAATCCCATAGCTTTTACCGCGTTTTAGTATCCATATCCAATTAATCGCTCCTGAAAAACGGTGGTGAAGGTTGCCGCCGGCGTCGCCGGTCCGTATATCGGCTTTGGTGTCATCGTCGGCATGCTCTGGCGCCTGATCTGGCTGCTGAAACACGCCCCCCACTAACAACCTGCCGGGTTTGCGTGGTAGGGCGGCGCTGCCGAGACTGTCTCAAAAGTTTTTTTATTGGATGGAGGCGAAGGCAAAGGGGAAACCAATTGACCGGACTCGACTCTGCACAGCTGCCAAGGCCAATAGCTTCTGCCACCACCGCGCGAGTTGATTTTGG
>Ga0208188_1000847_pt1 | contig 15334 bp, 20 predicted proteins | sample June2015DPH_8_50_FD_184698 | JGI IMG/M metagenome (GOLD analysis project Ga0208188, IMG submission 184698) | Peatland microbial communities from SPRUCE experiment site at the Marcell Experimental Forest, Minnesota, USA - June2015DPH_8_40... | ecosystem: Environmental > Terrestrial > Soil >...
TGCAATGGGAAGGCCACCGCTTCCAGATCCCGCCCCAGAACCGCCGCTTCAGCTTCGCCGGGGCCAAAGTCCAGCTCTACCAGGCGCTCGATGGCCGCGTCTCGCTCTACTACGGCGATACCCGCCTGGAACACACCAACGCCCCAGGGGGGTGACATTTTCATGTTGCCATTAGGGTGACAAAATCACGTTGCTACAACAGACGAATCCGGCGCAGTGCCAATGTTCAAAAGTGCACACCCAGCGGGTGGCCCGGACGATAAAGGGAGGCTACCCTATCCTTGCCCTTTTGTTGCGTCCTAGTTAAGTTTAATAGTGGTACCTTCCCACCATGGACCTCAAGTCCATCACAAAGACTGCACCAAACGCCAACACCGAGCGCCGGGCATCCGGCTGAGGAACAGGGCGCTTCATAAAATATGGTATTGACATCATATGGATTGGATGACATAAAATGAATGTACGCTGGGCCGTTGAGATCGGCGACGAATTTGAACCGGAGTTCGATCGTTTGCCCGAGGACGTGCGTACGGAAATTCTGGCCTTGGCGCTCCTCCTGGAGCAGTTCGGGCCGCAACTGGGGCGTCCGCGAGCCGACACCTTGCACGGCTCACGCCACGCAAACATGAAGGAGTTGCGGTTTAGCGCAGCGGATGGGGAATGGCGCGTTGCGTTTGCCTTCGATCCGAAACGCAGGGCCATCCTGCTGGTGGCGGGAGACAAGTCGGGCGGCAGCGAGAAAAGGTTTTATCGAGAGTTGATCCGGAAAGCCGATGACCGCTTCGATGCCCATCTTAGCCGGCTGAGGAAGGAAAGGAAGTAGAGCATGACCGTTGATGTTCGGGAAAAGATCGCCAAGTTGAATAGCGCACAGCGCAAGAAGGTGGCGGCGCGCGCCGTCGAGCTGATTGCGGAAGAAATGAGCTTGCGGCAGCTCCGCAAAGCGCGGAAGCTGACGCAGGCGCGCGTGGCGAAGGTTTTGGGGGTCACGCAGGACAGCGTTTCGCGGCTGGAAAAGCGGAGCGATCTGCTGCTCTCGACGCTGCGGAAAACAGTGAAGGCGATGGGTGGGGAAGTGCGGATTGTGGCGGAATTTCCCGACCGGCGACCGGTGCTGTTATTCGACCTGTCGAGTTCTGGTCCGGCGAAGCGGTCGATTCGCCGGCGGCGCAGAGCGGAAAAGTAGAGGGGAGCGGAACTTTCCTCGGAGACGTCCCCGGTCTTAAATCAGCCAAATGGGTGTTACGCTAATTAGGACCAGGGAAGTTAGCCTGTGAAACCGGAGGGCGACATGAGGCGGTTAAGTTGTGCTCTGCTTGTCTCCTTGACGCTCGTTGCCTTGATGTTTGCCAAAGAACGTGAATGGCAAACCGCCGCGGTGTTAAAACTCATTGCAAACGGAACCGAAACGGAAGCGGTGGTGGTGCCTCTGCCCGGTGGCGGCGCAGCAGGAGAAAGTACGACGAGTTCTGGAAAGCACTTGCGGGGTGTCTATTGGATCAAGACCGAGAAGTTTACATATGTCATTCCGAATTACTGTAAGTCGAACGCAGTGGGCATCCAGTGGTGGCTCTATCTGACTGTGGGCGGCCAAACAAAAATCTCTCAGGATTCCGCAAGAACGCTTCGCATTGTCGATGACGATGGCAAGGAGCGGAAAGTACACATCATCGAGAGAATTGCGAATGAACCTCCGAAGCCACAGTAAGCTCCAGAAAAGGGGACCGACGGGACAATTCCAACCTCTGCAGGGAACGTCCCGTGTGTCCCCGGTTTTCTAAAGAGGAAGCCAGCGTAAAGCGGCCCCACCCTTTCGCAAACGGCGTGAAAGGATGGGCCACCCAAAGTCTTTTTCGGAATCTAGGGCTGCGCCACCCGCGGGACTGGTGCGCATTGATGTGGTGGATTGAATGAGGCACGGCAACCCCAAGACCCAGGTTCCCAAACCGAACCTGGGGCACCCTCCGTGATTGATCGGTTCGAGGAAACGGAAACATCGGGAGATTCGCTCTACAGGGAGTGCTTCAAGAAAAAGAGTTGAGAACCCGGGCCACTCTTCATTGCACCGGTGAACCTGTTGAACTCTGAATTTGACTTTATTGAATCGTTCTCTACTAAAAAATGGTCCGTCTTCGTGGTTTCTTTGGCGACGAATGGTGAACAATCTGGGTGCCGGGAGGAAGCTCAGATCGCAATGGCACACGTGCATCTTTATGCCTGCAGATACGCTCTATGGCCTCGACTCCAAATAATCCGTGGTATGTCGGGTCGTTAACGGGCAGAGAACCCACCAACCGTTGTAAGGCCGGTCGAACGTCGTTGGTCTTAGTTGCATTAAACATTTCCCATGCCAGCCAGTCTGCGGCTTGTAGTGGGGTAGCTTGTTGCTTTTTTATAAAGACTGGACATGGAAGTTGGTCTCTTTCCATTGCATCCATAAAATCCCCTTTGTGTTTTGTTCCGTCTTCAAAAAAGACCAGCAATTTGTCTTCCGGCTGAGCAAAATTTCTCTTCCATTCGTTCAAACTCTTGGCGACTGTTCTTCCGGCTAATGCATAGGGTGTACCTACGGTTTCCTCAAAAGCCCACTTTTTGTTTATTTATTTATAGTCCTTCATCAACACAATATGAGAAATCGATTTCACCGTTCGTACCTTGATAGTATTAACAAGTCTTCGTAAGATGGCATCCTTTTTGTGTTGAGGCCACACTTTGTTTTTTTTCAAAATCAGTCATATGAAAGGATTCCATACCTTCTCGATCTAAAATGTCCTGCCACTCTCGTTCAAAGAAGAACCAGTCGTGCTCGCTGGCAATAAATCCGGCCACAACAACAGCTTCTTGATCATCTGGGTGGCCGCTGTCATCAAAATATGCTCTGTATTCCGTCATAATCGCAATCCAAGTAGATACCGAATCATGATTCAGTAGCACGCCCCAACACAAATGGGTGGCCCGGGTGATGCGTGTAGTTTGGTGTTGACATGGGAATCGAGGAGAGTATATCAGTTCAGCAAGTCTCGCAGAAGTAGGGAGACGCGGAGGGTGCCCCAGGTTCGGTTTGAGAACCTGGGTCTTGGGTTGGCTTTTCTGGCTTTGGGGTTTGCGATGCCTTCTGGGTTGAAGCGGTACTACGGCAAGGCCGATCTGCATTTTATTACATTCAGTTGTTACCGGCGGTTGCCTCTGTTGAAGACGGAGCGTGCCCGCGACCTGTTTGTGCAGGAGTTGGGAAGAGTCCGCGACGAGATGGGATTTCGTCTGGTCGGTTACGTGGTGATGCCGGAGCATGTGCACCTGCTGATCAGCGAGCCGAAACAGGGAACACCGTCCAGTGTGCTGCACAAATTGAAACTGCAGGTTTCGAGGAAGATGCGCAGGGGAAGTGGGTATCGCAGTGCGGCACAGTCACGCTTACAGTTCGAGGAGGGCAGCGAGCAGCCGCGAGCATTCTGGCAAGCGCGTTTTTATGATTTCAATGTTTACAGCAGAGGGAAGATGAAGGAGAAGTTGAATTACATGCACGCAAACCCGGTGATTCGGAAGCTGGTGAAACATCCCAGTGAGTGGGCGTGGAGCAGTTGGTCGTTTTATGCGAGAGAGGAGGAGGGCCCGGTGCGCATTGACGTGGTGGATTGATTGAGACACGGCAACGCCAAGACCCAGGTTCCCAAAGCGAACCTGGGGCACCCTCCGTGGTTGATCGGTTCGAGGAAACGGGAACTTGGAGAGGTTCCGGTATACAACGAGTGCTTCAAGAAGATTGTTGAGAATCCGGGCCGCACGCCATTGACGTCCCGGATTGAATGAGAAACGGCCACCCCAAGACCCAGGTTCCCAAAGCGAACCTGGGGCACCCTCCGCACCGGTCTAATGATCGGCCACTACACATCTATGCGCGTCATTCCGAGTCTAGTGAGGAACCCCTCTTCGATCGATCCAGGAGAGATTCCTGACTCCGCAGACTCCGTTCGGAATGACAGCATAGGGAGGAAAGGCTGAGGAAAGGTGTGGAAAAGGGAAATTTGGATGTAATGGGGTGTTGACATTTTCGCAGGGTCTGCTATCCTCAGTAGGTTCGATGGTAGCCACTCTGCTGGACAGGGAGGCAGAACAAACGCTCTTTGACAACCGATACGATGTGCCAGAATCTGTTCGACCCCATTCGGGTTTTCGAGCACGAATGGGTTGAGTGAAATCGAGCGACTAACAATTTTGCTTGGCAGGCTGGTCCGGGTTTAGGCCCGGGCTATTTTTTTGCGCCAAGCGACAGGCTTCAAACGAGAGTTTGATCCTGGCTCAGAACGAACGCTGGCGGCGTGCTTAACACATGCAAGTCGAGTGCACAGTTTCCCTGCCGCAAGGCAGGGGGATGGGTGCACGGCGCACGGGTGAGTAACACGTGGGCAATCTGCCCTCCGATGGGGAATAACCCCGCGAAAGCGGGGCTAATTCCGCATAATATTCCCTGGACCTCGGTCTGGGGATTCAAAGCCGTAAGGCGTCGGAGGAGGAGCCCGCGCCCGATTAGCTAGTTGGTGAGGTAACGGCTCACCAAGGCAATGATCGGTAGCTGGTCTGAGAGGATGGCCAGCCACACTGGAACTGAGACACGGTCCAGACTCCTACGGGAGGCAGCAGTGGGGAATCTTGCGCAATGGGCGAAAGCCTGACGCAGCGACGCCGCGTGGGGGATGAAGCTTCTCGGAGTGTAAACCCCTTTCGACTGGGACGAATGCCTCGCAAGAGGAGTGACGGTACCAGTAGAAGAAGCCCCGGCTAACTACGTGCCAGCAGCCGCGGTAAGACGTGGGGGGCCAGCGTTGTTCGGAATTACTGGGTGTAAAGGGTTCGTAGGCGGTGCGGCAAGTCGGGAGTGAAATCTCTGGGCTTAACCCAGAGGCTGCTTCCGAAACTGCTGTGCTCGAGTGTGGGAGAGGCGCGTGGAATTGCAGGTGTAGCGGTGAAATGCGTAGATATCTGCAGGAACACCCGTGGCGAAAGCGGCGCGCTGGACCACAACTGACGCTGAGGAACGAAAGCTAGGGGAGCAAACAGGATTAGATACCCTGGTAGTCCTAGCCCTAAACGATCAGGACTTGGGGTGCCGCCCGTTCGGGCGTCGTCCCGGAGCTAACGCGTTAAGTCCTGCACCTGGGGAGTACGGTCGCAAGACTGAAACTCAAAGGAATTGACGGGGGCCCGCACAAGCGGTGGAACATGTGGTTCAATTCGACGCTACGCGAGGAACCTTACCTGGGCTCGAAATGCTCGTGACCAGCTGTAGAAATACGGCCTTCCCGCAAGGGACAAGAGTATAGGCGCTGCATGGCTGTCGTCAGCTCGTGCCGTGAGGTGTTGGGTTAAGTCCCGCAACGAGCGCAACCCCTGCACGTAGTTGCCACTCCGCAAGGAGGGAACTCTACGTGGACTGCTCCGGATAACGGAGAGGAAGGTGGGGATGACGTCAAGTCCGCATGGCCTTTATGTCCAGGGCTACACACGTGTTACAATGCAGGGCACAAACCGTTGCCAACCCGCGAGGGGGAGCTAATCGGAAAAAACTCTGCTCAGTTCGGATTGCAGTCTGCAACTCGACTGCATGAAGCCGGAATCGCTAGTAATGGCGTATCAGATCGACGCCGTGAATACGTTCCCGGGCCTTGTACACACCGCCCGTCACATCACGAAAGTGAGCTGTACTAGAAGTCGCCGCGCTAACCGCAAGGAGGCAGGCGCCCAAGGTATGACTCATGATTGGGGTGAAGTCGTAACAAGGTAGCCGTAGGAGAACCTGCGGCTGGATCACCTCCTTTCTAAATAAGCGAGATCTACTCCGCTATGGTGTGCGGAGGATGGTCTCCAAGCGCATCCTGCGGCTCTCACGGGCTTGTAGGATGCTAGACTCGGTTTACTCTTTATCGAGCAGGTTCTGGCAGATCGCTATCGGTTGCGCGAAGAGAAAATTCAATGAACGAAGGGCCGTCCGCCACTGGCGCGCGGCCCTTTTTTATCTGCTGCGTGGCAATTTCTCGATGTCAAGCTGCAGGCGCGACCCTGACCGTCAACTCGCCGTAAGTCGCTTCGTCGCTTAACTTTTCTACCAGGAATTCGATCCAGGCTGACGTGTAGACGTAGTCTTTGTGCACGACGTCGTAATAGCAGTAGCGGTTATCACAGAGTTCGGGAGTCGGGCTTTTGCTCTTGGGGCGAATGTTATAACGCGTCCAGCAACGCTGGTGCATGTAGTGAGTAAACTTTCGACCGATTCGTGTAGCTACTTGAGCAACAACATCGCCTGCTTTATGCCCTCCAAGATTCGCAATAGAAACGTTTTTCGGTTTGATTAGAGCCACGATTTTTTCGTATTGCTTCATTTCGTCCGGTTTGCTCGGATCATATCGCACGAACTCGATTGCCAAATCAGATGATTTTGCCTGAGAGCCCACCTTTGGAATCAAAAAAACCTTGAAACTAAACGATTCGTCAGCCTGCACATCACTTGAAAGAGATGATCTGAAATCCGAGACGAACTTTCTCACTGTTTGAAGATGCTGCCGAGCGGCTCCCCTAATGGCTTTCTGTTGCGCGGGGATCATTGTTTTTGAGAACTGAAGGGCATATGGCAAACCAGAGACAAGGGCTTGTTTGTCGCCAAACTCACCCGCAAGCATTGCCTCAAAATTCAGCAGCAAGGCTTGGCACTCGCCGAATATCTCAATATCCAGTTCCGGGAGAAACCGATGTTCGATCTTGTTTCTCAGCCCAACGAAGAATTCCAGGTTCTTTCTCTGTGCAGGGTTCTGGTCCTTGTAGAACTGGTGGACGCACTCCATTAGTTCCCATGTCTTGTAATCTCCGTCGACCTTTTCGTATTTTCGTGAATTGCGTTTGCGATAGAACGGTCGAATCTTTCTTTTCACGAAGATTGCATGGAAAAGTGCGGTCCACGCGACCACCATAAGCACAATATACCCAGCCGACCGAAACGCTGTCGCCGGCCTATTGTAGATTTCAACCGCAAGCATCGCCGCCTCCCTGGCTTTGCTTACGTTAGCTACAACTTCCGCCGGGAGTCTTGGCATGGCACCCTCCTGGGCTTGAAATCGCGGATAGATAACAGCCTAGTTATACCTGCGGGCCGCCCCGAACGTCGATTCTATTTCTGGTTCTTTCCTTCTGGGGGAGTCGGGTGCCCCAGACGTCGGTTTCGCAGCTGCGGCTTGCGCTGTTCACGAGAGGTGGCAGCTTTTTGCCGACGGGGCAGGCCCGCGTGTTAGGCCATTCCATTTCTACGGAGGAGATTCTCCGGAGGAGGCAAAAACCTGGGTGGATCGCGCCACTCGCTTATTATAATCTGCTGATTTGTTTCACCCTGTGATTCAGGAGACGGGAGCGCACATGTGGAATCGATTTCAAGACGTTTTGCGCAGAACTGCCAGCACGGGAGTGGTGTGGAGCCTGGGGCTGTTGAGCCTCTGCGTGTTGTTGCTGATCAACGCGTGGGGTTTGCCCGGAGCGTTCCACAGCGATGCGCTGAGGCAGGCAGGCCTGCTGGATATGACCATCAATTACTCCCCAGAGACCGCCTATGCAAAGTTAGCGGCATACGGGGAGCAGGGACGATATGCCTATCGCCTCTTTCTGGACTATGTGGACTCCGTTTTCCCCGCTCTTTACGGGCTGTTTTTCCTCCTGGGCACAACCTATGCCTTTGTCCGTGTCTTTCCCGGGCGCCCCGTGTGGCAGAAACTGAGCGTATTGACCCTGGGAACGACACTTTTCGACTATGCGGAGAATTTCTGCTTCCTGGCGATGCTTCGAGATTATCCACAGCGGCTTGAAGGCGTCGCGCGCGTGGCGAATATTTTCACGCTCACGAAATGGGCGTTCGCAATCTTCAGCATGGTTCTGGTCATCATTGGAGCGGGCGGACTACTTTTTCGGCGCCGCCAAACGTGAGGGCTGCTGGTCTTTTCGACCGGTCCACATTTCAAACGTTGCGCCGGGTGCCCCGTCCTCAAAGTGGGAGGGCGGGTATCGGATTTTGTGCGTTTTGGAGAAAGCGATCGCTCTCAGTTTGGCTAACCAGTGTTGTGCTGAGGCAGTCCAGGTGACAGAAGCTGGGTCAAAGCACCTTTAAGCGTGCTAATGAAGGTGGTGAGAGGTAGTTGTGTTCGACACCAGGAAGGACATTCAGGCGATGACGACATTCCGGCGCAATCCCGGGAAGTCCACGAAACGCCTGAAGAAGACAAAGGACACTTTACTATCCATGAGACCAGCGTGTCACAGGTTAGTTCGTAGCAAGCCTCCCGCCAGCATTTATATATTCACATACTAGTGTAGTACTATTATGGTATAGACGTACCGTTTTGGAACGTAGCACATGGTGTGTGTCCCAAGCGAAACAAAAGAGAAGAGATGAGGATTCACTTGGAAGCACAGAGGCTTAGCTGACCGTCCAATTTGGGAATGAGGTGCCAATTCTTTGGGCATTCTCATGCATGGGTCGTTGGCAATTGAAACGTCCCCCGGAGATTGTTGGTCTGAGGACGCCGCTCCCGGCGTGAGAAGGATTTATGGCTTCCTGTAGCAGGCATGAATGCTCGCGCGAACCCAAGAGGATGCTTTCGAGTAAAGGACCAGTGCGAAGAGCAAGTAGGAAAGACTGGCTGGAACGGTTGAGCGAGTTCAGTCCTGGCCAGATTCGAGCTATTGCGGAATTTGAGAGGGTGTCGTGCACGTTTCTCATTCAGTCGGTCTCGATGCTTGCCCTCCTATGCCTAGTTTCCCATTCGCCCGGTCGATATGACTTGGCGCTTGCCGCAATTTGCTGCGCGATTCTGGGACTCCGACTTGGCAGGCGATAAGTTTATCCCCGGGGTGAGATTTTCATGTTGCCGGCTGCCTAGACGTCGGTTCAAAAAGATGGTGCGCTACGGGGTATAATGAAGTCAGGGTAAGAGACATGGTGCAGAGCGAAATCATATTCTCCGTGCAAGAGTCGCCGGAAGGTGGCTACCAAGCCCGCGCCCTTGGTTTCTCCATTTTTACCGAAGCGGATTCCCTCGACGAACTCAAGACCATGATCCGCGACGCGGTCTCTTGCCATTTTGACGCCGCTGAAAAACCCAGTGTCATCCGTCTGCACATGGTCAAGGATGAGGTTATCCCCGCGTGAAGCTTCCCCGCGACGTTAGCGGCGAAGAACTCGTTCGATCCTTGCGCCGTTTTGGCTACGAGATCACTCGACAGACTGGGAGCCACATTCGAGTCACATTGAATGTTGAAAGTGGTCAGCATCACGTGACGATTCCGGCCCACAAACAAGTCAAAGTTGGCACTCTTGCTGGAATCCTCAGCGATGTGGCTGCACATCTCGGCCTCACGCGCGAACAATTGATCGAACAACTATTTAATTAGCTTGCTGGTTGTCTCAAGATCGATCTTGGAGGATGGTCTTGGATTTTCCTTTCATGGGCGATGCTACGCGTTACCAGTGGTAGGCATTCCACATGTCGTCGATGAAAGTCGGCTGTGAAACTTCTCCGTCCAGCCAGTACTGCGTTTGCCCTTGGCGTTCCCAGTTGGCGCTGTAGTCGTAGCCGCTCTGCGCCAGGATTTCCGCCACCGCCTGGGTGTCATTCTCTGTCATCCAGCGATTGACGTAATCGAAAAAGGCCTGGTGATTCCAGGTACTCTCGCCGTTTACCAGGTAGGCCGCCAGCGCTTCACCGACCCAGGATACGGATGTGCAGCAGCGGCGATAGGCTTCGCCCAATTGTTCGCCGGGCGGAGTCAGGATGGGCCAGTTCGCGGGCTGCAATTGTTCGTATGGCCCGTACAGGCCGGCGCTCACCGGCGAGGAGTCGGCGGCATGCACGCCGTAATGGCCGCCATAGATGACCGTAGCACCCTGCCACGCTTGCTGGTACGTTCCGGCGGGTGGCAACTGATTGATGTACAGGGTCTGCATGTCCTCGCCGAATTGGTCCGGGTACGTTGTCGAGACGTTCTTCATCCCCGAGTCATTCAGAAGAATGCCGGCCAGGATGATCGGCATTTTCCTGCCGCTGCGGTGTCCACCAAACGCCGGCCAGCCGTAACCCGCCTGCACACAACCGTAGAGATCGATGCCGTACTGAACAAAATAGTTGGTGAGGTTGACCTTTTGATCCGCCTGGAAGTTCAGCATGAGAAGGAGCCCCGCGTAGGAATCGGCAAACGCGATGTGCTGGCCGTAGCTGGGCATGTAGTCTGCTGGCGCATCGAACAGGAAGGCGTTGGTATCGATCCATGGCTGGCGGTAGAGGGCTTCATACTGAGCAAGCGTCGGCGTATTGGATGGATTCGGCGGCGCAAGAGAAGGCAACAAATTTCTCTGCAAGTTATTTGCTTGGTAAATGGTCTGGTTTCGGTCGCAATAAGACGGACGAAAGGCGTCCGCCGAGGGCGCTGACGCGAGAACGGTGAGAACGGAGTCGGAGGCCACCGGACTGACGCTCATGTCCGAAGCCCGCATCACTTCGGGCACGGAATGAATCGTGGCCAGACTAATCGAGGAGACCAGCGCATCGCCCGGCTTGAGAGTGATGGTCGGATAGGAGCGCAGGGTTGCGTCAAACCACCAGGATTCGTCCGTGCCGTCATTCAACCGGGAATCAAATCCGCTCTTGCCATTGGCGGTTGGCAAATCCACCACCGAACCATTCAGGTAAGGCGAAGAGGTCGTGGGCGGCGGGCTGATCGCAGTCACGGTAACCGGCCCAACAACATAGTAATCGCCATTCACGAATTGCCCCACCGGGACGGCTTCGCTGAAGGTCCAGGTGATTCCGTCCTTGGTGATGGATGCGGCCGTGCCCGGAGGCGGAGCGGGTGCCGTGACCGCGACCGAGGCCTGTGCGGACTTGGTGGTGTCGGCGGCGCTGGTGGCCGTGACGATGTAATTCCCCGCCGTACTTCCTGCCACATATAACCCAGTTGAAGAAATCGTGCCGCCCGTGGCGCTCCAGGTTACGGCCGTGTCCGAGGAGCCGGTAACGCTTGCGGAAAATTGCTGGGACGCCCCTTCAACGAGGGGAGCGGACTTTGGGCTGATGGCCACACTTACAGAGCGAGGTGGAGGGTTTTGCGAAGGTGGCCCGCCAGACGTGTTGGTCAAACCCCCGCATCCAGAAAGAGCCAAGAGCAAAAAGAGTGGGGAAACGAATCCCAGGACCTGCCGTGAAAGAATGCCGGCGCGAGTGCCCGCCGGGCGCCTAGAGGCAGTCGAAAAGACCGAGTTGCGACGCGGCATTGTGTGGGACTCCCCATAACAGGCTAACGGAAGGCGGGGAGGTGCAAAACTGTCCCGATGTACAGATTTGGCGCAGGGACAAGCCGTGTCCAGCCACGGGCACAGACTCCACGGGTCGGCGCCATGAAGCGAAACACGTTGCCGGGTGCCTGCCCTCGGGGTCGGAGGGTGGACCCTGGGCATTTCTTGCTCATTAGCGAGGCGATGTCATTCGCTCTTTCGCTCGTCCGGCAAACCCGCAGCTTGCTTGACCGCTGCCCCCGAAAAGTGTAGTCTCGCGTCCGCAATTCTTGCTTTCCACTTCGCCCCCTAAGGAGGCTAGGTATGGTTTCCCTGACTGCTCTTTGGCTCCCCATAGTCCTGTCATCCATCATCGTGCTTGTCGCCAGCTCGATCATGCACATGCTGCTTCCTTACCACCGCAGCGATTACCGCCAGCTTCCCGAAGAAGACAAGCTTCTTGCCGCCTTGCGCGCCGCCAGTTTGCAAAGGGGTCTCTACGTTTTCCCTTACGGCACGCACAAGGAGATGAAGTCGCCCGCCATGATCGAAAAATACAAGCAGGGGCCCGTGGGGATGCTGACGGTGTTTCCCAGCGGTCCGCCCGCGATGCCGAAGTTTCTGGGACTGTGGTTCGCCTTCACCTTAATCGTTGGCTTTTTCGTCGCATATCTCACGGGGCGCACCGTCGCGCCTGGCGCCAACTATCTGGTGGTCTTCCGCGTCGCTGGTACCGCGGCGTTCCTGGCCTACGGCCTGGGAAACCTAAGCAATGGCATCTGGAAGGGCCAGCCCTGGGGTATGACCTTGAAGGAAGTCATCGATGGACTCGTCTTCGGCCTCCTAACCGCAGGCACCTTCGGGTGGCTTTGGCCGCACTAGTATCCTGCGCAGGAGAAGGTTGTGGACAACCCCGATGGCGGCCCCGCCCTGCCGGGCGAAGGCTAGAAGTGTGTTACGCCTGGTGGAGCTGGAGCTCCGGCATGGGGAAATCCTTGCGGTTATCGGTAAAGAGAGTGCAACGGTTTTCGATGGCAATGGCGGCGACGATGGTATCGGCCAGGGTTAGCGCGCGCCCCTTTTTTGCCCAGGAGTTCTTCAGGTGGCCTGCCAGGCGCGCGGCGTTTTCCTGCAACTCGAAACACTCAAGTCCGCTTAAGAATTCAGCGGTTTGCGCTTCCTCGCCAGCTCGCATGCCCGCGTAGACTTCAGCAACATTGAGCACCGAAGTGGTCAGGGAATGGCCCTCGTGCAACAGATTTGCCAACAGGCCGCGGCGATTGTTGCGGGCACGCAGAGCGTCAATCAGGACCGAAGTATCGAGGAGAATCTTCATTAGGCCAGCAGTTAGTCGCGCTTGGATTTGCGGGATTCGCTTTGCCGCCGCAGTTTCCGTACCCAGGAAGCAGCCCCTTTGGCGAGTTCGGGATGATCTTGTTCCTTCCAGGAAGCGGACTCTCCTTCGAGGAAACGTAAGAGTTTTCGACGCCGGACTGCTTCACGGGCCGTCTCCACGATAAAAGCACTGCGTCCGCGGCGTCCCGCAAGGGCATCAATTTCGCGCGCAAGGTCTTCCGGGAGAAGGATGTGCGTTCGCCTGGTTCGATTGGGCTTCATGGGCACATACAGAGTGTGCCATAGAAGTGTGCCAAGAGGAAGTGTTTGGCGCTCGCCTTGCACCAAGACTTCCAATTGGCAAGCCGCCAGGTACTTGCCCCTGACCTCAGGGGAGCTTCATTTCATCTTTATTCCAACTTCGCCCATCTTTTTTCCCGCAAATTCATCTAACTGGGGTAACTTTTGTCTGCTGCCGCTCTTTTGTCTGGAGGTACCGATGGCCACAGCGCGTGTTTACCTGTTTTCGAGTGTGGTGCTGCTGGCCGGCCTCGCGCCGGTATTGCGGCCCGGCAGCGCAGGGCCTGTGTCTATCACGGCGAGCAGCGCACGAAGCTCCGACTTCAATCCGAAGGCGGTTCGTGTCTATGTATCACTGTTCGACATAAACGCCGCACCGGGCAAAGAGCCGGCCGACATTTCGCAGGCACCCGCCCCTCAGAAGTCGCAATTTGGTGTGCGAGCCTCCGGCGAATCACCGCACGTTCTTCAGGATGCAGAAACCAGTTCCAAACAGGCAGAGCGGCTCAAGGCCTTTTTCAGCGATGCACTTGTTCAGGCGCTCCGAAAAAGTGGCTTCAACGCGGCCCCTCAAGGGAATTCCCGCCCGGAAAAAGGGGTGCTGCTCAAAGGGGTATTCGCGGAGGTGGATTCGCAGAATCACAACTGCCTGGCGGTTCTGGGGGGCACGGCCCCCGCGCCCAAATTCGTGCTGTATGTTGGGGTCTACAATCTGGCGCGGCCCGATCAGCCGCTTTACCGGGTCATGACCATGGAGAATTGCGATGCGCATTACGGACCGCTCATCAGCCTGAACAACTACATCCCCATGGAGAAATACGAGATCAGCAAAAACCCGTCCGAGGATGAAGTCCGCGAGATTTGTGCGCATGTCGTGGCAAACGTAATGGCTCTCCTCAGCGTCAATTCGGCGGCCTTCTCCGACTAGTGCCGTTCCAACTATTTTGACCAAATGGCTGGGAGGTTCGATGAACTACTCCTACGTTTTGTTGAGCGAGCAGGATGGGAAATTCTACATCGGCAGCACCGGCGACTTGCGAGCGCGTTTGCAGAAACACAGCTCAGACGTGGTGCGTTCCACCGCCCATCGCCGGCCCTTGCGTCTGATCTACTATGAGGGATGTTTGAGCATTGACGACGCCCGCCGGCGAGAGCGTTACCTCAAAACGGGACGAGGGGGGCGCTATCTCAAACAACGCCTCGCTTCTTGGCTGGCCGACATTCGTAGCAACAAGTTGGAACGGCACTAGCCGGTGGAGCGGATACAAGCGGTTTCTTTCTGGCCACATCTACCCGGGAAGTTAGCTTGCAAATCACGGCAGCATGCTTGAAAATTAAGTAAGGTTCTCTTTTCGCATGGCGGAGAGGGGGCCCGCCCCGAACACGCTCATTCGCGGGAGGCACGGAAATGTTGTTTGACGTACATCCCATCTTCCGGCGGCTCGCCCGGCCAGTAGCGCTCACGCTAGCGCTGCTCTCGCTCGCGTTCCTCCTACAGGTAACGCCACACTTCCATGCCAATGGCCAGGACGAAGCCGCCTGCCGCCTCTGCCAGGTTGCCCATCTGGGCGTCACGCCGGCAGTGGCGCTTATCTCGTTCAGCACTCCAATCTTTTCCTTCGGTGAAGTTGTAGTTTGTTCGGAGGTCAGCTTCGCGAAGCCGCCTTCCGGGCATTCTTCTTCCCGCGCCCCGCCTTTTTCCTTCGCGTCGTAAACCCCAATCACGATAGTGACTTGTCGCGCGGCTCCATTTAGCCGCGCAGCCGCTGTTTTTACAGCGGTCTCTATCAACACAGATACGTCACGCTGACGTTTCCATGAGGAATCGGAGGAAGAATGCGATACGGTTTTCGAGCAGCTGTTCTTTTTGCAGTCCAAGCGATTTTTGTTGCCGCGGCGGTATTCGCGCAGACGGGTAACTCTGGATCCATAGAAGGGGTAGTTCTAGATCCTTCGGGAAAGACCGTGGCGGACGCCACGGTGGAAATTACTAACGCAGTCAGCGGTCTTGCACGCACGACGAACACGGCTAAAGACGGCTCTTTCCGTTTCACCAATGTGCCGTTTAATCCGTATCAGCTGAGCGTGAACGCCAGTGGGTTTACGCCGGTTTCACGGGACGTTGAGGTGCGCTCCTCCGTGTCCACCAAGGTGGAAATCTCGCTGACAATCGGGACCGCCAGCACCACGGTAGTCGTGGAATCGACTGGCGCGGACCTGCTGGAAACCGACTCGACCTTTCACACGGATGTGGACCGTGAATTGTTCGAGAACGTGCCCCTCGAGAGTTCGACCTCTTCGGTCAGTTCGCTGGTGACGCTGACGACCCCAGGGGTTGCGGCCGACTCGAATGGACTGTTCCACGGTCTGGGCGACCACGCGTCAAACTCCTTCTCG
>Ga0208188_1000853_pt1 | contig 15233 bp, 17 predicted proteins | sample June2015DPH_8_50_FD_184698 | JGI IMG/M metagenome (GOLD analysis project Ga0208188, IMG submission 184698) | Peatland microbial communities from SPRUCE experiment site at the Marcell Experimental Forest, Minnesota, USA - June2015DPH_8_40... | ecosystem: Environmental > Terrestrial > Soil >...
GCCGCGCGCAGGTGGTCCTCGTCCATGTCACCCAGCGTCAGCGACACCTCGGCCATGCCCATCGGTTTGCGTCCGTCCGTGCCGGTGAAAATCACATCGGCCATTTCGCCACCGCGCAAGGCCTTGGCCGATTGCTCGCCGAGCACCCAACGGATGGCGTCGGAGACATTGGATTTGCCGCACCCGTTCGGGCCGACGATGGCAGTCACACCGGGCTGAAAGTTCAGCGAAGTTTTGTCCGAAAAGGACTTAAACCCCAAAAGCGTTAAATTCTTGAGATACATGACTTTTATTCAGGCAATCACAATTGCCGGTTCTAAGTAAAGTAAAAACCACAATATAAGGCACACAATACCACTTGTGGCACAACTAATTGGTGAGGAACCAGGATTTGCTTTGTGCCACTAACTGCTGCTTCAAACTTTCCATCAAACTACTGTGCTCTTATACGACTGCAAGGCGATTTCGTCAACTGATTTTCTGCATTGAAAAATCAGTTGACAGAATATTACCATTGAATCATCTTATCCGCATCCGTTGATACAACGGTCTCATGCAGAGTGGCTGAGGGACTGGCCCGCTGACGCCACGGCAACCGGTTGAAGTGCAAGTTCAACGACCAGGTGCCAAATCCAGCCCCGACGGGTGTCGGGGAAAAATGAGAGGAGCGCACAAGTTTTGTCAGCCCCTTCTCTCCATGAGTTGGGGCTTTTTGTTTGCCCGAAAACAAAATCGGTAGGGCCGAGCTGCCGCTCGGCCTTCGTAGAAAAATTTGGGCCGCGCAGCAACGCGGCCCTACCAAAAACAAAAGAGGTGGGGACGCCGCGCTGCGGCGTCCGGTCGGCGCAGCGCGCCGACCCTACCAAAGAAATTTTATGAGTGAACATCACGGTTTCATGAAGGCGCTCAAGTGCCGCGAGTGCGGGCGGGAATATCCGCTCACCGCCACGCATGTCTGCGAATTCGACTTCGGCCCGCTCGAAGTGGTTTATGATTACGACCGCATCAAAAAGTCGCTGACCAAGACGGCCATCCAGTTGCGTCCCCAGACGATGTGGCGTTACCGCGAGCTGCTGCCCGTGGCGAACGACCCGACCGTCGGCTTGCAAGTCGGTTTCACCCCGCTCGTGAAAGCCGACCGGCTCGCCAAACAACTCGGCATCCGCGAATTGTGGATCAAAAACGACACGGTAAATTACCCTTCCTTGTCGTTCAAAGACCGTGTCGTGAGCGTGGCGTTGAGCCGTGCGCGTGAACTGGGTTTCGACACCGTCGCCTGCGCCTCGACCGGCAATCTGGCCAATTCCGTCGCCGCCAACGCCGCGTCCGCCGGATTGAAATCCTACGTTTTCATCCCGTCGGATTTGGAGCAGGGCAAAATTGTCAATTCGCTCGTCTATGGCGCGCACGTCATCAGCATCAAAGGCCATTACGACGAGGTGAACCGCCTTTGCGCCGAGATCGCCGGCAAATTCAACTGGGCATTTGTGAACGTGAATATGAGGCCGTATTACGCCGAAGGCTCCAAGAGCATGGCCTATGAAATTGTCGAGCAACTCGGGTGGCGCCTGCCCCGGCACACCGTTGTGCCAATGGCGTCCGGCTCGTTGCTGACGAAAATCCAGAAAGGCTATCAGGAATTCGTGAAGCTCGGCCTCGTGTCGGAAAGCGAGACGGCCATTCACGGCGCGCAGGCGACGGGTTGCTCGCCGATTTCCGTCGCGCAAAAGGCGGGCCTGGATTTCTTCAGGCCGGTCAAGCCGGACACAATTGCGAAATCGTTGGCGATCGGCACGCCGGCGGATGGTTTCTACGCGCTCAAGGTGATGAAGGACACCGGCGCGGCGGCGGACGACGTGACTGACGATGAAATCCGCGACGCCATCAAGCTGCTGGCGGAGACGGAAGGCATTTTTGCCGAAACGGCGGGCGGCGTGACGGTAGGCGTGGCGCAGAAACTCATTGCGTCAGGCAAGATTCCGCGAAATGATTCCGCCGTTCTCTGCGTCACCGGCAACGGATTGAAGACGCTCGACGCCGTGGCCGGCCACGTCGGCAAGCCGCGGGAAATCAAGCCCAGCCTGCGCGAATTTGAGGCCTTGCTGGCGCACGAAGAAAAGGTGAATGCGTAAGTTATTTTGTGCGAAAGAAAATCAGCATATTTTTGTTGTCAATGTTGTTATGCGCTTCGTCGTGGGCGCAGATAACCGGCATCACAATTTCTCCGAAACTGGGAAAATTCATGTCGGATCATCCTCAAGCCGAGAAAATACTTACCAATGCTTTTTCAAACGCTTTCTCGAAGAAAACGGTGGGACTATATTATTTTTATTCATACGATGAATCTCAACCGAGATCTTTTCATTATTACCCGGATAATGCTGGCTGGCCGGAAGTGGTTCTCTGTGTCCAAGAAAATCAAAAACCTATAGACGAGTTCATCACGCTTCTTTTTGAGACATTTAATTCAAAAAGTGAAGGCGGATTTACAAATTTAGCCCAGGAGGCATCTCTGGGAACTATTTCAAAAGAACAATTTGCCAAAGAAGTTGTGCGTTATGAATTTGAAACCACAAAAAACACTCGCGTGACTCTTCTGACGCTTAAGTTTGAAAAAAAAGAAATCAAAGAATCCGATTATTACAGCATATTTATAGCATGCCCTACCAACTTTGACGATTTTCTATCATATTCAAAAAAGGTTTCGCAAAATCGGGACCCGATGAAAGAATATGAATTAAAATACGATTCGCTGCGAAAAATGTATATTGATTCAAATTCATCATCAAATTCAGTTGCACCAAAAAATTAAAATTTAATTTATGCCAAAAAAAGTCCGAATCCCAACGCCACTCCGTAAGTTGACCAACAACGAGGAGTTGGTCGAAGTCAACGCCGCCACCATCGGCGAGGCGATTTGGCAACTTGACGACCAGTAGCTTATAAGCTACAGTATGCCGTGTTCAATACGCTTAAAGAGAGAGCGAATCATGAAAACAGTGAGTTACAAAAAAATTCTACTTGAGAAGTTGGACGACCCCGAACAGGCGGCGGAATACCTCACCGTCTGCTACGAGGAAGGTCCGGAGGTTTTTTTGGTCGGCCTGCGCGATGTGGTCGAAGCCCAGGGCGGCGTCGCCCGCGCGGCCGCGTTGAGCAAGTTGAACCGGGAAAACCTGTACCGTCTCGTTTCGCGAGACGGCAATCCGCGTTTGACGAGCCTCAATTCCGTGCTGTCGGCGCTGGGACTTAAAGTTGTTTTTGAAGCGGCTTGAGTTTTCAACGTTGCCAAACCAAAAAAATTGAAATTAAATTTATGCCAAAAAAAGTTCGTATCCCAACGCCGCTCCGCAAGTTGACCAACAACGAGGAGCTGATCGAAGTCAACGCCGCCACCATCGGCGAGGCGATTATCGAATTGCAGACGCGCTTCCCCGGCATCCAGGAACGGCTCGTGGATGACAAAGGCGAGGTGCGCCGTTTCGTGAACGTTTATGTGAACGAGGAAGACATCCGCTTCCTGAAAAACCGGGAAACACTGTTGAAAGACGGTGATGAAATCAGCATCATCCCGGCAATCGCCGGCGGTTAAAGTAGCGCAGGCGTCCCGCCTGCCCGCTTGTCGAGCATCAGCCAGGCGGGAGAAACAAAAGTGCAGGCGAGACGCCTGCGCTACGCTGGAAAAGAAAGTTGTTCGATATGGCCAAAGCATTCAAAAAAACCGCACTGACACAGCCGAGTTCGCCCACACAAAGGCGTTTGTGGCTGATGTTCCCGCCCAAGCTCATCAAGGAACCGCTTATCTGGAAACTCGGCCAGAAATTCAAGGTGGTCACCAACATCCGGCAAGCCAGCGTGACCGATGAAATCGGCATCGTGTGTCTGGAATTGGACGGCAAGCGCGAAGACGTGAAAGCCGCCATCGCGTGGCTGGAGAAACTGGGCGTCAGCGTCGAGCCGGTGGAAATCAGCGTAATTGAGAGTTAATATATTCAAAAGCGCCAGAGGGCTGGCGCACTCCAAAACGCTTCGCGGCTACCGTCCGGGAATTGATTTTCAGACCTCTCGCACCTCTTTGATTCGCGCACCTGCGTCTTGGACTGCGGCGGTCCTCCGCCGCTTTTCAATGGAAGCGCGAATCAGCGAACTTTCCAGCGGCGATTCACCGCCCCTCCCCTTCAGTTTCCGGATTTACTTCCGCCGCTGGCGTTTGATCCTGAGCTGGGTGGTGGCGTTGACCAGCGCGGCTTGAACGCGCGCGGCTTCTTCGTCGGTGATTTTTTCGGCCAGGCGCGCTTCGGCGCGCTGGCGGGCTTCCTCGGCCCTGGCTTCGTCAATGTTTTCGGCGCGAATCGCCATGTCGGTGAGAACGGCCACGTGGTCGCCGGTAACTTGCACGAAGCCGTCGCCGACGGCGAGGAAGATCGTGTCCGCACCCTTGCGCGCGACGATTTCACCCGCGCACAGTTGCGTCATCAACGGCACGTGCTGCGGCATGATGCCCATCTCGCCTTCGACGCCGGTCAGCGTGACCATGTCCACGTCGTCGGAATAAACTTTTGCCTCCGGCGTGACAATTTCCAGTTTGAGCGTATTGGCCATTTTCAGCGCATTAAATCGTTAAATCGTTGGATCGCGAATCACGCCTTGTCATTAATTTCTTCGATGGCGCCCTTCATGTAAAAGTTTTGCTCCGGCACGTCGTCGTGTTTGCCCTCCAGGATTTCCTTGAATCCGCGCACGGTCTCGGCCACCGGCACCTGCCGGCCGGCACGGCCGGTGAACACTTCCGCCACCGAGAATGGCTGGCTGAGAAAGCGCTGGATTTTGCGGGCGCGGTAAACCGTGAGCTTGTCTTCGGGCGAAAGCTCATCCATGCCGAGGATCGCGATGATGTCCTGCAAATCCTTGTAACGCTGCAAAACTTTTTGCACGCCGCGGGCGACCTCGTAGTGTTCCTGCCCCACAATTTCCGGCGCGAGCGCGCGGCTCGTCGAAGCCAGCGGATCCACGGCGGGATAAATGCCGAGTTCGGCAATCGCACGCTCCAATACAATCGTCGCGTCGAGGTGCGCGAACGTCGTGGCGGGCGCCGGATCCGTCAAGTCGTCAGCCGGCACGTACACGGCCTGGAACGAAGTGATGGAACCTTTCTTCGTCGAGGTGATGCGTTCCTGCAAATCGCCCATTTCGGCGGCGAGCGTCGGCTGATAACCGACGGCGCTGGGCGTGCGACCCAGAAGCGCGGACACTTCCGAACCGGCCTGCGAGAAACGGAAGATGTTGTCAATGAACAGCAGCACATCCTGGTTTTTTTCGTCGCGGAAATATTCCGTGATGGCCAGGCCCGACAACCCAACGCGCAAACGCGCGCCGGGCGGCTCGTTCATCTGGCCGTAGACCAGCGCGATTTTGGATTTGCCGAGGTCTTTTTGGTTGATGACGCCGGCTTCGGACATTTCGGTGTAAAGGTCGTTGCCTTCACGCGAACGTTCGCCCACGCCCGCGAACACGGACACCCCGCCGTGCAGTTTGGCGATGTTGTTGATCAGTTCCATGATGATGACGGTTTTGCCAACGCCCGCGCCGCCGAAGGCGCCGACCTTGCCGCCCTTCAAAAACGGGCAGATGAGGTCAATGACCTTGATGCCGGTCATCAGCACCTGGGGCGAAGTGGACTGGTCCGCCAGCGCCGGCGCGGGGCGGTGGATCGGGTAAAACTTGTCGGCGTTGACCGGCCCGCGCTCGTCCACCGGCTCGCCGACGACGTTGAGCACGCGGCCCAGCACGACGTCGCCGACCGGCATGGAAATCGGTTGACCGGTGTCCGTGACTTCGTAACCGCGTTTCATGCCTTCGGTGGAGCCCATGCAAACGCAGCGCACCCAGTTGTCGCCAAGGTGCTGTTCGATTTCGAGTATCTGTTTCGCGCGGCCCTGGCCGGGCACGTCGAATTCCACGGCCAGCGCGTTGTAAATGGCGGGCGGCTGGCCGGGAAATTCCACGTCCACGACTGGTCCGATGACTTGAACGATTTTGCCTTTGTTCATGCGATTGATTGATTAGCCCACCGCCATTTGCGCGGTGGCGATTTCCAACAATTCCTTCGTGATGTTCGACTGGCGCAGCTTGTTGTATTGCAGCGTCAGGTCCTTGATAAGCTGCTGCGCGTTGTCGGTGGCGTTCTTCATCGCCACCATGCGCGCGCTGTGCTCGCTGGCTTTGGCTTCCAGCAAAATCTGGTAAATCTTGAAATTCAAACTGTGCGGCAGCAATTCGCCCAGCACCGTCTCCTCATCCGGCTCAAATAAATACGGAACGGCGCCGCCCGCCGGCAATTCCTCCGCTTTCGCGTGGCCGTGAATTCCGGCGGTGACCGTCTGGATTTTTCCCACCGGCAAAAACGGGACGATTTCCGGCCGCTGGACCAATATCGAAATGTAGTTGGTGTACAAAACGTCCACCGCGTCCACTTCGCGCTTGATAAACAAGTCCTGCGCGAATCGGGAAATCGCCCGCGCCTCGCCGAACTGCGGCGTGTCCTTGTAAGTGAACTCCGCCGCCAGCGGCCGCTTCGTGCGCGCGATGAACTGTGACGCCTTGCGTCCCGCCGTGACGTAAAGGGTCGTGTCCCGGTCGAATTTCACCGCTTCGCGGAACAAATTGCTGTTGAGCGCGCCGCACAAACCGCGGTCCGTGCTCACGAGGATGACGGCCCGCCGTCGCCCGTCACGAGTTTCCATGAGCGGATGCCTGAAATCCATCGTGCGCGCCGTCGCTTCGGCCAGCACTTCATTCATCAATGCCGCATAAGGCCGGCCACCCAGCGCAGCCTGCTGGGCCTTGCGCATTTTGGCCGCCGCCACCATCTGCATCGCCCTGGTGATTTGGGCGGTGTTCTTGACCGACTTGATGCGTCGGCGAATGTCGCGCGTGGTGGCCATGAAAATTACATTCTCCGGCGGGTTTTGATCCGGTAAGGCGGCGCGGTTTCACGGACGTGGAAACCAATTTCCCGCCGGTTCTCCGGCAACGGCGGTTCAACCAACTGCCGGATCGCCTCGAATAAATCCTGAATCGCCGCGTCGTGTCCGCCGACGCGTTGTTCCAAATCGGCCAACTTCCCGGCCAGTTCCTTATGAGCGGCCAGTTGCTCGCGCATCAACACAAATGCGCGCACGACCCGCACACTGGCTTCAATGGCCACCGGGCTGTTCAGAACGCTAGCGAGCATGAGAGCGCCGTGTTCGGTGAAAGCCACTGGTACATGACGGATATTGCGTTTGGATGCGGTCACAATTTGTGACCGCATCTGTGCAAGCTCTTGATTTGTAAGCTCAAACGCAAAATCGCGGGGGAACCTTTCATGGTTGCGACGAAACTGTTGGTTCAATTGCTTGGTTGTTACTCCGTAAATTTTGGCCAAATCCGAATCCAGCATGATACGTTGACCGCGTATGGTCAGGATCAAGGATTCGATCCTTACCACTGCGGACATTGCCGATTCATCAGCCATAACCATTTGATCTTTGTTGTGTTACAAACTTGAAGTCACAAATTGTGACTTCAAGTTTTTTAATCAGTTAACAATCATTTGTAAGTCTGCTTGAATTCAGTCACCGCCGCTTTTAAATCGTTGACGGTGGCGTCCTTCAATTCTTTTTCCGTCGCGATGCGCGTCATCAATTCCGTCTTCCGGGTCGTCATGAAATCCGTGAACTTGTGCTGGAAGTCCTTGACCTTGCCCACCGGCACATCGTCCACAAATCCGTTTTGCCCCGCCCACAAAACGACGACCTGCACTTCGACCGGCAGGGGGTTGTATTGAATCTGGTTGAACAACTCGACAACACGTTTGCCGCGCTCAAGCTGTGCCTGCGTCTTCGCGTCGAGATCGGAACCAAATTGCGCAAACGCCGCCAATTCGCGGAACTGGGCCAGGTCGCCCTTGATGCGGCCGGCGACCTGTTTCATCGCCTTGACCTGCGCCGCCGAACCGACGCGCGACACGGACAAGCCGACCGATATCGCCGGTCGGATGCCCTGATAAAACAAATCCGTCTCCAGATAAATCTGCCCGTCCGTGATCGAAATCACGTTCGTGGGAATGTAAGCCGAAACGTCACCCGCCTGGGTTTCGATGATGGGCAGCGCCGTCAGCGAGCCGTTGCCGTGTTTTTCATCCAGGCGCGCGGCGCGTTCGAGCAAACGGCTGTGCAAATAAAACACGTCGCCCGGATACGCTTCGCGGCCGGACGGACGTTTGAGCACAAGGGACACCTGGCGATACGCCACTGCGTGCTTGGATAGATCGTCGTAAATGATCAGCGCATCCATGCCGTTGTCCATGAACCATTCGCCCATCGCGCAACCGGCGAACGGCGCGAGATACTGGTTGGTGGCCGAATCGGACGCCGCCGCCACCACGACCGTCGTGTAGGGCATCGCGCCCGCTTCTTCGAGCACGGAAATGCCGCGCGACACGCTCGATTGCTTCTGGCCAACGGCAACGTAAATGCAATACAGCGGACGATAATCTTTGTTTCCGGCCTGCTGCGCGGCAAGATTGAGCCGCGCGTTGTTGATGATGGTGTCAATGCCGATGGTCGTCTTGCCCGTCGAACGGTCGCCGATGATCAATTCACGCTGGCCGCGGCCAATCGGAATCATCGCGTCAATCGCCATGATGCCCGTCTGCACCGGCTGGCTGACGGACTGGCGTTTGATGATGCCCGGCGCGATTTTTTCGACCGGGTAGGTCGCTTCACTTTTGACCGGCCCCTTGTTGTCGAGCGGCTGGCCAAGGACATTGACGACGCGGCCCAACAAACCCTTGCCAACCGGCACCTGGAGCAATTTGCCGGTCGTGCGGACTTCGTAACCTTCCTTGATCCCCGTGTAATCGCCGAGAATGATCGCGCCGACCTCGGTTTCTTCGAGGTTCAACGCCAGGCCGGTGACCCCGTTGCCGAAGTCGAGCATCTCGTTGAGCATCGCGTCGGTCAGGCCCTCAATCTTGGCCACGCCGTCGCCGATTTCGCGGACAACGCCGACGTTTAGTTTGGCCGTCGCGGCCTTGGCGCCCGCGATCTGGGCCTCAATTTCCTGCAACAAATTACTCATAAATTTTGATTAAAACTCTGTTCCAATTTTTCCAACCGGGTTCGAATGCTGCCATCATAAACGTCGCTGCCGACCTTGACGCGCAGGCCGCCGATCAACGCCGGATTCCGGCCGAACGCAATGTCCACACTGTCGCCGTAAATTTTTTTGATCCGGTTTGCCACGTCCGTTTGCAAATCGTCGGGCAAGATCGCCGCGCTTTCGACGCGCGCGGTGCGGCGCTCCAAATCCAGTTTCACCAGCCGGAGCAGGCGCGACAAAATTTCGATGTAACGGCGCGGCTTTCGGGCGAGCACAAGCGCGACCGCCTGCCGGACGCGGTTCTCGTCCAGCAAACCATTGACCTGGCAACTGCGGAACAGTTGCCGCGCGTCGCGTTGCGCCAGTTTGGATATTTTCATTTCGATCTGTAGCGGCGGTCTGCGACCGCCGCTGATTCAAGCGACGCTCATAGAGCGCCGCCACAGAATTTACGACGTCAATTGTTTCTCCGTTTCCTCGGCGAGCCGCCGTTGATCGTCCGGCGTCAGAATTTTACCGGTGACCGTCACGGTCGTTTGCACGACCAGCCGGCCAATTTCACGTTTCAACCCGGCGAGCATCTGCTCATGCTCCAGCGTGACGGCTTCGCGCGCCCGGGCGATGATTTGTTCCGCGGCAGCGATGGCTTTTTGCGTTTCCTGCTCGCGCACGCGCACGGCAGCGATTCGCGCTTCCTCGATCAACCGGTTGGCCAGGTCATTGGTCTGGTCGAGGATTTTCCGGCGGGCAGCTTCGGTCCTGGCCAGTTCAGCCTTGATTTTTTCCGCGTTGGCCAGGCCTTCCGCAATCCGCTGACGGCGTTCTTCGAGGACAGTCAGAATCGGCTGGTAGGCAAACCGGTAAAGCAGGGCGGCGACAATCAGGAAACTGACGACCTGGGCAAAGAAATGCGGCGCGTCCAGCCCAAATTTCTCCGCCGTACCCCGGGCGGTTTCGGCCAGGTCGCCGCCGATGCTTCCCAACAAAATAAACTGGTTCATAAATCCGGTCGGTTAATGCGCGGCGCGGAGCCGGTCCGGCTCCGCGCCGATTCCTCAGTGAACAAGGAAGATTGCGTAGAACACAATGGCTTCAGACAGAGCCATGCCGAGCACGGCCAGCACAATGACCTTGCCGAAAGCGCCGGGATTGCGTCCCACCGCCTCGGAAGCCTTCATGCCGACCAGTCCCACGCCGATGGCCGAACCGAGGCCGGCCAGACCGACGTGAATGCTGCCGCTCATCTCTGCCAACATTGGCGTTAACATATTTTTCCTTTCGTTGCTCAACGGCTCCCGCGATTGAACACGGTCGAACCGCTGAAATTTTCAATTGTTTAATGGTGAACCCTGCCGGCTTCCTCCTCATGCGTGCAAATCAACGCCGTGAACACGGAGGTCAGGAGCATGAATACCACCGCCTGAATGAAGCCCACCAGCAGTTCCATGAAATAAAACGGCACGGGCAGCAGCGCGCCAAAGACGACCTTTGCCCAGGCGGGATGCTGAACCATGTTTGACATGGCCTCCAGCAGGTTCTCGCCTGCAAACATGTTGCCGTAAAGACGGAAGCTCAATGAAACCGGCCGGAAGGCAATCGAGAGCAACTCCAGAAAACCGACGGCGAAGAACACCACGACCATCAAATACTTGATGACGCCGGTGCTGTCACCTTTGGGGCCAAAAATGTGCAGGAAGGCGCCTTTGACGCCACTGAATTGGAGCGCCCAAACCGTCCAGCAAACGAAGAAAATCATGGCCATCGCGAACGTCATGTTAAGGTCGGCATTGCCGGCCCGCAGCAGCGGTCGCGTCACCTCAAAACCGTGTTCACCTTGATGTCCCCAGCCAATCGTGCCGGCACCGGGAATCAACCCGAACCAGTTCGTCGCCAGGATGAAGATGAAAATCGTCGCGAAAAACCAGAACGTCTTTTTCACCAAGCCCGCCCCGATGATGCTTTCAAGAAAACCGTAAAGTCCCTCCACCAGCCATTCCCAGAAATTCTGCGCGCCCGATGGCACTTCCTGAATTTTCCGGGTGGCGAACCGGGCAAACAAAATCACGCCCACCGCCACAATCCACGTCACCAGCATGGAATTGGTGACAAAACCGCCTTTACGACCGAGGGACTGGGCGCTCTGAGGAATGCCCTGCTCCGCGGGAACGGCCGGCGACGCGCCGGATGCCGCCACAGCGGCGGGCTTGGTGGCAGAAGGAGCGGCTTCGCCCGTTGCCGCATTCAGCGCGGCGAGCGGGGCGCAGACAAAAAAGGCGCACACGATTATCAGTCTCAGTGATTGCATCTGACCTCAGCAAATCCATCCGCCGAACTCGACCCCTTTGTTCTCCAGCAGTTCCGGTCGGAAGCTTAAAGACACTGCCGAAACGCGGGAAAATCACAAGCACTTTTTGGGGAAATTCCACACGAATTTTGCGCGAATGAAACGCGCAAAGTCAAAATCGGCGCAGTGATTCCGGCGTTTCCCCTCGTTCGCGGAGCGCCCGCAGACTCAGCGCGTCGTGGCGCTTGGCCAGCCGCTTCCCTTGTTCATCCAGCATCAGCGCGCAGTGGAAAAATTCCGGCGGTGTCAAACCCAGCGCGCAATAAAGCAAAATCTGCCGCGCCGTGCTCAGCAGCAAATCCACCCCGCGCACGACCTCGGTGATTTGCATCGCCGCATCGTCCACCACACAGGCAAGTTGATACGCCGGCACGTCGTCGCCGCGCCACACGACGAAATCGCCGAAATCCTTTCCGGCCACGAACTTTTGTTCGCCAAAATTTCCATCGGTGAAGGAAATGGTCTCGCCATCAGGAACGCGAAAGCGCCAATTTGCCGGACGTGACGGGTGACGGGTGGCGGGTGACGAGGCGTCCGGCGCAGCATTCACGTCACTCGTCACTCGCCACTCGCCACTTTTGTTGCGGCAGGTGCCTGGGTAGATGGGTCCCTCATCGTCGCCGGCGTTGGGCGCGCTGGCGGCATCCCGGATGTCCTTGCGCGAACAGGTGCAGGGATAAATGAAACCGCGTTCACGGAGCTTTTCCAGCGCGGCAGCGTAGAACGGCCGCCGTTCACTTTGCGAATACGGTCCAAAAGCCCCGCCGCAATCCGGCCCTTCCTGCCATTCAAAGCCGAACCAGCGCAGGTCTTCGATCATTTGCGGGACGAACTCCAGTTTGAAGCGGGTGGAATCAATGTCTTCGTTGCGCAAAACCAAAGTGCCGCCGTTCGCCCGCGCCCGCTCCTGCGCCACCCAAAATGTCCGCGCATGGCCGAGATGCAGAAGCCCGGTCGGCGACGGCGCCAGACGACCGCGATATTGCGGATTGCGCCCGCCTTCGCTCCGCTTCGTCGCGGCAAGGATTGCGGATTGCGGATTCACACCAACAGAAGACACAAATTTGACGGTCCAACTCAACCATTTTGTAGGAGACGACGTGAGGAGGCTCTATCTGCCGCACAAAAACAAGTCTCGTGACCTCGACTCCTACGAATCAAATTCAGAACGGTTCATTGGGATTTGCCGGCAGTCAAAATCATTCCGATCAATTTTTAAGTTTCTTTCCCTCAATATCCGGATACCCCACTTGATGGCGGATGACAGACGTCACTTCTCCAGTTTGAATTCCTTTCGACCGGATTCGCCAAACGTGCCGGTCTGTTCCACGATCAGCCCGGTCACCTCTCCCCTACTATTTTTGACGAAGGTCAGTTGTTCGTCCTCCGTCGCGTTGAAGAAAACTGTTTCCGATTCGGGAAAGATTTCTTGTGCAAACCATCCTGGAACCTGACGAAAGAGCGCATCCCCATCGCGTTTGATCGTCATAGTAACGGTACCGGGGAGCTTGGGATCTGGAGTCATAACATATTGTCCCGCATAAGCGTCATAAATCTTCGGGTCGAGTTTGATGGCGATGTGCTCTTTCGGCTGGGCGTGAGCCTTGGGTCGCAGGAGAGCCCAAGAGGCTAGTTCAGCAGCCGAAGCGGGCTTCTTTCCGGTCAGAAGATCAAGCAGGCGAAAATACTCGCTCTCGCTCACGTCGCCGGGGGCACAGGTTTTGTGCGCGACGACCATATCGAGCGCCGGCAGGATCGTGATATATTGGCCGTAGGAGCCCAGCGACGTGTAGGCCCCCTGATATGGACCGGTCGCAAACGGACCGTCCCAGACCCACCACAAATAACCATAACCAAAGCGGTCTATTTCAACAGCACCGCCGCGGTTTAGTTCGGTCAGTGGAGTTCGGACGCTGGTGCTGCGGCGCACCCATTCAGCAGGAATGATTTGGCGGTCGCGCCATTGCCCTTGCCGAAGCATAAGAAGTCCCAGACGCGCCATGTCGCGAGTCGAGAGCACCATGTGATACGCGGGATACTGCGAGCGCATCAGGTCTCCGCTCTTTTGCTGCCGTTCGCGGTCGAAGTCCTGCATGCCGATCGGGATCGCAAAATCATCACGCAGGGCGTCGAAGATGTTTTTGCCAGTCATCCGCTCAAAGGCCGCACCGGCCGTATTGAAATCCCAGTTGTAGTACCGCCAGTAGGTGCCCGGCTCTTTGCTGCCGCGTTTCGGCCCCTTGGACAGGTCGTCTCCCGCGGTAACGGGGCGATAGACGCCGGGGCATGCGGAGAACCTTAGCTCATACAATAGGCCAATTCCCTGGGTAACCGGGTGATAGACACCGGAGCGCGCGGTGATCAAATCAATGACTTTGGCGCGCTCCTCGATGGGCAGCAGTCCGCCAACATCGGACATGCCGAGCTCTTTGAGTGTAACATCGAGACGGATTTTGCCGCTGGCCATGTTCGCTCCGTAAAGCATCGAGAGAACACTCTTACGCGTGGACGCCAGGTAGCTGAGCCGCTTGACATCACCATATTCATAGACCACACGGCCATGCTGCACCACCATCAAGCCGGTGGTGTCGAGCGTACGGACGAAGGCATCAACTCCTCGGATGGTCTCTGGTGAAAGGCCATTTGTTTCGCGCTCCCAATTGACGCCGGGGAAAACCGGTTCAGCAGAGACGCGGATGGCATTGGTGAAATCCTCCGCCGCAGTGCGGAAGGAGAACGCCGATAACAGTATCGTGAAACAAATGACGCGGATGGCAGGAATCATTTGGAAATTATAGACAAGGTTAACCTGATTTCATCACGGCACAATCGCCAGACGCGCTCCGCCAGACGGACACATCAAAACGGTTCGTTCGGATTTGCCGCCAGCCATTCGCCCAGACCCGGCAGCGGCGCGGACAACACATTCTGGACTTTGGTGATGTTCAACGATGTGTCCAGCGCGCGCGGCGGACCGGGAAAATTTTTCGCCGAGCTTGGCGTGATTTTCGGATTGAGCTGCGGCCAGCGCGCCGCGATGAGCTGGCCGATTTGCCAGCGCGAAAGTTTTTCCGCGCCGACAACATGGAACAGCCCGGTGCGTTCTTGATTCGCCAGTTCCCAAACCGCGCGCGCCGTCTCGCCGGCGAAAATCGGGCAGCGAAATTCGTCCGTGAACAGATTCACCATCTGCCCCGCCTGCCACGCGAGCAGCAATTTCTCGTTGAAACCGCGATTGCCCGCGCGCGACATGCCGCCATTGAGCGACGTGCGCACAACGGTGTGGCGCGGATTGCGCAAAACGATTTGCTCGGCGGCGGCTTTGGTCTCGCCATACAAATGAATCGGGTTCACCGCGTCGGTCTCGACATAATTCCCTTTGCGCCCGTCGAAAACCAAATCCGTCGAAAAGAAAACGAATGGAATTTGCGCCGCGACTCCGGCCAAAAGCGCGGTCACGTCAACATTCACGCGCCGTGCCAAATCGGGATTAGATTGTGTAGCGGTAATGGTGCTGACGGCGGCGCAATGAACGATGAGTTGTGGCGAATCACTTTGGAACGCGCGGCGGACGGCTTTGAAATCAGTAAGATCAAGACAACGAACATTCCCCGAACGGATTGGGGACGCCGACACGGCGTCCCTCCCAGCGTGAGGGGGGGACGGCCTGTTGCCGTCCCTGACCAGGCCAATGACGCGCCAGCGCGGGGCAAATTGCGGCGCGGTCCGGACGAGATAATTCCCA
>Ga0208188_1000856_pt1 | contig 15180 bp, 11 predicted proteins | sample June2015DPH_8_50_FD_184698 | JGI IMG/M metagenome (GOLD analysis project Ga0208188, IMG submission 184698) | Peatland microbial communities from SPRUCE experiment site at the Marcell Experimental Forest, Minnesota, USA - June2015DPH_8_40... | ecosystem: Environmental > Terrestrial > Soil >...
CCCCGCGCTCCCGCGCGGCGATGATCCGCTGTCGCAAATCCTGACTCAAAGGACGCATAATTCCCTTTTCATAAAAAGAGAATAGCGGATTTTACCAAATACGTCTATCTAAATCGAAAATGCTCTAACCAACGGCTTCACAACCAAAGGCCGAAGCCTTCAGTGGTAACGTGACGTTACAAAATCACTGTAAGACTTGGCCGCGAAAGGTCAAGTGAACTGTATATGCTGCAACGGAATCGCCAAACGGCGCGGGTTTTACCGCAATAAAAACTTCAACGTGCAACGGTTTGAATGTCTCAAGTGCGGCACGTCATTCTCTGAAAAGCAGCCATTGGACAATCTGCGCGTGGATTTCAAACAGGCTTGCACGGTGCTGAACATGTTGGCCGAAGGCATCGGCATTAGAGCCGTTAGCAGGCTGACCGGATTGCACCAGCAGACCGTTCTGAACGTGCTGGCGCGGGCTGGCAGCAAGGCAGGCCGGTTTCTGGATGCCACGGTCAGAAACGTGCAGCCTGAATCCGTTCAGGCTGATGAGATGTTTTGCTTCGTGGGTTGCAAGGAACGAAACAATCTTCATTATAGCGAGTTTCGCGGCGACCAATATCTGTTCATGGCGATTGATTCCAAGAGCAAGCTCATCATTTCGCACGTCATTGGCAAACGCACCGCAACTAACACCGAAGCCCTGTTGAAAGACCTAAAACAACGTGTCGCTGGCCGGATGCAGCTAACCACAGACGGTTATGAGTGCTACAAGGTTGAAGTGCCACGCGCCTTTGGCAAAGAGATTGATTTCGCGCAACAGGTCAAGATTTTCGGCAGCTTTAAAGACGCGCAAGACCCTTACCGCCGTTATTCACCGCCTCGTTGCACTGGCTTTAGAGTCCACATTCGCAAGGGCAATCCAAACCGGGATTTAATCAGCACCAGCTACATGGAGCGCACGAATCTGACCGTGCGTCTGTTCAATCGCAGATTTACGCGCTTGACGCTCGGTTACAGCAAGAAGTTTGAATACCTGATTCACTCCATCAATCTGATGATTTTCCATTTCAACTTCATCCACGTTCACGCAGCACACGGCCAGACACCGGCGCAGAACGCGGGATTGACCGGCAAGCAATGGACGTTTGAAGAACTGCTATTGACGCCGGAATGAATCAGCGCAAGAGTGGGTAATGGTTGATGGTGTCAATTATTCGTCCGCTCACTACCGGAAGATTCGGCTGGAGGCTCTGTGCTCAAGCCAGCGTCCTTGCATGCCGCAACATGTAAAATCATCTGGGCTTCCGCATCCTCCCGCACAGACTCTTTCACAAATGATTCTGATGGAGGCTTGCCCAAGTCATGCTTCAAGCCCTCAATCTCTGCTTTCAGGCTGGCTATTTCGACTCGTAGGCCGCAAAGGTGCCAAAGTAAAACCCTAGCGAATTGTTCGGCGTTTGGTGCAGGCATAAGGCTGGTGATTTAACACCCACACAAACACTCAATCAATCGCTCAAATTTGACACCAGACTGATGTTGCATTACCGCGAACCCGTAAGCGGCCAATCTGTTCCAGAAGAACGCGATTACGCGGATCAATCTCGATTGGCTCTGAAATACTCATGCGAAGAGAGTCATGAGTCCGTCGTGATCGGGGCGAGGATACACACGACACTGCTCGGAACGGGGCGTGAGCCGTGAAGAACCGGGTCGAAAGTCTGGCGGTAAACGAGCCGGTAAGGTATCTGTGATAACAACTCTGAAAGCTCTTTCTCACTCATGAGGTGCTGGCCGGACAGCGCGTGAAAGAGCATGTACTCCGGCATGATGGACTCGTGGCGACTGGAAGCCATCTGTTCCGGAGAGAGACGAAAAAGCTCACCAAAGGCAACGGATGCGCTCGGGAAGCGGTGGTGCAGCTGGCGAAAGAAATCGGCAAGATGCCCGATATCTCCGTCGAAGATCTCGTGAAGAAGAAACCACATGGTAATGAGCTGGCGAGCCTCAGCCCGAACCGGCAGGGCGGCTGCCCAGCCGGAAACATCAAGGGCACAACAAACGGCGGACGAATATTTGGTGGACGGGTGGTGCGCTGAAAGCTGCTGGTGAACCATGCCGATGGCCTGCCCGGACAAGTCCACCGCTGTAACGGAGAGGGCGGGCTGGACGGTTAGTGCCTCATGAATGAAGGTGCCGTCGCCACAACCCAGGTCGGTAAGATGCTCGTAAGGAGTGTCGGCGATGTGAGACAAGACCGCCGGGAAAAACTTGCGCGCATGGAGCTGTCCGCTGCCGATGACGTTGCGTTCCCGGTTGACGCTTGGACGGGGCAAGTTGGATTGCGGCAAGACCCAATCCAAATCGCGGAAATACTCATCATAGGACTCAATGAGGCAGAATGCACCGAAGCGATGGAAAACCTTATGGCCCAATTCAGTCGCAGTGAATCGCAGCGGTGTAGCCTCGTCGAGAAGACCGAGCGCGACGAGATAGCGGAGAAGCGACACAAGCTCGTCCGTGCGCCTGTCGTCGGCATCGAAGCTCAACCCACTGTTTGTGAGTGCATCAACGAAGCCACGCCGTCCCAAAAAACTGATCACTGGACAGGCGAATAGACCGCGCAATAATGAGATTAGTTCCTGGCGTGGATTATTCACGGGATGCCGCCGAACATTTGTATTCATTCTGACTCATTGGCGTGTGCCATTGACGTAAATTGACGTAAAATGGCCGTTTTCATGGCGGCAATTTAGCATTGCGGCAACCCCGCTGTAAAGGGCGGTTGAAAAGTGCGGCGGGGGCGACATGGTATTTGCATTCCCATTTCGTATGGTTCAAACTCTCATAAACATGATTCATTTCTTGAGTCTCCGGTTGTTGACCTTGAGCGGTTCACAACATGGATTCTCAAGCGGTTCCCGGAGCGGTCAAACTCTGGGAGTCTCCCCGGCAGAGCCGGGGATTTCCCGGACTACTAACTCCTCCGGTATCGAATGCAGAACATGGAAAAGCTGCTGTCCTGGGCCACGCAGGTCGTGGCCAGCCCAACCGCAAGGCAGGCAGAGCCGGCGCAGCCTTGGGAAGACCGAAGAAGCCAAAGTCGATGTGTAACGCATCAGATATGCCCACATCAGTTCGAGGAAAACAATGGGAGCATTGGCGTATGATAGAGAGGTCGGTGATCACGGGCATCGGAGTCCTTAGCCCGAACGGAGTCGGCAAGGATGAATTCCGCGCAGCCATTCGTGCCGGCAAATCGGGCGTGAGGCGCGTCGAGCATCTCGATTTGTCCGACTGCGACACGAAGATTGCCGGATTCATAGACGATGACAAGATCGATCCGCTCTGGGCGGACCGGAAGGCCAAATCGCGCCTGGACAGGGCGGCTCTCCTCTCTCTGATCGCTTCCGAGATGGCGGTCGCCGACAGCGGTCTCGACGGACTTTCGGAGCTCCCGGTGCGCAAGGGCATTATGCTTGGGACCGGGTGCGGGATGGTCGGGACAACCGAGGCGGCCTACCATCGCTTCTATGCTCTCCAGAAGCACCACTTGAAACCGACCACTGTGCCTCGCGCGATGTACAACGCGGCGGTGTGCGAGATCGGGATCCGCCACGGCCTGCGGCGGATCAGCAACACGGTCGTCACCGCCTGCTCGTCGGCGCTCGTGGCTCTGGACCTGGCCGATCTCTACATCCGTTCGGGCAAGGCCGACCTGATTCTGGTTGGAGGAGTGGATTGCCCCATCTTTCGTGCATATTATCATGTCTGGGATGCGCTTACGGTGTTGACGCGCGACTTCAATGACGAGCCGGCGCGAGCCTCGCGTCCCTTCACCCGCAATCGCAGCGGCATGGTTCTTTCGGAGGGGTGCGGTTTCGTGGTTCTGGAGAGCGCCAGTCTCGCCGAGAAACGCAACGCGCGCGTCTATGCGGAGGTCCTTTCGAGTTGGCAGACAAACGACGCGTTCAACATTGTTGTGCCGTACCTGCCGAGCCAGGTTGAATGCATGGAGTCGGCGATGGCTTCTTCCGGCCTTGGCAAGAACCAGATCTCGCATATTCAGGCTCACGGGACATCGACCCGCTTGAACGACGTTACGGAGACGAAGGGAATCAAGGAGGTTTTCGGAGCGTACGCCCGTGAGATCCCGGTCAGTTCCATCAAGTCGATGATTGGCCACACGCTGGGGGCCTCGGGATTGCTTTCGCTGATCGCAGTCCTGCTTGGCATGGAGGACAACTTCGTGCCTCCGACGATCAACCAGGACGACCCCGATCCGGAGTGCGATCTCGATTACGTGCCCAACGCGGCGCGGGAGCAGGCGGTGCCGACGGCGATGGTGAATGCCTTCGGCTTCGGGGGGACGAACGTCTCGGTTGTTATTCGCAAGGCATGAAGGGTATGCTCACGGTGTCCTTTTTTCCTTCGACGCAGGGTTCTCGGAACGCGATCCTCCAAATTGCGCCAGGGCGGATTGAGGGTGCGCCTCGATGTATGTCTGGAGGTCGTCGTGCCAGCCAACACCTATGGGTTGTGGCCCACCCTGAAATGATTCGCTGACTGCTTTGGGCATGGGTAACAACATTGAAATTGTCCAGTTGTCGCGCAACCCGCAGCAGGTGCTCCGTTTCCTGAAGGTGAGCTATGGCATTTACCGCGATGACCCGTATTGGGTGGCACCGCTGTTGATGGACCTGAAGAAGGTTTTCACGGACAAGAACCCGCTTTTCGAGCATGCGGACATGGCGCTGTGGGTGGCGACGCGCGGGGGGGAGGACGTTGGCCGCATGGCGGGCATTCTCGACCAGCATCACAATCGAACGCAACAGGATAACGCAGCCTTTTTCGGCTTCTTCGAGTGCATGAATGACGCGGAAGTCAGTCGGCAGTTGTTCGATGCCGTATTCACATGGGCGCGGCAGCGGGGTGCGCGGCGCGTGTTGGGGCCGATGAACCCGACGACAAATGACGAATGTGGTTTGCTGGTGGATGGGTTCGACTCGTCGCCGGTCTTCATGATGACCTACAATCCGCGTTACTATGTGGACCTCGTGGCCGCGGAGGGGTTTTGCAAGGCGAAGGACCTGCTGGCGTTTTACGTGGACGTCGCGCAGTGCCCGCTCGAGCGGTTGGGCCGCATCGCGGAGAAAACCCGGCGGCGGCATCCGGAAGTGACGTTCACGCCCGTCCGCCGCGCCACGCTCACGCGTGATCTGGCCAAGCTCAAAGAGGTTTATAACACCGCGTGGCAGGAGAACTGGGGGTTTGTCCCCATGACGGACGCCGAAATTGATTTCATGGCGAGCCGGTTGAAACCGCTGCTGATGGAAGGATTGATATGGGTGGCTGAGACGCCGACGGGGCCGGTCGGATTCATGCTGGCGTTGCCCGATTACAACCTGGCGCTGAAGCCGCTGCGCGGACGCCTGCTCACGCCGAAGGTGCTTGGCTTCCTGCCCTATCTCCTCGGTCGGAAATACCCGTCGCGGTGCCGCGTCATCACGCTGGGGGTGAAGGCGGAGTATCGCAACCGCGGGCTCGAAGCCGTAATGCTCACGGAAGGTTTCAGGATCGGCATCAAGGCCGGCTTCAAGGACGCGGAAGCTTCGTGGATTCTCGAAGACAACGTGAGGATGCGCCGGCTGCTCGAAGCCTTCGGCGCAAAGGTGTACAAAACTTACCGGCTGTACGAACGGGAGGTCTGATAAGCCCGCCGGAGGAACCGGCGCTGGCGACGCCAGCGGCTATGAAGGGATTGATTGGCTCAGCGAACGTTCTGGCTCCACCACCTTCCTGAATTTGAAGTAGAGCCGGTTCCCGAGGGGAATCAGCACCGCTGCCGTCGCGCCCCCCGCCAGGACGTCCACCATGTAGTGGTACCGACAGTAAATCGTCCCCAGGCAGAGCAGGATCACTGCGGCCAAATGCAGCCAGCGAATCGAACGCAGGTACCGGAAGGAGAAATAAACCGTGCCAATGGCGACCGCGACGTGACTGCTGGGAAACGCGGCGCCCGGCGCTTCAAACGTGTGGTAAATCCACGCCATGATCTGGTAGAATAACCCGGCCTGAATCGCGGCCGGAAAAGTCGGTGACACCGCGGGCTGCACTTCGGTCGGCAAGCGATAGTCCGTGATCTCCCCGAAGAAAATGCGCGGTCCCATGACGGGCAGGAAAACATAGATCAGGTAGCAGACGTAAAACAGGAACGAGATGACCGAGAGGTAGTGGAAAAACTGCTCTCGATTCCGGTAGAACAGGGCGAGCCCGACGCCTGCGATCATGAGGTAATAAGAGAAATAGGCGGCGTAAAGGAGTTCACTCACCGCCAGGTAGGGCAGCCCATCCATGAAGGCCAGGCTCGGCTGCAAACCAAAAACGCGCGCCTCCAGCCGGATGAAGAACGGGTCGAGAAAACCGGCGATGAGCATATGGTTCAGTTCCCCGGTTTCGCGATAGAGGCCCGTGTAGAGGAGCACGGGGTAGAAGTGGCGGAGGAAGTCCAAAATGCGGTTGTTCGGGTGGGCCGCGTGGGATTGGATCAGCGTGTGAACCAGCCCGATGCCGACCGCGTGCGCCACCAACAAGAGCGGCCACAACGGGACGGCGTGGTCATGCAAGCACACTACGATCAAACCTACCAACGCCAGGTAACCCTGGGTGGCGTAATCTACGAAGGTGTAATGCTGGAATGGCGAACGAACGTTCCGTCGCCAATACGAGGCCGTGCCACTCGCCTGTGGGCCTTTGGATTTGGGGCTGCATTTTCCCTTTGTCATGCGTCACGCGAAATCTGTCATTGGCCATCGGTTTCAGAGCCATCCCTGCTGTTGGTACCAGGACAGGGTTTCGGTGATTCCGTTCCGGAGCGTGACGGCGCAGACGAAACCCAGCTCCCGCCGCAGCCGCGAGGGGTCACATACCCAACCCGGCGCGCGCAGCTCGGCGTACTTCTGCCGGCTTAACAGGTTGGGCTTGCCGGTCAGCCGCGAAACGGTTTCCTGTAAACGGCACAGCGGCCACAGCGCCGCTGTTGGCAACGGGAGCGGCAGCGTCCACATTCCCATTTGGTGCGCGATTTCGTCCGCCAGTGCGAGTGCGGTCACCACTTCTGGTGAAGCAGTGTAGAACGTCTTTCCGGCGGCTGCCGGATGCGTCAGGCAGGTCACGACCGCTTCAGCCAGGTCTTTTGCGAAAACCAGACTCAATTGCTGCCGGCCACCGCCAAAACGCGGCAGAACATGCTTCTTGACCGCTTTGAAAAGCGGCAGGAAGCCGGTGTCGCGCGGGCCGTACGCGGCCGGGGGTCGCAGAATCACGTAATCCGGCTTGCAGGCGCTTCGCACTTCCTCTTCGCCGGCGAGCTTGCTCCGACCGTACTCCGAGACAGGGTGGGGTGGGTCGTCTTCGCAGGCGGGCTTGGCTTGTGACGCCGGCCCGCCAGCCGCGAGGCTGGAAATGTGAACCAGCCGCTGGATCCGCTCGCCCTGTCGGTTGACCGCCTCCACGACATGCCGCGTGCCTGTCTGGTTGACCTCGTAGAATTCCGATACGCGCAGCGCCTTGGTGCAGCCCGCGCAATGAATTACGTGGGTGACATCCTGCATGGCGGCACCCAGGCTTTCCGGGTCGCTCAGGGAGCCGGTTCGCACGGTCACGTGCGACAGGTGGGACTCGATAAGGCGTCGATTGCTGTCGGGGCGAAGGATTATTGCCGTCGCGACGCCCCGTACCCGAAGACTATCCAGGATGTGGCTGCCGACAAATCCGCTTGCCCCTGTGAGCAGAATCTTCATTGGCTTGCTGGGAAAAATCCTTCGCGATGGGCCGGAATCAGATTGGGCGAACCGGCTCGACCCGGTTCACACCAGGCCAAGCTCCCTGCCAACCTTGCCGAGCTTGTCCAACGCAAAATCAATCTGGCGGTCGGTGTGTGTAGCCATGAGGCTGAGACGGATCAATTCCTGTCCGGGCGGCACCGCCGGCGACACCACCGGGTTGACGAACACACCCTCCTCTTCCAGGCGCTTGCAGAACTTGAACGCCGACATCAGGCTGCGGCAATACACCGGCAGGATCGGTGTTTCGGAATTGCCCAGGTCGAAGCCCAGTGAAATCAACCCCTGCTTCATGCGCTTGGTGTTGCGCCAGAGTTGTGCGATGCGCTCGGGTTCAGAGAGCATGATTTCCAACGCGGCCATGACGGCGGCGACGTTGGCGGGGCTCATACTGGCGCTGAAAATCAGCGGCCGCGAGTTGTGCTTCAGGTAATCAATGGTTTCAGGATCGGATGCGATAAACCCGCCCAGGCTCGCGAGCGATTTGCTGAACGTGCCCATGACCAGCTGCACCTGGTCGGTGAGGCCGAAATGGCTGGACGTCCCGGCGCCATTTTTTCCAAGCACGCCGATGGCGTGCGCGTCATCCACCATCACCGCGGCGCCGTAATGATTGGCCAGGCGGCACAGTTCGGGCAGTTGGATGATGTCGCCCTCCATGCTGAACACGCCGTCCACCACAATGAGTTTGCCCGCTGCCGCATCAATTTTCTGAAGGCGGCTTTCCAGAGCGGCCATGTCCTTGTGGGCGAACCGCACGAATTCGCCCAGCGAAAGCTGACAGCCCTCGACGATGCTGGCGTGATCGTTTTTGTCGGCCAGAACGTATTCGCCTCTTCCCACGAGCGCACTGATGACGCCCAGATTGACCTGGAAACCAGTGCTGTAAAGCAACACCGCTTCCTTGTTAACGAGCCGGGCGAGGGCTTGCTCCAGTTCGAGGTGGATGTCCAGCGCCCCGTTCAGGAAACGCGAGCCGGCGCAGCCTGTGCCATACTTCTCGACTGCGGCTTTGGCCGCTTCCTTGATTTTAGGGTGATTGGTCAGGCCAAGGTAGCTGTTCGACCCGAGCATCAGAATTTTTCTGCCGCCGATGATGACTTCGCTGTCCTGAGCCGAGGAAATGGTGCGGAAGTAGGGGTACAGCCCCGACTCGCGAACCTGGGCGGCACTCTTGTAATTCCTGACTTTGTCGAACAGGGCAAGCGGCAATGGCCCGGTTTTCGCACTCAGAAGCGTTTCCCGGTTGTTGACGGCGTCCGCGCGAGCCGGGGGTGACAATGCGCGGTCAAAACGTTCGTCTTTCCTTCCGTGTTTAAGTGTTGGCATTTGTTCTTGACGGCCCACATTGCACAATAGTCAGGCCAATTCCAAGTCAAATCGTTAGTGCCCGTTTCTGCCAGGCCGCATCTGACACTCCTGTACCATGTAAAGATTGATCCGTTGCCCGCTGGAAACTCTCAACGTGCAGAGTCACCAGAAGCCGCAAACGTTTGGGTCATCTTAATTCATTGTGTCTTTCCAGCGCGTCCTGAATGCAAACATAGGCACCAATTCTTGTCGATTGGATTGTTGCAGGTTTATGCTGCACGGAGTTTGGCCTCGCTTGCTATTGAAATGCCAGAAAAGGAGAAAGCGCAAGCACGGTTTGGCGGATGGCGTCGCGCTTGGTGCGAACGATTTCATTCATCGCTGCTCGTCAGGTGTAACTTTAGGTGAAGAATTAGGTGAAACTTTTGCACGTATAATCTGATGGTTTGACGCTTCCTCGGGCCTGGTGATGTTAGGCGAACAGCTTGCGTCGGCGGACGAGGAGTGCGGTGGCGCCGACGGCCAGCAACCCCAAAGCCGACGGTTCAGGCACGGGCTGGAAGGCCAGTCCAACAGGCCTATTCAACCCGGAGGCAAAGGTGCTTTGCGCTCCGCCCGGCGTGAATTCATAGATGTTGCCGCTGTTGGCTTCCGCCTCAAAGAGATTGCCCGCGCTATCAAAAGCCAGTCCAACAGGCTCATTCAACCCGGAGGCAAAGGTGCTTTGCGCTCCGCCCGGCGTGATTTCAGTGATGCTGTTGCCATCGAAATCCGAAACAAACAGATCGCCCGCGCTGTTAAAAGCCAGTCCATCAGGATGATACACCCCGGAGGCAAAGGTGCTTCGCACTCCGCCCGGCGTGAATTCATAGATGTTGCCGCTGTTGAAATCCGCCTCAAACAGATTGCCCGCGCTGTTAAAAGCCAGGTCTTGAGGAGCAGACAACCCGGAGGCAAAGGGGCTTTGCACTCCGCCCGGCGTGATTTCAATGATGCTGCTGCCATCCGACACAAACAGATCGCCCGCGCTGTTAAAGGCCAGTCTATTAGGAGTGAGCCCGGAGGCAAAAGTGCTTCGCACTCCGCCCGGCGTGTATTCATAGATGTCGCCGCTGCCGGCATCCGCCACAAACAGATTGCCCGCGCTGTTAAAGGCCAGTCCATATGGAGTATTCAACCCGGAGGCAAAGGTGCTTTGAACTCCGCCCGGCGTGTATTCATAGATTATGCTGTTGCCGCTGACGTCATCCGACACAAACAGATTCTGCGCCTGAACGCTGGAGGCAATCAGCAGGACCGCTCCCGCACAGACTACTCCGCCAAATGAATTATACGCGGCATGAATGGAGAATTTGAATTTTGTTTTCATAGGGTTTCATTGATTTAATTTTCTTTTCCGACTGATTAATCGCGATAATACGCCGATCTCCATTCTTGTCCATTCAAAGTTATTCGCATCCCAACGAGCATGGGCGCGACGAAGGCGGGTTAGTGGCGAGACGACCCCCACCACGCAGCGTTGCTGTCTGACCGTGCGAGACAAAGGCTCAGAAGTCCGACACCGCTCGCGCTTGTTTCGCCAGTATTTGGAAATCTGGTTCCATGAACGTTTAAGGACGAGGTAGTCCCGCAAATTGTAATGAAAAGCAAGTTGGCATTTATTCAACGCTTATGGTCGCCTGATATGAATTGGTCGTTCCTTCTTGGCTGAACCAATTGCCTTCAACTCCGAATTGAAATACCTGCTTCTTACTTGGTTATTGAAGAAATCGTTGAAGGTTTCGTTGAAGGTTTTTTGAATGGGGCATGGGATCCCGACGTGATTGAACGCCACGGAATCATTACTAACGATCCAAAACTGAGCCACCGCACGATGTGCGACGTGAACCGCGACAGCGGAACTGAAAGCGCCAACGGCGGTTGGCATCATCGTTCCGGCGCGGCTCAGTCGTTAGGCAACTGCCGATCGTCTGGATCATCACCCGCGATGGAATTGTAATCGTTTTCCCTTCCGGTTTCATGGTTGTTTGGTTTCTTGGCTTGTGTTTTCTGGAGATGAAACACGGGTAAGGTTAAAATAAAAGTGGAGCCCTCCCCCGGTTTGCTCTTCGCGGTGATGTTCCCACCGTGATACAACGCAATCTTTTTCACTATGGCCAACCCCATCCCCGTCCCTTCGTATTCATTCCGGGTGTGCAACCGCTGGAAAACGTTGAATATTCGATCCAGATACTTCTCGTCAAAGCCGATGCAGTTATCGCTCACCGTCAACCGATAGAATTTCTTTTCGGGCGTGACGGGGTCGGGGATGATTTGCGCCTCGACTTTCACCACGGGCGGCTCTTCGGGACGCCGGAACTTGAGCGCGTTGCCGATCAGGTTTTGCAGCAACTGGCGCATTTGCAACGGTTCCGCCTCAATGACCGGAAGGGCTCCCACTTCCACGCGCCCATTGACCAGTTCGATCCGGCCCTCCAAATCTTCCACCACACCCTTGGCCACTTCGGCCAGGTTGACTGGCGTGAAAGGTTGGGCCTTGGTCGTAACCCGCGAAAACGTCAACAGATCGTTGATCAAAATCTGCATCCGCCCGGCTGCCTTCTGCATCCGATCGAGATAATCCAACGAGGTCTGCGCCATGGTGGCGGCGTTCTGTTCCTTGAGCCGCTCGCCGAAGACGACGATTTTTCGGAGAGGTTCCTGCAAGTCATGCGAGGCCACGTAGGCGAAATCCTGCAACTCGTGATTGCTGCGTTCAAGCTGGGTGGCAAATTGGCGCAACTTTTCCTCGCTTTTATGGAGGGCCTCTTGCGCCAGTTTCATCTCGTGGATGTCGCGTGTGACCCCCACCGTTCCCAAAACCTTGCCCTGGCTGTCACGCCATATGACTTTGCTGCTGACCGTCCAGCGTTTTGGGCTGCTGGGATCGCGGGGATTGTTCTTATATTGTTCCTGATTAATCACGGGCTCACCCGTTTCCATGGTTTTCTGCTCATCGGTGTAAAACTGCGCGGCCAATTCCGGCGGGAAGAAATCAAAATCGCTCTTGCCCTTCATTTCCTCGGGCGAACTCACGCCGATCCCTTTTGCATGCGCCACGTTGTTTAGGACAAATCGCCCCTGTTTGTCCTTGGCATAAACCTTGTCCGGCAGATTATCGACCACCATGCGCAGCAAATCCCGCTCTTGCAACAGCTCCGCGATTTCCTGCGCCTGCTTTGCGATCTCCTGTGCCTGCTTCGCGACTTCCTGCGCCAGTTGTGCGTTGACCTCAACGCCTTTTGAGCCTCCCAAACCACCCGTCGAATGCCAGTTCTGTGACGAAGGGGCGGCTTCGGTCAATGGCACATCAACGTCGTGATGGGTTATATTATTCATGGGTAAAGCCTTGGACCTGTGAAAAGCAGTTTGAGTGCCTTTAAGTATTTATAGCTTTTGAAACCGCTAGTCATTAGTTTGATTGTTATCCGATCTCACAAACCTAGCTTTGTCCCAAAACAGGACATTGCGAGTATAGAAACGGTACATTTTCCCAAGCAGTCCGACATGAAGTTTGTTAAACACGCACCTTATGTGAAGAAAGCAAAAGGCGACTCAAACGGTGCACTGGCCGACTATACCCTCCTTAACTCGTTTGGTGTCCGTTTTGGTGTCCGCTCCGACCCAGGCACATTGCGCCTCGGTCTTGGCTCCAGCGAGAGCCCGTGTGAAAAGTGCCGACATGAAATTCGGTAACGATCAAATTTTTGGTGCGAGGCATTTTGCCGAAACGAGCCTATGGATTGCGACAAGACGCGCAATCCTGCCTCTGTCATGTTTCGAACAATACGCAACATAATCCATGCAAACCTTGAGCTTTTCGCTTTTATTTGGGCAAAAAAACAGAGTTGAATAGTGATAACGATGAAAATACATTGTTTTGCTATTGTGAAGCTACAAACGAAAGATAGAATCTAAAACGTGATCCAGAACGAAATTTATGACAACCAATTCTCCCAATTCAATTATGAAAAAATTGTACCGCTTCATCCTCATCCTGGCCTTGTGTGTTGTGGCATTGTTCCAAGGCTGCGACAACAAAAGCAGCGGGACAGCCAATGGCGCATCGCAAAAAAAATTGCGGCTGGCTTTTGTCGCCAACACGGCGGACGAATACTGGGCAATCGTGCACCTGGGTTGCGACTATGCAACGCGGCTACTCGGTGACGTGGATTTGGATTTCCGCTTTCCCGCCGAACACACGGCGAAGGCGCAGCAGGAAATATTGAGTGACCTCGTCGCGGGCGGCGTGGACGGCATCGCCATCAGTCCGATTGACGCCGAAAACCAGATGGATTTCCTGAACAACATCGCCGCCAAAACGCTTTTGGTCTGCGCGGACAGCGACGCGCAAAAAAGCAAGCGCGCTTGTTACATCGGAACGGACAATGTTGCCGCCGGAAGGCAGGCGGCGGAATTGCTCAAAGCCGCGCTGCCCCAAGGCGGCAAAATCATTTTATTCGTCGGCTATCCAAACGCGCAAAATACGAAAGATCGTATTCAAGGCATCCAAAACGGATTGACCGGGTCGAACATTCAGATTGTGGACACGCTTGCGGATGATCACAAAAGCCCCATCGCCCAGAAAAACGCGGAGGATGCGCTGGCGAAGTATCCCGACCTTGCGGGCATGGTCGGTATTTACGGCTACCATGGACCGGCAATTCTCACCGCCGTGCGCAGCGCGGGCAAGGTCGGGCAGGTGAAGATTGTTTGCTTTGATGAAGACAGCGACACGCTGGCCGGGATTGCCGCCGGCGACATTTACGGGACGGTTGTCCAAAAGCCCTTAAAGATTGGCTGGCAAGTCATCGTCAGCATGGACAAATATCTTCGCGGCGACAAAACGCAGTTGGCCGACGGAAAAATCCTTACCTCTTCGCGGGTGCTCACCAAAGACGATGTCGCGTTTTTTCAAGAAGAGCGTAAGACCATGCTCCTCAAACTACAAGACCAACGTCCTTGAACCTGACCCCTGGCTAACCGCGAAATACAAAAGGACGACGAATTCGTTCCGGCCACCGCTACCAATCAAAAACCGAAGGCGTCTTGCGACGGAAGCGGCGTGGCCGGGCGGAGAGATCGCCCGAGGCGGCGCGGAGAACGGTTACGCTTAGTTCTTACGGAGTAGTAAATCGGGTGTCCGTTTTGGTGTCCGTTGTGGACCCCTCTGCTCCAATATCCTTGCTGCAAAGACAGTTAAGACTGGAGGCGAGGGTCGGAATCGACCGAGTCTCGTCTTCCACAAGCCACTCGAAATCAATCGTCTATGGCATCGCTGACTGTTTGACTATAAACGAGTTGCGTTAATTGTCAACACATATCCGGCCATATCTTTATATGCCGGTTTTTACCCTGTTAAAAGGGTCCGTGCTGGCACTTTTGCTGGCACTTTTTCGCATTTTTGATCCTTTCAAATAGAGCTTGACAAACCGCTCAAATGGAGATACGCTTCCGCTGGCTTCTTGAAGCCAGCGGAAGCGTATCTCCATTGAGTCTTAATCAGTGATTCCAAATCCTGTCACTTGACATCACAGTGTCTTCCCCGTATGCTCCTGCGGAGCATACGGGGAAGACACTGTGAATCCTAATAAACCGCCAACACAAGTCCCGATGGACCGATGGGAGGTCTTTTTGCGGACGTTGGGTGATCGCGTGTCAGCGGCAAGCGAAAAAAATCTGACTTCTCGTTGCTGGAAACTCTCCACCCTCCGCCGCGAAATCAGAGCGGTTACCAAATCGAATCAGGAAGTGTTGCGGACAACTTTCCCATCTGCTCATGTGGTCATTGAGCATCTCAAGCGGATGGGTTGGATACATTCAATCAAAGTGCAATCTCCGAACGACGCTGAGTTGAATGATTTCCTCCTGCTGGATATGGAAGCCGGAAAAGGCGAACCCATTTATCCGCTGGAACTACTTCAGGCATATTTGCCGGATGGTGTCGTCTGTTATTTCAGTGCCATCAACTATTACGAACTGACCACACAGGTTGTCG
>Ga0208188_1000864_pt1 | contig 15041 bp, 13 predicted proteins | sample June2015DPH_8_50_FD_184698 | JGI IMG/M metagenome (GOLD analysis project Ga0208188, IMG submission 184698) | Peatland microbial communities from SPRUCE experiment site at the Marcell Experimental Forest, Minnesota, USA - June2015DPH_8_40... | ecosystem: Environmental > Terrestrial > Soil >...
GGATTTCGAAGGAATCGCGGACGTTGACGCGACGGGTCTTGGTGCGGCCGCCGCCGAGCTTGCCGAAAATGTCGCCGATCGAGATGGCGCCGACTTGCGCGCCCGGCATGCCGGGAATTTCGAACAGCGGCATGCCGCCCGACGACTGCACCTCGATCTCGATCTCCTTGTCGTTGAGCTCGCCGTTGCGCAGCTTGCGGCGGAACGCCTCCTTGGTCGAGGCGCTGGCATTGGCGCCGACCAGCGCATCGAGCACCCGGTCTTCGGCAGCCTGCTGCGCCCGCGCCTGAACGTCCTTGCGTTTTTTGTCCCGCGTCAAGGTCAGTGCCACCTCCACCAGGTCGCGCACGATCTGTTCGACGTCGCGGCCGACATAGCCAACCTCGGTGAATTTCGTCGCTTCGACCTTGAGGAACGGCGCGGCGGCAAGCTTGGCGAGACGGCGGGAAATCTCGGTCTTGCCGACGCCGGTCGGCCCGATCATCAGAATATTCTTCGGCAGCACTTCCTCGCGCAGCCGCTCGTCGAGCTGCAGCCGGCGCCAGCGGTTGCGCAGCGCGATGGCGACCGCGCGCTTGGCGTCGGCCTGGCCGACGATGAAGCGATCGAGCTCGGAGACGATTTCGCGGGGAGAAAAGTCGCTCATGGAACCTTTCGGGCCGTGCCGGGAAAACGCTTCACGTCTTCAACGTTTCGACGGTCACGTTCCTGTTGGTGTAGACGCAAATGTCGGCGGCGATGTCGAGGGCGCGCCGCACGATGGCCTCGGCGTCGAGCGGCCCGTCGGCGAGCGCGCGGGCGGCGGCCAGCGCATAGTTGCCGCCCGAACCGATGCCGACGATGCCGGCCTCGGGCTCGAGCACGTCGCCGGTGCCGGTGAGCACCAGGGATACGTCCTTGTCGGCGACGATCATCATGGCTTCGAGCCGGCGCAGGTAGCGGTCGGTGCGCCAATCCTTGGCCAGCTCGACGGCGGCGCGCATGAGCTGGCCGCGATATTGCTCGAGCTTTCCTTCCAGCCGCTCGAACAGGGTGAAAGCGTCGGCGGTGGCGCCGGCAAAGCCGCCGATCACCTCGCCGCTGCCAAGCCGGCGCACCTTGCGCGCGTTGGCTTTGACGATGGTCTGGCCGATCGAGACCTGGCCGTCGCCGCCGACGGCGACCACGCCAGCCTTGCGGACGGTCAGGATGGTGGTGCCGTGCCAAAGGCCGGATTGGCTGGGTTCAGGGGAGGACATGCGCTGGAAAGCCTTGGTTCAAGCCATGATTTAGGAGTTGGCGGCCGGCAATGCAATTGCGGGCCGCGGGACATTGGCGCCGCGCGCCAAGCCCTGATAAAAGCGCGGCGCGGAGAACATAATGCGCAAGGCGTCCGTCAAGCGTACCACCAAGGAAACCGACATCGAGGTCGCCGTCGATCTCGACGGCTCTGGCCGCGCGTCGGTCGCGACCGGCATCGGGTTCCTCGATCATATGCTCGATCTCCTGGCGCGGCATTCGCGCTTGGATATCGCGGTCAAGGCCAAGGGCGACTTGCACATCGACCACCACCACACCACCGAGGACGTCGGCATCGCGCTCGGCCAGGCGGTGCGGAAGGCGCTCGGCGACATGAAGGGCATCACCCGCTACGCCGACGTGCACGTGCCGATGGACGAGGCGCTGACCCGGGTCGCGATCGACATTTCCGGCCGGCCGTTCCTGGTGTTCAAAGTCGAATTCGTGCGCGACAAAGTGGGAGCATTCGACACCGAGCTGGTGCAGGAATGGTTCCAGGCCTTCGCCATGAACGCCGCGGTGACGCTGCACGTCGCCACGCTCTATGGCAGCAACGACCATCATATTGCCGAATCGTGCTTCAAAGGTCTGGCGCGGGCGCTGCGGGCGGCGGTCGCCGTCGATTCGCGCGCTGGCAACGAGGTGCCATCGACCAAGGGCACGCTCGGCAATTGACCCGCTGTCGCCGCGAGGCTTGGTGACAGCATTGGAATAACGCCATGGCCGTTTACACCGTGCATCAGCCGCCGCTGCGTGCCACCGACGCCGCACCCGATCCGCAGCGGTTCGTGTTCGTGCGCGACGGGTTCTATTTCTGGGCTTTCATAGCCACGTGGCTTTGGATGGCATGGCACCGGATGTGGCTGGTGCTGCTGATTTACATTGTGGGCTCCACGGCGGTCGAAGGTGCGGTGTATTACGCGGGAGCAGGCAGAGGCGGGACCGTTGTGGTCGGGCTGCTCATTGCGCTCTTGATTGGCATCGAGGCGGGCACGCTGCGGCGCTTCACGCTGGCGCGCCGCGGCTGGAAGAACGTCGGTGTCGTCAGCGCCTATGATCTTGAAGACGCCGAGCGGCGCTTTTTCGCCGACTGGGTTCGGGCGGCGCCGACCGCGCGCAGCGCGCCTTCTGCGCCGCCGCGGAATTCGCCGCCGCCGCCACTGCCGCGTATGCCGCAGTCGCCTGACGTCATCGGCTTGTTTCCCGAACCGGGAGCCGGCCGGTGAGCGTCGCCATCGTCGATTACGGCTCCGGTAATCTCCACTCGGCGGCCAAGGCATTCGAGCGCGCGGCGCAGGATGCCGGCTTGCAACAGCCGATCGTGGTGACGAACGATCCAAGGGTCGTGGCCGCGGCCGACCGGGTGGTGCTGCCCGGCGTCGGCGCCTTCGCCGACTGCCGGCGCGGCCTCGACGCCGTCGACGGCATGGTCGCGGCGCTCGAGGAAGCGGTGCGCCGCAACGGCCGGCCGTTCTTCGGCATCTGCGTCGGCATGCAATTGCTGGCCGAGCGCGGCCGCGAATACGAAGTCACCCCGGGGCTGGGCTGGATCGCCGGCGAGGTCGATCGCATCGCGCCGAACGATCCGAACCTGAAAATTCCGCACATGGGCTGGAACACGCTCAACGTCGACCGCGCGCACCCATTGCTCGACGGCCTGATGCTCGGTCCGCAGGGCTTGCACGCCTATTTCGTCCATTCCTACGAGCTCAAAGTGGCGGATCGCGCCGATCTTGTGGCGGAAGCCGATTACGGCGGCCCGGTCACCGCGATCGTGGCGCGCGACAACATTGTCGGCACGCAATTCCATCCCGAGAAGAGTCAGCGGCTCGGTCTCGCCGTGATCGCGAATTTCTTGAAGTGGAAGCCGTGATCCTGTTTCCCGCCATCGATCTGAAAAACGGCGAAGCCGTGCGCCTCGAACAGGGCGACATGGCGCGGGCGACGATCTTTCATCGCGACCCCGCCGAGCAGGCGCGCGTCTTCGCGGCGCAAGGCTTTGAATACCTGCACATCGTCGATCTCGACGGCGCCTTCGCCGGCAAGCCGATGAACGCCGCGGCGGTCGAGCGCATCCTCGCCACGGTGAAAATTCCGCTGCAGCTCGGCGGCGGCATCCGCGACCGCGCGACCATCGATGCATGGCTCGATAACGGCATCAGGCGAGTCATCATCGGCACCGCCGCGGTGCGCGATCCGGCGCTGGTCAAGGCTGCCGCGCGCGCCCATCCCGGCCGCATCGCCGTCGGGCTCGATGCGCGCGACGGTGCCGTCGCGGTCGAAGGCTGGGCGGAGACTTCGGAGATTTCCGCGCTCGATATCGCGCGGCGGTTCGAAGATGCCGGCGTCGTCGCGATCATCTACACCGACATTGCGCGCGACGGCATGCTGCGTGGGCTGAATCTCGACGCTACCATCGCGCTGGCGGAAGCGGTGTCGATCCCGATCATCGCTTCGGGTGGGCTCGCCTCGATCGAGGACGTTCATGCGCTGCTTGAGCCCCGCGCGCAAAAACTCGAAGGCGCCGTTGTCGGCCGCGCGCTCTACGACGGCCGGCTCGATGCGGCGGCGGCATTGCGGCTCGTTCGTGCGGCGCGGGCGGCTTAAAAAGATGTTCAAGGTTCGCGTCATTCCCTGCCTCGACGTCAAGGACGGCCGCGTCGTCAAGGGCGTCAATTTCGTCAATTTGCGCGATGCCGGCGATCCGGTCGAGGCGGCGATCGCCTACGACGAAGCCGGCGCCGACGAGCTCACGTTCCTCGACATCACCGCGAGCCACGAGGATCGCGGCATCATGCTCGATGTCGTGCGGCGCACCGCGGAAGCCTGCTTCATGCCGCTGACGGTCGGCGGCGGCGTGCGCACGATCGATGACATTCGCGCGCTGTTGTCTTCCGGCGCCGATAAGGTGTCGATCAACACGGCGGCGGTCGCGCGCCGCGGCTTCGTCAAAGAGGCGGCGGAAAAGTTTGGCGACCAGTGCATCGTGGTCGCGATCGACGCCAAGAAGGTGTCGAAACCGGGTGAGGCGGCCCGCTGGGAGATATTCACCCATGGCGGCCGCCATCCGACCGGCCTCGATGCCGTGGCCTATGCGCGCGAAGTGGTCACGCTCGGCGCTGGCGAAATCCTGCTCACCTCGATGGATCGCGACGGCACGCGCCGAGGATTTGACATCCCGCTGACGCGCGCCGTCGCCGACAGCGTCTCGGTTCCGGTGATCGCCTCGGGCGGCGTCGGCAATCTCGATCACCTGGTGGAAGGCATCCGCGACGGCCATGCCAGCGCGGTGCTGGCCGCCTCGATCTTCCACTTCGGTGAGTACTCTGTGCGCGCCGCCAAGGAATACATGGCGCGCGCCGGCCTGCCAGTGCGGCTCGATCCCTGATTGCCGCGCCTTTAGGGCGCGCGGTTTCGCCTCGCCTGGCGTATCCCTGCTGGGAGGTATCCAGTGATACGAGGAACTGGCACGTCTTTCATGCATGCGGCCTCTCCCCGCTTCGATGAAGAGATGCTAAGGAGGCGCGCCATGGCGCCGTACACCCTCCAGGACCTCGAAAAGCGCGTGCAAGCGCGCGCGCAGGCGGATGTCGGCGCGTCCTACACGCGCGGGCTGATCGACAAGGGCGTGGCCCACTGCGCGAAAAAACTCGGCGAGGAAGCGGTCGAAGTCGCCATCGCCGCCGTTGCCGAGGACCGCGGCCGCGTGGTCGCGGAAGCGGCCGATCTCCTCTATCATCTGCTTGTCGTGCTGCATGCGCGCGGCATCGCGCTTGCCGAAGTCGAAGCGGCGCTCGAGGACCGCACGCGCCAGTCGGGCCTCGACGAGAAGGCGGCGCGCAAGGGCGGCTAAGGGCGATCCGTATGGAGCAACGCACCGAACCGGATGTCTCGCCGTATCGCGTGTTCTCGCGGGTGGAATGGGCGAATTTGCGCGACGACACGCCGATGACGCTCGAGCCGGCCGAAGTGGCGCGGCTGCGCTCGGTGCACGACCGGCTGGACATGTCGGAGGTCGAGGAAATCTACTTGCCGCTCTCGCGGCTGCTCTCGCTCTACGTCGCGGCGACGCAACGGCTGTTTCGCGCCCAGCAGGGCTTTCTTGGCACCGAGGACGCCAAGATGCCCTACATCATCGGCGTCGGCGGCTCGGTCGCGGTCGGCAAATCGACCACCGCGCGCGTGCTGCAGGCGCTGCTGGCGCGCTGGCCGAACGTGCCCAAGGTCGATCTCATCACCACCGACGGATTCCTCTTCCCCAATGCCGTGCTCGAGCGCGAAGGCCTGATGGAGAAAAAGGGCTTTCCGGAAAGCTACGACCTGCCGGCGCTGCTGCACTTTCTGTCCGACATCAAAGCCGGGCGCCGGCCGGTGCGCGCGCCGGTCTATTCGCATCTCATCTACGACGTCATCCCCAACGAGTGGATCGAAATCGATCGGCCGGAAATCCTGATCGTCGAGGGTCTCAATGTCCTGCAGACCGGCCGCTTGCCCAAGGACGGCAAGGCGGTACCGTTCGTCTCCGATTTCTTCGATTTCTCGGTCTATCTCGACGCCGACGAGGCCGTGCTGCTGTCCTGGTACGTCAACCGCTTTCTCGCGTTGCGGGGCACATCCTTCGCCGATCCAAAATCATACTTTCACCGCTACGCACGTTTGACGGACACCGAGGCGGCTGCCACCGCAACGTCGATCTGGAACAGCATCAATCTCGTCAATCTGCGGGAGAACATCCTGCCGACGCGCCCGCGCGCCGACCTCATCCTGAAAAAGGGCGAAAGTCACGAGGTCGAGGAAGTGGCGCTGCGCAGGCTGTGACGCCAGCGCTCGACTTCGGCGAGCTCGGCTTCCGGCCGCTCGCTGATGACCTGGCCGCGGCCGAGATAGACTGTCCCCGCTTCGCCGTCGATCGACAGCCAATCGCCTTCTTTGATCGCGGCTCCGGCGAGCCGCGCGCAATGACCGGCGACGTCGACGGCAAGCGCCGCACAGCCGACGACGCAAGGTTTCGCCATCTGCCGCGCCACCAGCGCCGCGTGGGCGGTGCGGCCGCCGATCGCCGTCACCATGCCTGCGGACACGGCAAAGCCGCCGACATCGGCGGTCGTCGTGTCCGGCCGCACCAGAATGACGGGATCCCCGCTTGCTGCCAGGAGAGTGGCACTATCCGGATCGAAAGCCGCGCGTCCGACCGCAACGCCCGCCGATGCCCCGACACCGCGCCCAACCGGCTCCGCAGCGGCGACCAGCCGCGTGGTGACGAGCGAGCGCTGCTCCAAACCGTTCAGGCGCTGCAAGGCTTCCGCCGGCGCGATGCGGCCTTCCTTGACGAAGTCGATCGCCAAGCGCAGCGCCGCCCGCGGCGTGCGCTTCGCCGCGCGCGTCTGCAAGATCCACAACTTGCCGTTCTCGATGGTGAATTCGACGTCCTGCATGTCGCCGAAATCTTGTTCGAGCCGCCGCAACGCTTCGCGTAATTGCGCGGCGACCTCGGGAAGCGAACGGACAATGGCCGCTTCGGTATCGGGATTATGTCCGCCGGACACCACGTCTTCGCCTTGCGATTCGAACAGCACCTCGATCACCGGCCTATTGAGCCCGGTCGACGGATCGCGTGAAAACGCCACGCCGGCGCCCGAGGAAATTCCGGCATTGCCGAAAACCATGGCCTGCACCGTGACCGCCGTGCCCTGCAAATATTCGAGATGCTCGAGCTTGCGATAGGTGCAGGCGCGGTCGCTCAGCCACGAACGAAACACCGCCTGCGCCGCGGTCTTGAGCTGTTCCATGGGGTCTTCGCTGAGCACATGGCCTTCGCGCTCGATGACTTGCTCGTAAGCCGTCGCCAGACGTTCGAGGGCTTCGCAATCGAGCGCGCGCTCGCTGCCGTCCCCCTCGGCGGCAACGAGTTCGTTGCGCTTCGCCACGAAGGCGGCCGGATCGACCCCAAGGACCACGCCGCCATAGCTTTCGAGAAAGCGGCGGCGGCAGTCGCCGGCAAAGCGCGGGTGACCGGTCATGCGCACCAGGCCGCGAACCGCCGTAGATGTGCAGCCGACATTGAGCACCGTATCTAACATTCCCGGCATCGATCGCGCCGCACCCGAGCGCACCGACACCAGCAGCGGGCGGCGCTGGTCGGCAAACCTCTTGCCGGTGGCGTTCTCCAGAAATTCGATGCCTTCGGTGAGGCCGTCCGACAGACTTTGCATGGAAGTGGCGTCGCCGCTGAGGCTCGCCGCACAAAGGTCGATCGGCAGCACGAATGCCGGCGGCACCGGAAGGCCAAGCGCTGCTACGCGCGCCAGGTTGGCCGCCTTGCCGCCGACGAGCTCGGCGGAATATTGCTCAGCCGCTCCGTCACCGATCCGCGCGATCTGCATGTTCCGGCCGCTCCAATATTGGTCGAGCACGATCTATGCGGAAAGATCGGCGAGCACGTGCTCGCGCAAAAGATGGCCGAAGGCCGCCATCCGGTCGGTCGAGCGTTCAAGCGCGCGGGCGAGTTCGAGAACCGACAAGGTTGTTTTCAGATTGAAATCGCCGGTCAGGATTCTCGCCGTCGCCATGCGCTCCGCCGCGTCGGCGCGGTGCTCGGTGTCGATCAACCGGCCGACCGCGGCGAGCGCATCCTCGGTGTCGACGCGGTGGCCGTCGGGCACCTCGGCCGCGGCGGCAATGCCGACGGCGGCGGCCTCGGTGCCGGAGACCGTGGCGGCGCAAAGCTCGGCCAGCGGCTCGAGCAGTTCGGCGGCAACCTCGCCGGGAACCAGCGAAGCGACAAACGCCGCCTGCTCCAGTTCGTCGATCGCGTTCTCCATCTGATTGATGAGAAGTTCGATGCCGCGCGTGGCGTCGAGCCGCACAATCTCGCTTCGCGCCTCGATGGCGATCCGGTCGGCTTTTTCCTCGATACGCCGCGCCCGCTCGGTCAATGCCGCGCAGTCGAAGGGCCGGTGCGCCTGCCGTTCGGCGACGAACAAAGCAATGTGGGCGGCGATCTCGCGCGCCAAGCCGGCCTGCCGTATCATCACCGCCAGCAGCGTTCGATCGACCCGCTGCAAATGCCCAACAAGCGCGGCTTCGATGCGGTCCCGCGCCAGCCGCACCGAGCTTCCTTGCAGCAACGCCTCGGCCGAGACCCGCAGCACCGTCTTGAGAAAATCCACAGCGGCGTCGCGCCCGAGCGTCTGGTCGAGCCGCTCGCCGAATCCGATCCGCGACGGCGCCGCGTGATGCACCGCCGACGCCACCAGTTCCGCCCCGCCAAGTTGCAGGAAGCCGCGGTGACCGGCGCGATGGCGTGCCGCCCATTCCAGGATGCGGATCGCATCGACGTTCGATACCCACTCCCGCAGCACCTTGCGGGCCTTGTTCCAGTCGATCAGGAAGACCAGCGATGCACCGACGGTTTCGAGAAAGGCGTCGCGGCGCTTGCTGCTGTCGAACGCATAGCGGCCGGTGATCAGATAGAAAGCGGCGTTATCGGGCAGGGCAGGCGCGCTCTTGCGCTCCAGCCCGCTCCATTGCACCGGGACGTTGCGGAACAGCCCGGTGAAGAACTTGGCGCGCGGCAGATGATTGTCCGTATAGATGACGGTCACCGCGTCGGCTTCGACGGTGATGACCACGACGTGGGCATCGGTTTCTCCGATGTCGTTCTGAATCGTCAGCCGCCCGCCGGCCCGCGTTGCCGTCGTCCCCAGTCCGGGATGGCCGAACTTGAGCTTCTCCGTCGCCTGCACCCCGCGCATGAACGCTTCGACCGCCGGCCGGTCTTCCGGCAACAGCGCGGAGACATGCGCGCCCGCGAGTACCTCCTCCGCGTGCGCGGCCGCCAGCCGGTTCAGCGCTTTGTGCAAATCCATGACCAGGCGGTGCAGGCTGTCGCCGCCGCCCTCGGACAGGCCGGTCAGGCTGGCGACTTCGGCAAGCTCGATATCGTCGGCAGCGCCGAACGACACCGACGCTTGGATCGCCGCGAGGCGCTCGGCCGCGCGGTCGCCGTGCACCGGGTCGCCGGCTTTGACGGCGCGGATCATAGTCTCCACGTCGGCCCAGATCGCGGCTCCCAGGCTGCCAAGACCCGGCGCCGAAAGGCGCTCGCCAACTGAGAGCGCTGCGCGGTTGACCAGCGTTTCCAATGCCATGGCATCGATGCCGGCGGCCCGGCATTCGCCTGCCAGATCGAAGCGCGCGGCCAGAGGTTCGTGCGCGTGCTGCGCGGCCGCCTGCAAGACGCTTAACCGGGCTTTGACCCGGTCGTTTGCCGCCAAGCCCTCGGCAATGAGGGAGGGCAAAAGCAGATCGAATTGTCCCAGTTCCTCAATGATTTCGGATTTCATTGGCCGGCGCCCGCGCTCATCTGCGGCCCAATCAGAGCATATTCAGGCGACGGCGTTATTGAGCCAGATCATTCACCGGACTGTCACAAAATCGGCTCGGACCGGGACATCCGGGTGGTCGGCGAGGAAAATGCTGAACTACGCGGCGAGCGCGGCGTCATCAGCGCCGGCGAGCGCGGCCGCCAGGCGTTCGCGGTCGAGCGGCTTGACCAAAAAGCCATCCATGCCGGCGGCGAGACAGGCTTCGCGGTCCTCGGCGGAGGCATTGGCGGTCAGCGCCAGGATCGGCGTGCGCGGCGCGTTGTTCTCGGCCTCGATCGTGCGGATCCGGCGCGTCGCCTCGAGGCCGTCCATGCCCGGCATGTGCAGGTCCATGAGCACGCGGTCGTAGGGCGTGCCGGCGGCGCGGGCGGCGAGCCAGGATTCGACAACCGCGGCGCCGCTCGCGGCGATGGTCGGATGGTGGCCGAGCTTGACCAGTAGCGCGCGCGCCAAGAGTGCGTTGATTTCGTTGTCCTCGGCGACGAGGATCGACAGCCCGCTATCGGCAGGGGCCAGGCTCGGCGCTTCCGCGGGCTCGCTCGCCGTGCCCGCATCGAAGGCGTCATCGGGCGAAAAGCGGGCGGCGAGCGAGGCGGCCCGTACCGGCTTGATGAGATAGCCGGTGAAGCCGGCCTCTTTCAGAGCGGCAAGCTCGCCGCGCATCGCTGGCGTGATCAGCACCAGCCGCCGCGGGATCGCGGCGGCGAGCCGCGCCAGCGCCGCGCTCGACGGCGTGCCGAGCGCGTGATCGACCAGCACGGCGCTCCACAGTTGCTCCGGCAACAGCGCCGCCGCTACCTGATCGTCGGGAACGATTTTCGTGCGCGCGCCCCAGCGTTGCAGCCGGCGCGCGATCAAGGAAGCTTCGATCGCCGCCGGCGCGACGATCAATATATCGTTGCCGGCAAGATTCGGTACCGCCAGCGCCGGCTCATCGGCATCGCCGGCCCGCGGCAGCGGAACGATGACACGGAAGGTCGAGCCTTGGCCGCCGGCCAAGGTCGAGCCTTGGCCGCCGGCGCTGTCGACCGCGATGGAGCCGCCCATGCTCTCGACGATCCTCTTCGATATGGTGAGACCGAGGCCGGTGCCGCCGAATTTTCTTGTCGAGCTGCCGTCGCCCTGCTCGAATTCGAGGAAGATGCGCGCTTGGTCTTCGGGCGCGATGCCGATGCCGGTGTCGTGTACCGCGATGGCGAGGGCATCGGGCTGTGCGCCTGGCTCGACGACGATCGAGACGCCGCCGCGTTCGGTGAACTTGATCGCATTGCCGGCGAGATTGAAGAGAACCTGGCGCAGCCGGGCCGCGTCGCCGACGACCTGCGCCGGCAGGCGCTCGTCGACATAGCAGCAGATTTCCAGCCCCTTTGCCTGGGCGCGGGGCCCGAGCAGCTCGACCGCCTCCTCGACCAAGGCTGCGAGCGCGAACGGCCGTGCCGCGAGGTCGAGCCGGCCGGCTTCGATCTTGGAGAAATCGAGAACCTCTTCGATCAACGAGAGTAGTGTTTCTCCCGACGTTTTCACCGCCTTCAGATAGGTTGCTTGCTCGGCGGTCAGCGGGGTGTCGCCAAGGAGATCGGCCATGCCGAGAATGCCGTTGAGCGGCGTCCGTATCTCGTGTGACACCATGGTGAGAAAGCGCGACTTGGCGCGGTTCGCCGCCTCGGCCTGGTCGCGCGCCTCGGCCAGCGCCTGTTCGGCAAGCACGCGGTCGGTCACGTCGCGGCCGACGCTCTGCATTTCGCTGCCGCCGTCGGCGCGCACGGTGACTTCGCGCCAGGCGATCCAGCGCGCGCTGTCGGGCGCGGCGATTTTCTGGTCGTGCACCTGCGTGCCGTCGGCGAGACGACGGGGTTCGCCCTGCTCCGCAACCGGCAGCGCAAACGTGGTCGCAAGAAGGTCCTCGCGCGGGCGGCCGGCGAGGGCGCAGAACGCGTCGTTGGCGTAGGTGATCGCGCCGCTACCGTCGCGGCGCACGATGACGTCGCCCTGCGCCTCGAAGAAGCTCGAGGTGCGCTCCTGCGCTTCGCGTATTTCCCAGTTGCGATCCGCCGCCTCGTCGAGCCGCGCCTCGAGATCGCGCAGCTCGGCCTTCATCTGACGGATGCGGGAAATCAGGATTCCGATGGTCCCGCACGAGGCGCCGAACAGCGCCGCGACGCCAATGGCGAACATGTACGGATCGTAGTGGGCCTCGGGGGAAGTCGCCCCGGCGAGGAAGCCGAAGGCCACGGCAAACGCCATCGAGGTAATCGCCGCCCCGCGGACAATCAGGGAAAGGAGGCGGCGGCTGAGGATGGCGGGCTTTCGGAGCGTGGCGTGCGGCCGCATGGTCCCTGTCCCGCTCTCTGCGCGGTCACGGCGGCTGTTGTGGCGCGCCGCCGGTACGCATTGTTATCGATGCAGTAATGCGAATTTTGGCCTATGAACCTTGCGCATCCCTTGCAGTCAGGAATGACGATTGGAGCAAGGGTTGATGCTTTGTTAACATTGCCTTGGACTAGCCGATGGAAACCCATCGCGGTCCGATGGCCCGCCGGAGAAAACGGATGGACAAAGTCGTGAGTTCGAAACGCACGCGGGCAAGCTCGTCGGCGCCCGCGCGGCCGACCCGCGAGGAAGCGGAGAGCGCCGTGCGCACGCTCATCCGTTGGGCCGGCGACGATCCGGACCGGGAAGGGCTCCTGGCCACGCCGGGGCGCGTCGTGCGCGCTTATGAGGAATGGTTTTCCGGCTACAAGGATGATCCGCGCGACTATCTCAAGCGGACCTTCGAGGAGACCGGCGGCTACGACGAGGTGGTGGTGCTGCGCGACATCCGTTTCGAGTCGCATTGCGAGCACCACATGGCGCCGGTCATCGGCCGCGTGCACATCGGCTATCTGCCGCGCAACCGCGTGGTCGGAATTTCCAAGCTGGCGCGGCTGGTCGACGTCTATGCGCGGCGGCTGCAGATCCAGGAGAAGATGACGGCCGAGATCGCGGCGTGTCTCGATGCCGTGCTCAAGCCGCATGGCGTCGCGGTGGTCGCCGAGGCGACGCACCAATGCATGACCACCCGCGGCGTGCACAAGACCGGCGTCACCATGGTGACGAGCCGCATGCTCGGCGTGTTTCGCGACCATGCCGAGACGCGCCAGGAATTTTTGGCCGCGATCGGCATTCGCGGCGCGGTCAGCGTTGCCAACGGCGGCGGCTAAAGGTTTTACGCCGCGCGTCTGATTTCGTCGGCGAGCGCCCGGTAGGACAAGGCCTCGGCAAGGTGGACGCGGCCGACTTTGTCGGCGCCGTCGAGATCGGCCAGCGTGCGCGCCACGCGGAGCACACGGTGATAACCGTTGGCGGGCGAAATCTCGTACAACGGCGCCTAAGGTGGCGATGACCGGATTACCGCTGACGCGGACGATGAAAGTTAATGAGCGGCTTTGTCGGACGAAATAGTCGCGTGGATTTGGTGCTGGCCGCTATCGCGATACTGGCGCTACTGCCGGCGCACGGTTATGCCCAGACCGCGGCGCCGCCGAGCGGCACGATCTGGACCGTGCCCGAGGTTGGCGCGCTGCCTGACGACGATTATGGGCGCCTGGTGCGGCGTGGCCGCGATCTCGTCACGGCGACCTACGCCCATATCGGGCCCGAAGTCAGCGATCCGTCGAAGCGTTATGCCGGCAACAATCTCGCCTGCGGCGATTGCCACCTCGAGGCCGGGACCAAAAAATTCGGACTGCCGATCTTCGGCCTCTATGACGAATTCCCCAAATACAGTGCGCGGGCGGGCGCCGAGATCACGATCGAGGAGCGCGTGAACTCCTGCATGACGCGCAGCATGAACGGCCGCGCCATGCCCACCGACGTACCGGAAATGCAGGCTCTGGTCGCCTACATCAAGTTTCTGTCGACCGGCGTGCCGCCGGGGCAGCGGATTCCCGGACTCGGCGCCGGAAAAATTCCCGAGCTCGACCGCCCGGCCGATCCGGCGCGCGGCCGCGCGGTCTATGTCGCGCAGTGCCAAGGGTGCCACAACACCGATGGGTCGGGCATTCGCCGCAGCCTGCCGACGACCGATCTCGGCTACGTCGTTCCACCGTTGTGGGGCCCGGATTCGTTCAACGACGGTGCCGGCATGAACCGTCTCATCAGCGCGGCAAATTTCGTTCATTCCAACATGCCGCAAGGCGCAGATTACTTGAACCCGGTGCTGTCAACCGTCGATACGTGGGATGTCGCGGCTTTTGTGGTGTCGCAACCGCGGCCGAACAAACAAGGACTTGAAAAGGATTTTCCCGACCTCGCGCTGAAACCAGTCGACACGCCGTATGGTCCCTATCTCGACGGCTTTCCTGCGAGGCAGCACAAATACGGACCCTTTGGGCCGATCCGCGCAGCTCTTGCCCGATTGAAAGGCGAGGGTACTATCACCCCGAGCGCGCCGCGTTAGCGGTCCGCGCGTTTTTCTTCAATCTTGTCCCAGATCAGCGCCGCGATGTCGGGGCCGCCGAGATTCTTTATGGCGCGAATGCCGGTGGGCGAGGTGACGTTGATCTCGGTGAGGAAGCCGTCGATCACGTCGATGCCGACGAACAAAAGCCCGCGCTCGCGCAGCGCCGGCCCGAGCCGTTCGCAGATGTGGCGCTCGCGCGCGGAAAGCTCGGTCGCCTTGGGCACGCCGCCGCGCACCATGTTGGAACGCAGATCATCCGGTGCCGGCACGCGATTGACCGCGCCGGCGTACTCGCCGTCGACCAGGATGATGCGCTTGTCGCCGTCCTTTACCGCCGGCAGGAATTTTTGCACCACCCACGGCTCGCGAAACATGTTGGCGAACAAATCGTAGAGCGAACCGAAATTGAGGTCGTCGCGAGCCAGCCGGAAAACCGCCTGACCGCCGAGGCCGTAAAGCGGCTTCATGACGATATCATCATGCTCGGCGCGGAACGCCTTGATGGCGTCGAGGTCGCGGGTGATCAGCGTGGGCGGCATCAGCTCGGGAAATTCGGTGACGAAAACCTTTTCCGGCGCGTTGCGCACGTGGCTCGGATCGTTGACCACCAGCGTCTTCGGATGGATGCGATCGAGCATGTGGGTGGTGGAGATGTAGGCCAGATCGAACGGCGGATCCTGGCGCAGCAGCACCACATCGAAGGAGCCAAGGTCGACGGTCTCCGCCTCGCCGAGGGTGAAATGATCGCCGGCGGTATCGCGCACCTTCACGGGCCGCACCGCGGCGGAGACTTTGCCGTCGCGCAGGACGAGTCGGTCGGGCGTGTAATAGAACAGCAGATGGCTGCGCCGCTGCGCTTCCAAGAGCAGCGCGAACGTCGAATCGCCGCGGATGTTGATCCGCTCGATCGGGTCCATTTGCACGGCGACGTTCAG
>Ga0208188_1000867_pt1 | contig 15019 bp, 14 predicted proteins | sample June2015DPH_8_50_FD_184698 | JGI IMG/M metagenome (GOLD analysis project Ga0208188, IMG submission 184698) | Peatland microbial communities from SPRUCE experiment site at the Marcell Experimental Forest, Minnesota, USA - June2015DPH_8_40... | ecosystem: Environmental > Terrestrial > Soil >...
GCCTTGGCAACAACCCTCGACTCCTTCTCTGCCACACACTGTCGAGGCTTCTTTCGTCACGCCAAATATGCGTCTATCTAAATAGAAAATGCTCTAATAAACTCTTGGCCACAACCGATGATGGCGTCGTCCGGCCAGGCCGGATTTCGCGTCAGATCGGCCCGTCCGTTCTTCAAGGAATAAATTTTTAAGCGTGTTCACAGGGGCTTCGTTTATTTGTTGTTGTTTGGCTGAGATGACTGCCTTCCATTTGGGAAAAGTCTTCTGTTGCCAAGGGCAGGAGAATATGTCGGGCGACCTTGCGGGTGCTATGGGGTGTTACCCTACCAGAAATTTCATGCATTTCGCGGCCGATGCTTAAAGCGGAGTTTCAGACCGGGAGCGCAACGCCTGCCGCCGGAGAACACCGCAGCTCAACCCGGCTTCACCGGCCATTGGTCGCATGGTGTCCGTTTATTTCGATGATTGGCTCACTGAAGTCCGTGGCAACGCGGCTCCCCGGCAAGTTCTGAAGTCAGCCATTGGCCTCTTTCACTTCGTTTTCAGTGATCTGCTCATAAGAGCGTCCGCAGGCACAGCCCAGAAGCCGGCCGGAAGTGGGGGAAAGTTTTTCTCCACAGCGGCAAACCCAGGCGCGCCACCGGGCCGGGCTGCCCACCACCAAGGCGTAATCCGGGACATCATGGGTGACAATGGCTCCGGCGCCAACCATTGCCCAACGCCCAATGGTAATGCCAGGAAGCGTTATGCTGCCGGCTCCAAGCGTACACCCTTTCTTCAGCACCGTTTGGAGATACGTTTTCAGATGTCGCTTGCTCCGAGGCTGGGTATCATTCGTGAAAACTGCGCTGGGACCGATGAAGACGTCATCCTCAATGGTAATGCCATCCCAAAGAAAGACCCCGCACTTGACGGTCACGCGATTGCCGATTCGAACTCCTCCCTCAATGAAAGTGTGGTCGCAAATATTACAGTCTTCTCCAAGAATCGCCCCACCCAAAACATGGGCAAAGGCCCATACCCGCGTCCCTTGGCCGATCGAAACCCCTTCATCAATCAGCGCCTCTGGATGCGCGAAATATGCCCGGACCGGCCGATCGCCGGAGGCAGAAGGCGATGCCTGACCCGTCCCTGGTGGCGTCAAAGTTGTTTCGGGCCGGCCCTGCAGCACGGGTTCCAACTTCGGGTAATTCCCGGTCGCAATCTCATAAAAATCATGTGCGTAGGAGCGTGCGCCAAAACCTTCCTTCCAATCCAGCAAGCCATAATTCAAGGCACGGCCTTCCTTCTCGTTGGAGATGCCGAAATCAAAAAACCGCTTGTCCTTGTATTGCTCGATCAGCGAGCTGAACAGATAAGCCTCCGCGCCAATCTGTCGTCCTTTTTCCGTGACCGCGCCGTACTGCGCGTGCGCCACGGTCGGAGTTTCGTAAATGGTTGTGCCCGCGACAATTTCATCGTCGCAATAGGCCGAGAATTGTTTGATCTGTTCAGGAAAGCGTGACGCGAGCAGTGTGATTTCCTCGAGGGTATGCACGGGTTTGACTCTGTACCGGGCGGCCAGTTGCGGCACCAACACCCGTTCCCAAAATGGCTGAAAAGATGTTTCCTGGACGATACGGACTCCCAGACTGGTCGCTTTCTTAATCAGACTCTTGTGGCCCTTTCGGAAGGGAAGCCGGTCCGCCTGCGAGACCGCTGCCGAACAATCCCGGCGATAAAGCCGGGCGTCGAGGAGGAACAAGGCATACGCCACATCATCGTCGGGGAGCGTGTTGTAAAAACCCGGAACCCGCTTGTAGAGCAGTTTGGAAATCTGCCTTTGGCTCAGGTAATGCAAAACCACATGGAAACAGGCCAGCACATCACCCAGCCTCGCTGCGCGGGAAACCACGAGCCCGCCATAAGTCAGCCCTTCATGGCTGACGAGTGTGCCGTTGGCGTCGAGGTTTGCCGGCAACACGGCAACCAGCGCCTGGTCGTTGAAAATCATCAGCGAATGGTCGGCGAACCGGTCGCTGTGATAGTCCATGTAGTCGCGGGAGAAAATGAAAGTCGCGTTCTTGGCTGCGCTCACGAATGTGTCCCACTCCAGCTTGCGACTGGCGGTGTATCGCTCAACCGAGAATGCTCCCGCGTCGTAGTGTTTTGGTGCCACGCGGGGATGGTCGCTTTTTGAGAACACCGTGTGCAAGACATCTTTCACCGTATCCAACAATTGGTCGGTGGCATAGGGTTTTGCCAGCGTGGCGACGGGTTCAAGCCACGGATTTTGGGCCAGTTCCTGCGTGGGCACCGTTCCGGTGGCCATGATGACCGGCAGTCCCATGCGGGCGGAACGCAGCTTCTTGAGCAGTTCAATGCCGGTCAGCCTGGGCATGTTGTTGTCGGTGATCAGAAGATCGTAGCGGTTGGCCTGAAGCGCTTCCCAGGCGGCGGCGCCGTCTTCGGCGACCTCCACCGCGTAGCCGGAGTGAATCAGCATCCCGGCATTGAGCTGGCGGAGGTCGCGGTTGTCCTCAACCACGAGGATGCGATGGGGTGGGTTCGCCTGGCCTCCATCTGGCTTGGCGGCGGCCTGGTCGCAAGGAGCTTCAAGAAGTGTGTTCATAGGAATGGAAAATTTTGTCGGGACCCGGCTCAAGAAATAACAAAGCGATCGTGTCCTCGAAACTCAACCAGGTGCGCATTGACGGCGAGCCGCACAATCCGTTTGGCCTTTTGTTTGCCGTAGGCGGCGTAAACGCTCGCGATGAACTCACCAAACTTCAGTGGCTTCTTCTTGTGATTGATCATCATGGCATGAGAATAGGGCGGGAAACCGCCCGGGCGCTATGGGGTGTTTTCCCCAGGTGGGATTTCTGCGAATCCGACGTTCTCTGCGCGCGGCTGAGGCGCAGGCTGCGGGCTGAACCTGGAGCGAGAGAGAAAAACCCGATACGCCGTACCGGGCTGAACGATGGTCAACTGGACGCTGAACAGTGGAGCGGAATCACATCATAGTCGCAAACCAACTGCTGACGGCTGGTTTAGCCAGTTTGGCAGCGGCACGATCTGCTCACGGAGACTGTCGGCCGCGCGCAGGACGTTTTTCACCGTGGCCAGCAACGTATCAACGGCAAAGGGTTTCAACAGCGTGGCCGCCAGTTGAAGCGATGGGTTTCGGGCCAGTTCGTGCACGGGCAATCTTCCTGCGGCTAAGACGACCGGCACGGCCATGTGGGCGGCACGCAGCTTCCTGACCAGTTCAACGCCGGTCAGCTTGGGCAGACTGTGCTCGGTGATCATAAGATTGTAGTTGTTGGCCTGAAGCGCCTCCCAGCCGGCTGCGCCATCTTCGGCGGCGTCAACGTGGTAGCCGGGAAGAGCCAGCACATCGGAGTACAGCAGGCGAAGGTCGCTGTCGTCATCAACCACGAGAATCCGGTGGGGCGGTTTCGTTGGGCATTGAAGTGGTACGCAGGCCGGCTCTCCCGCTTGCGATAGTTCGTTATCTTTCATAGTAAGAATCCGTTGCCGCCGTTTTAAGAACGGTGACAACGAGCCCACTTGTGATAGTTCGTTATCTTTCATAGCACGATAAAAATAAGGTGGAAACGCCTGCTGGCGCTATGGGGTGTTTACCCCATATCGGGATTCGGCCATGCTCCATCTATTTGGAGCCAAAATCGTGCGGTTTCCCAATAAAAACGGGCATTGGCCGTGAAAATTGAGCGTTTTCGATAAAAACCTGCTTTGGGGAGCCTGTTGCGTTCTGATATTGGCTTGCCTGAATTTGTTGCGCGTGTGTGCCAGCCTCCTGTTTGAGTATTATCGCAGTTTGAGCAATAGCAAACAGAAGGAGCGCGACAGAGACAACAAGTAACGCCCAAGTTACCCGGGATTCTTGAATCCGGCGTCCTTGACACGCGGCAGAGGCACAGGCCACGGGCTGAAGTTGGAGCCGGAAGAAACCGGCGGAGCGTGTCGGGGTGGTTGCTGGTCAACCGGACTCTGGACCGGGGAGTGGAATTATCACAGCCGTAAACCATCAGCCGATGGCTGGCTTCGCCAGTCTGGCAGTGGCTCGAACTGCCCGGGGGCGCTGTCGGTGGCGCGCAGGACTACTCTCACCGTTTCCAACAACTCGGCGACGGAGAAAGGCTTTGGCAGCACGGCCGCCAGTTGGAGCGACGGGTTTTGGGCCAGTGCCTCCGTGGGTAATCTTCCGGTGGCCATGATGACCGGCAGGTCCATGCGGGCGGCACGCAGCTTCTTGACCAATTCAACACCGGTCAGCCTGGGCATGTTGTGGTCGGTGATCAGGAGGTTGAAAGCCTTGATTTGAAGGGCCTCCCAGGCGGCGGCGCCATCAGCGGCGGCGTCCACCTCGTAGCCAGAGTGAATCAGCACTTCAGTGCTGAGTTGGCGGACGTCACTGTCGTCCTCCGCCACAAGAATGCGACAGGGTGGTTTCGTTGGGCATTGAAGTGGCGCGCAGGCTGACTCTCCCGCTTGCGAGATTGTGTTATCTTTCATAGCAAGACAAATAATAGGCGGGCAAACCTTGCGGGTGCTATGGGGTGTTTTCCCCATGTTCATCCCGGCGAACATTGCAAGCATCCGGACGTTCCCTGCGCGCGGCAAATGCGCTCAAACGGGCGGTTGAAGGCCGCGCTTCATCATTGCCCCGATTCTTTCCGCAAACTCTCCATCCACAGAACAATCCGGTCGCGATGTGGGAGCGAAGACGCTCCCATCGCTGAAACGAGTCCGGCCTCCTGATTTTTTTGACGCTCCAATTCCAATCAGACCATTAGGATTTGTATGGGGGAAACACCCCATAGATTTTTCAGGGGCACGGCTCCATAGTATTTCCGTCTTTATGTCAACGCATAAACTCATGAAATCAGTTTTCGGCAAGGCAGACCGAAGCGGCTTCCACTATTTCGTGACTCCGGTGCTCCCCATGAATCGCACATCGGAGGCCGGGTTTGACTTTCTGGGCGGCGTAATCGTTGTCAGTTTGTCAGTGGGAGTGATGCTTTTGATGCGTCTCCTTCTGGCGCATTGATTTGTCTGGTGTCCGTCCTGATCCGTCTTTCAGCCGCGCGCTCCCATTCGAGCATCGCGCTGTCGGCCTTGGATAGCCAACATCGAACATTGAACATCAAACATCGGCTGACGGCGAAGCTGGCTGACCTTGGACGTTGGGTGTTGAATGTTGAATGTTCGACGTTTCGATTACGATCCACCTTCGTCCCATAATGCAGGACTATGGTGGACAGGGGACCCGCCTCCGTGCTTCGCGCTGCGGCGCGGCAAGCGACGAAACCTGCCCATCGGTTTCAGTCGCAACCCTAAACGATGGTCAACTGGACGCTGCTCTCAATGATGCCCGCGCTGATGGCGTAACGGGTGAGTCCGGCGGTGTCGTGGATGTTGAGCTTGCTCATGACCTTCTCGCGATGTTTTTCGACGGTCTTGATGCTGATGCCCAGTTCCGCGGCCGTTTCCTTGTTGGCTTTGCCTTCGGCAATCAGTTGGAGCACCTCCATCTCGCGCGAACTCAGGCGGGCGTTGCGCGACTGCGACCGTCCGGCTCGATCCGGCGACTTGCCATCGAGTTGGTGAAGCCGTCTGGCAACCGTAGGGCTGAAAAACGTGTTTCCTTTTTGGACTTCCCGAATCGCCCGGCACACGTCGTGGGAGGAGGTTTGTTTGAGCAGAAATCCCGCGGCGCCGGACTCGGTTGCGTTTTTGACATACGCGTCATCACTGTGCGCGGAGAGAATGACCACTTTGGTGGTGGGGAGAGCTTTGAGCACCTGGCGCGTGGCTTCCAAACCATTGAGCAGGGGCATCGCGATGTCCATCAACACCACGGCGGGACGAAGTTTTTTGACCAGGGCGACCGCCTGGCGGCCGTCTTGCGCTTCGCCGACCACGTGAAGATCGTTTTCCAACTCCAGCATCTTGCGAAAACCCTCGCGCACGATCGTGTGGTCTTCCGCCAGCAAAACAGTGATTCGTTTCATAGACTTCCAAGTTTGGTAGTCCAACGGACTACATCAGCGGGTTTTCCGCCCCCCTGCGGCAGTTGGCGAGCGGAATCTGTGCCCGGACGGTGGTGCCCTTGCCCGGGGCGGATTCGACGCTAAAGCTGCCGCCGACCATCTCCAGCCGCTCGCGCATGCCGATCAGCCCCAAGCGTGTATTCCGTTTGGAGTGCATGACGCGTTGCGCCTGAAAGGATTTGCCGTTGTCTTTGATTTTCAGGCAAATGGCGTTGGGGAGTTTCTCGAAGTTGACTTCCACGAGGCTGGCCTGCGCATGCCGCGCCACATTGGTCAGCGCTTCCTGGGCGATGCGATAGAACACGGTGCGCGAGGCATTGTTCAATTGTTCAATCTTGCCGGAAGTAAAGGTCGTGAAATGAATGTGGATGCCCGTCCGTCTTGTAAATCCTTTCATAAATGAGTGCAGGGCGGGAATCAGCCCCAGGTCGTCCAACACCGTCGGGCGCAGTTCCCGGGCGAACCGATGCACGATGTCCACCGACTTCTCGACCATCCGTTGCGTGCGGGTGATCTTTTTCTGGAGGCCTTTGACGTTGACCGCGGCCTCCACTTTCAGTGTCGCCAGTTGGATATTGATGCCCGTCAAGGTCTGGGCAATTTGATCATGCAGCTCGCGGCTGATCATCTTGCGCTCTTCCTCCTGGGCCGACAGAAGCTGGCGGGACAGCAGCCGCAATTGTTCCTGCATGTGCCGCGATTGCTCCAGCAACTCGCTGTAGTGATGCTCGCTTTTTCTGAGGGACTCCTCCACCGATTTGCGCTGGAGGATCTCCCGTTGCAACTGCCGGTTCGAGGCGATCAGATCCACGCTGCGCTGGTGGAGCGCATGATTCAGTTGAACCAATTGGTCATTGTCCTCCCGGGCCGCGCGATGCGTTTTCTCGATTGGGGTGATGGCCTCGGCAAAAAAAGTTCCCGCCCGCCGGACCATCCGATCCCGGGTGCCGGGAGAGTAGCCCGGCAACACCAGGGTAATCAGCGCCTGCTCGTGGAACCGGGCCAGATCCAGCGTCTCCAGCCCAAGGGCCATGGCCCGGCGTCCCAAATATTGCGCCGTCCCGCACGGCGGGACCGCCTGTGGACCTTGCTTCAGGTGTTTGCGCAGCGCCGCGACATATCGTTGCGCCAGCCCGTTAAGTTTGCGTCCCATTTTACGTCCGATTTTACGTTCGATGATGAATACCGAATTCACGAGCGAATCGTTTTATGCTTTTTACTGATTTATCCACCAATCGTTGCGTGCTGGCAATCTCTTTCTTGAGGCCGCCGGCGTCGATCGCGGCCTCCTTTTTCAACGTCAACAGGCGAACATTGATGCCCAGCAACGTCTGGGCAATCTCATCATGCAGGTCGCGGCTGATCTTCTTTCGCTTGTCCTCCTGCGCCAACAGAAGCTGGTGGGTCAGGCGCTGCAAATGCTTCTGCAGGCGACGTGATTCCTTCAAAAGTTTCCGGGAGTGTTCCCCGCTTTTCTTGAGGGCCTGCTCCACGGTCTTGCGCTGGACGATGTCCTGTTTCAGGAACCGGTGGGAGGCCGCCAGGTCCACCGTGCGCCGGCCCAGCGTCTGGCTGAGTTTGCTCAAGCGGACGTTGGCCTTGAGCGCGGCGCGATGCGTTTCCTCGATCGGGGTGATGGCCTCGGCAAAAAAAATCTCCGCCCGCTTGATGAAACCATCTTTGCTGCGGGAGGCTTCCAGTGTGGCGAGTGCGCCGTCGTGAATCCGGGCCACGTCCAACGTCTCCAGATCCAAGGCTGCAGCCTGGCATCCCAAATCATGCGCCGGCTGCAAGCTCGCCCGCGGACCGTGCCGCAGGTGCGTTCGCAACGCCGCCACATATCGTTGTGACAAACTGGTCAACTTTCGTTTCATGTTCGTTTCATGTTGTATGCCGGATTCAGGCGCGATTCTCCGGGATGCGTGTTCCCTCAACGGGGAGCCGCCAATCCAATGCAACTATCAGACGATTCCTTCAATTTGTATATGGGGTGAACACCCCAGGCGATTTTCCCCGTTTAATGGCAGGGACGTGCTGCTGCGCGTCCGTGTCTTGATTCAAGGCGGCCTTCGGAAACGAAGGCTGTTTTTTTGTTTTCAAAGCCGGGGGTGAAACCTCAGGCCACGCGAACCATGCTGGAATTGCAACCACGGATGGATACGATCTTGATTTCCTCCGGCGTCAGGGCGTAAAGGCGATAGACGATCTGGTCAATCAACTCGTCGGTGAAGACGAGGGAAGATTCCAGCGGCACAAGCGTGTCTTTGGCTTTCTGAAAACGGGCGCGGATTTTTTCTTCGTCGGAATCTTTGAAGCGGAGTTTGTTGGCGCGGAAATGGGCGAAGATTTCGGCGACTTCAAGCTCTCTAAACTTGTCTAGTTTGGTTTTGGTTTTGGGCTTCAAGGCGTGAGTGTCAATGTCGTGGAAATCTTTGAGGTCGGTCAGGAATTGTTTGGCGGCGGCGCGTTTCTCCCGGCTGAGGCCCGTCATCTGTTCGGCCAGAAAGGCGAGCAGGTCGTGGACGACATCCGCGCGCTCCGGTTTGGCGGCAAGCTGCTCGGCGACGAAGGCCAGTACGCCGTCCGGGTTTCCATCCGACACACTGCGTTGGTAGAGCTGTTTGGCTTTGGCCAAGAGCGACGTGCGTTTCGTTGCCGGTGTGGCGAATTCAATGCGCCGGATGGGAAGATCACGAATGAATCGAGCTTCGTAACTAAACCATCCCCCACGAAAAACAGTAGAAACCGACTGCAGTACCGAGTCGACCAACTTGCTGTTGAGGACTGCCAGCACGTACTGCGGCGCTAATGGAGGTTTAACTAGAATTCCGTAACCACCAGCTGCGCCGCCCGTGAAGAAGGAATCTCCAGTCGAGTCATAAGAATACGATGCACATGGCGCGAAATCTGGGGTGAAAATCTTCGGGAGGCCGATGACATCAAGTGCCTGTGTTCGACCAAACTGGTACCATCTCGATCCCGCGAAAAGCCCGCCTTCCCTCGCTTCCAGTGTTCTCTTGTTGTCGATCAAGTAAGCGTACGTAAGTGGCAATCGCTGCTTCACGTAGTTTTCGGAAACAAGCTGGACTTTATTGTTCTCGCCGCCTTGGTATGGAAAAAGCACGACACGCTCTGTCTGCGATAAACCGAACCTTTTAGAGTCGCCGCCTTTGACAAGTGGGTGCAACAGTTCTCGCTCCAGACGATAGACTCGGTCTTGTTGTGGCGAGTATGCTTCCACCTCGTTTCCGAAATCTTTTCTCATTTCGAGTATGTAAATCTTATCGGAGCTGGTTTTAAGTCCTTGGAAGATTCGAGAGGATACTTCTGAAAGGGGTTGCGATTGAGCAGCGAGTTTAGTATGAAATCCTTTCGACTTTGCTGCCCCAAGATTCCAAGGCTTGTCAGTCAGCAAGGACTGTTCAAGGCTTTCCGCTGTAACCGCATCTGTTTTCGAAATCTCAGGGGGCGTACTCGGCTGAAGGTAGCGAAAGTTGTCTCTCGGAGCGCCTTGAAGAAAAAGCAGGCACGTGTATGTAGTGGCACCACTAAATACCTGTTGACTTCCGAAGTTCACGATTGTCCGAACGGTCCTTTGTTTGCTTAACCAGCAGCGCAGCCCTGCTCCATATGCGGCTTCGAAAAATTTGTGCGGAAGAATGAAGCCTAGTACGCCTCCCTTTTGGAGCATCGTCCGTCCTTTTTCGACGAAGAGTGCATAAATGTCGTAGTTGCCCCCAGCCACATTGAAGCTCTGATCGAAATACCCGACCGAGGCTGTATCGACTTGGTTCAGTGTTTGGATGCGAAGATAAGGCGGATTTCCGACTACCGCATCGAAGCCGGGACGTTCTCGAGGCGTTCCGTCTTCGTTGAAGAAGACTTCCGGAAATTCCATTTCCCAATGAAAGAACCGACGCTCGTTCGCACTTCGTTCAGAGCGAAAGAGGAAAGCACAAAGATTTTTGAGCTGATTGGTGTCGAACTCGCGGCCAGCCAGCGTGATCGAACCTTTTTTGACGGCGTCCATGACGATGGCCTGAAACTCGGCGGCATTTTGCCAAGGACGGATTTTGTCAGGATGAATGTCGAGCAACTCAATGAGCGCCTCGTAATCCTTTTGCGGCAGTTCGTTGCCGAAGAAACAGGCGGCCCAGAGGTTCGCCACGGTGCGAAACGGCAGCAGCGCCGGGCGGACAGATTCCAGCCAGAGTTTCTCCTTGTTTTTGACATCGCTGACGCTGGCGGAGGCTGCGCCTTCGATGTTGTGGACCATTTGCACGGCCTTGGTCAGCGATGCCCGAAGGTTCTCGGTGATTTTCCACGAGAGTTTCAGGCCGTCGGCTGGCTTGCGTTTCTTGTCTGGCACGTGGCTCAAATCCTCCAGCCGTGCGCCGATGAGCGAATTGCCGCAACAGAGATGGTGATCTAGGAAGTTGAGCGGCTGATCGGTGGCGATGGTGGTGAGCCAGAGCGAGAGCTTCGCCAGTTCGACGGCAAGCGGATTCAAATCCACGCCGTAAATGCACGCTTCGACGACACGCCGCCGCCAGTGCGCGATCTCGGTTTTTTCCTGCGACTCGCCTTTGACAAACTCCGCCTGAAACTTCGTGGTCGGGTGATAGACGATGTGGTCAGCCAAAAACGTGGTTGCTTCGACGAGAAAATGGCCCGAACCCATTGCGGGATCGCAGATGTTCAGCTTGAGGACTTCGTCGGCGAACGAGTTGTCCTGTTTGCCGGCGGCACGGGCAGCTTTCACCGGCTCTCGTTGCTCAATTTCCTGCAACAGCGGCGTGAGCGTTTGCTCGACAATATATTTGACGATGTAGTCAGGCGTGTAATACGTGCCGGTGGCTTTACGTTCAGCTTTATCGGTCTTGAGCACGAGCTTGCCGCCGTCGCGCACGAAATGGTGTTCGAGCAGTCCCTCGTAAATCGAACCAAGTTGCTGGACGCTGAGGTCGGAGTAGTCCACCGACTCGAAGGGGACAAACTTCTGCCCGCCCTTTTCCGGGGTGAACATGAGTTGCCGCAACACGTCCGCCAGCACGGCGTCGGCAACGGCCCAGTCCTTCAGCAGCGGGTAGTGGTCGGGGTCGAAAAGCCCGCCGTTGTAGCGAGGAACTCTGAATTCGTCGTTCGCCTTTTTGTCAGTCCCGTTGATGACCAGACACAGTGTTTGGATGTCGCGATAGAACCGCGTTTGGGTCTGGCTGTCGTACTCGCTGAAGTTTTTCAGCGGCGTGAGAAGCCGGGCGAGCGACAGTTGTTTGTAATATTTGCCCGACTTGGGTTCGACGGGCAGCAACAAACGGCCTTCGGCGTAGAGAATGAAAAGCAGGCGATAAAGAAAGATGAGGCAGTTTTCGTAAAGGCGCGGCAGGTCGGCATCGGTGATTTTGTTTTCCGGGCGTTCAGCAAATCCGTTGGCGAGAATCTGCACAATGGTGAAGATTCGCGCGCGGAGGTCGGCCTCCAGTTCGGACTGTGTGGCTAAAGCGCTTTCGAGGACCTGGTCGAGCCGGCATTTGCCTTGGGCGTCGCGCACAAACGCAGCAGGACTGAACAGCGCAAGGAAGAACTTGAACTCGTCGAGCGAGCGGATCGCCAACTCGAAGTTGATCGCAAAGAAGTGGCTTGGCTTCGTGTCGCGACAATAGAGCCGCCATTCGTTGCCATTGGTGAGGATGCCCCAGGTGAGCACTTGCGCCTCGTTGAGATAGTCGCGGATTTGTTGATGCGGATAGCGCTGCTGGCTCTTGCTGATCTGGGAAAGCGGGTGCCCAAATTTCTTCGCTTCAAGAATGGCGATGGCCGCGCGGTAGCGATGGCTGACATCTTTATTGAGAACAGCCTCCTTTTCCTCCTCGCTCGCGTAGAGCAGATAGTCGGGTTCAAGTTCCTGCTGAGTTTCCGGCAGGCGGAGATTGTCAGACCAGGCGAACCCGAGTTTTTCGATAATCTTGTCGATGAACTCCTGCCGCACGCCCATCTCGTTGTCGTATCGCCGCAGGGCAAACGCGCGCTTTTCGTAAAGCGCTTTGCAAAACTCCCAAATCGGCTGCGCCTCGGCATCGTCTGGCCACCAATCGTTTTTGCTCAGGCGGGCTTTGAGGTAGTGGTCGGAGAACAGGCCTTCCGTCTGCCAAAGCTTTCGGACTTCCGGCATTCCCAGAAGTTCGGGGTGGTCGGAAATCTTTCGCTTCGGCATGGAGAGTTTTTACACGAAGAACAACAGCGGCGCAATCCTGCTGGCAAATCAGGACATTACCGCTGCGACCGGGACGGCGGAGGCCGCTTTCGGGGAGCACCAACAACAACGCACGGTAGGGTTACACCCCATAGCTAAAGACCGGCCCACCGCATAACGTCACTCCAGAAAATGACGGCAAACGAATTGCCATCAAAAAACGAAAGACAAACTATGCATCTATTATTATTCTCACCGGTTCTTGCCAGTGGCATCTGGATTGGCGGCGGTGTGGGCGGCCTCCTTCTCGTCATCGTCGTTGTGGTTCTATTGCTCCGTTAACCGCCGAGCCATTCCGCCGAAGACTTTGCCATTATGAAAACTTTGTTTACGGCGGAAGCGATTTTCAAGGGCGGACGTTCGGGAACCATTCAGACACCGGACCGGTTGCTGGATGTCACATTGGGAAATGCTGCGCGCGGATTTGGAGAATGAACGGGAAACGGTGGGGCGTTATCGCGAGCGCATCCGCCAGGCCGAGGCAATGGGGGAATTTGCGTTAAGCGAGACCTTGCGCGCAATCATCGTACAGGAGCAGGAGCATGAAATTGATTTGAGCGCTGCGCTGGACATCAACGTGCCTCTCCCTAAAAAGCCTTAGGACAGAATAATTGTGGAAACCAAGTAAAGAGCATCCATGCCTCAAGGAATGCGCCACGTGTATGAAACCCTCTTCCGGGAATAACCCCATTCACCACACGCAAAAAATCAAAGCTCAGATGCGTCAGCTCATCAATCATCTGCGCGAAGACGTTGGAAAAGTCACGGAGCCGAAGGCCCAGGCGCTATTCGAGACTTCGGCGGAAGTGCTCACCGGCTTGGTCAAAGCCTTCGACGATTTTGAGAAAAAAGGCGAAGCGGCGTGGCGAACTGAACCCAGGGCGTCCCGCCCGAAAGAAAGCACCACCAATGCCTCAAGGCGATAAATCCAGTTATACTGACAAACAGAAGCGTCAGGCGGAACACATCGAAGCTGGCTACGAGAAAAAAGGCGTCGGCACGAAAACCGCGGAAGCACGGGCCTGGGCCACCGTAAACAAACTCACCGGTGGCGGCAAAAAGAGCGGCTCCGGCCGGAAGAAAAACTAATTAACGCAGATTCCAATCCAAACCAGGAAGGCCCGAGCGTCACGGAAATACAGAAAGCGATTATGAATATCAAGAAAGCAGCGACAGACCATCCCATCCAACAAGTTCTCGCGAAACGGTGGAGTCCCTACGGCTTCGAGGACCGTCCGGTGTCGGAGGCCGACCGCCGTTCACGACCTGGACCTGGCCGCCGGGAATCTGGTGGTGGAGGCAACGGCACGAGGTTTCTCGGTCCATCAGATGATCGGCATACTCCCCGACAAGGCACGGGAGGTTTATCAGATACCGGAGCATTTCGAGGCGTGGACGGCCATGGCCATCGGATACAAAGCCGACCCAGCCAAACTGCCAGATGCCCTGAAGGAACGCGACCTGGCGCCCCGGCAGCGAAAGCCCTTGAGTGAGTTCGTGTTCACCGGCCAGTGGAAAAAACCGTCACCGCTCGTGCTGAAACGTGACACCTGACGCCGTGTGCCAGGGCCAGCTTGATTTCAAATCAGGACACTTTTGTGAACACGAAGATCATCCTCCCGCTGCTGGCGGCGATGTTATTGGTCGCTTGCGTTCTGACCGGCTGTCAATCGCCAAAGGCCAGGCCTCCGGCTCCGTCCGGGAGCAGTGCTGCGCAAGCAACACGAAACAATTGCTACAGTTTGCTCCATCAACTCCTGGACGAACAAAAGGACGTCATGATGTTCGTCAATCACCCGACTTGGACGACTGCGGACTTGCCGTTCGGCGGCATCAAGAACTCCGGGTACGGACGCGAACTCTCCAGCATGGGCATCCAGGAATTCGTGAACAAAAAGCTGGTTCGCGTTGCTTCGATCGAAGCGCCGGCATAGCCGTCGCTATGCATGTCAACGTCGCCGTTCTGAAGGAAACACAGCCACACGAACGCTAATTATTAACCCATGAAAACAAATCCACTGAAGGAAGGGGCCTGACTTGGAATTCCGCCGGCCTTGGCGTGGTGACCCGGGAGATGGGGTAAACACCCCATAGCGCCCGCAAGGCTTCCCCGTCTATTGTCCTATACGTGAGGAAAAGACGGCTTTTTTCAAATGCGAAGCCAGCCGACGCCGACTGCGGACTTCAACCCAGCTTGATTGCTTCAAGGGAATGCGTCAGGCCCGGAATTGGGAGCTGTGCGCTGCTGGTTTCTCACTGGAACGTGGCCACATTCAACGTGGAGGTGCGGCGGCACGCCATGATCAGCCCCGCTCAGCGCCCCAAATCTGAACTGCCCGAACTCGTGGCATCCCTGTCAAAAGACTCCGCCCCCTGCCCGCCGACAGATTTCGGCGCTGGCCCGCCGATTTTTCCCTGGCTGTACGGTTACGGCGCAGCCACGAACCCGAACCCCCACCACATCCACGGAACGCAATCCACTCTGCCAAACTAAACAGGAAAGACAAACCGGAAAGGAACAATCACCATGAATGAAATCATTGAGCAGCTCAAAGAAGCAGTCAGTCAATTCAGCCCCAATCTGTTGGGCGCCTTGGTGGTGCTGGTGGCCGGCTGGATCATTGCCCTCCTCGCCGCCGCGCTTACGAGGCGGCTGTTGCGCCGCACTCAGTTCGACAACAAGCTGGGGCAATGGATAGCCGGCAAGGAA
>Ga0208188_1000872_pt1 | contig 14933 bp, 18 predicted proteins | sample June2015DPH_8_50_FD_184698 | JGI IMG/M metagenome (GOLD analysis project Ga0208188, IMG submission 184698) | Peatland microbial communities from SPRUCE experiment site at the Marcell Experimental Forest, Minnesota, USA - June2015DPH_8_40... | ecosystem: Environmental > Terrestrial > Soil >...
CATCGCGCTCTCGATGATGACTCGCAGGCAAGCTACCGTGGAGACGGTGACCGCCCTTCTTCAGAATCCGTCGATGATGTTGATCGTCGGCATAATCACGCTGGCCGCTGGGCTGGCGATGGTTCTCGCGCACAATATCTGGTCGGGTGGTGCGCTGGTGGTTGTCGTCACCCTCGTCGGCTGGATAACGCTGATCAAGAGCCTGTTCTTCTTGTTCCTGCCGCCTGAGATGGAAGCGGGACTTTTCCTTGGGCAGCTTCACTACCAGCAGCTTTTCTACCTGTACACAAGTGTTTCACTCGTCCTCGGCGTTTACCTGACCTATGGCGGATTCAAGTCAACATCACGTTAGCCAGCGTCTCCCTCACTGAATTGTGCCTTCAGGTTCGTCGAGCGAGCTTCGGTTCCTTCCGATCACGCGCACTTCCTTCCCACGGAGGCCAGCGTACTTGATCGCCAAGGTGTCCGATCTGCAAAGGCATGTTCACACGCCAAGCTGCCTCTGAACATTCGGCGGTTCTCTGCATGCCGGGAATCAGCACGCACAGGCATCGAGTTGCTCGCTGTTTCTCCAGTGACATCTGCGGCTATGCGATCAAGAAGCGGTCTACGAACAAAAGGGACTAATTCTGCATTCGTGAAACTCGCGGGGGAGTGCCAGCATCTTGCCCGCGTCGCGGCATCGAACCGCCCACTCCAATAGGCTGCGGTACTGGTCGAACTTCACGATATTCCCAATCCACTCCGTGCCGGATGAACTTGTGATCACGACCACATTCGGCACGTCGCATGGACCAACACAACCGCTGATTGTTAGCTGGACTCGTTTCAGCAGTCCGCGCTTCCGCCATTCACTCTTCAGCCATTCCACAGGAACTTCGGGCAAGCCACGCTCTGTATTGCCGCAACAACAGCCTCGGCAAATCGTGATTTGTCCAACTACGATCCGTTTGGTCTTAAGTGGACAATCTGTATCTGCATTCAGCATGCTTGACCAATTCCCAAGAACCCCGTGGAAGCCCGTCAACCCAAGAGACCGTACAGATCGTCTATCCAAAAAGACTGTGACTTCCCAAGCAGAAATGCCGCAATGCCGAGGCAGAGGATAGCTAGGGCGATTACGATCACCCACGCTCGCCGCCTCGTACTGTAGATCAGAGAAGCTGCATTCATAACCGACGAAACGGGAGACCACGTTCTCAACAAGGTCGAGGGATCATTGCCCGATTTCAGAACTGCGCGGCAATAATCGCGTGGAATTCAGGATGAAAGCCAATTCCGAAGTAACGTGAATGAAAGCCGCGAGCAGGGGATTCAGCAAGCCGCACGCTGCCATGCCGACTCCTATGCTGTCCACGACCAACGTCCCCACGAAATTTTGCATGATGATCTTGCGGCAACGCCGCGCAACCCGCAAGGTTTCGACTAGCTTGGACAGATCGCTTCCGATCAAGATCACGTCTGCACTTTCCCTAGCCACGTCAGTTCCTGACCCCATAGCAATTCCAACGTTGGCTTCCACCAGTGCGGGAGCATCGTTGATGCCGTCCCCCACCATCGCGACTCTGCAATCCTTGCCACGCAGGTCGCTGACCCATTTCGCCTTTTGCTCTGGCAGGAGTTCTCCGACCGCTTCGTCAACACCGAGATCGCGACCCACAGACGAAGTCACAGCTTGCGTGTCTCCACTGAGCAAAACGGTCTTCAAACCCATCTGCCGCAGCGCAGCCACCGCATGTTTCGCCTCCGGGCGCAGAACGTCGGCAATGCGGATGCTGCCAAGAAACTGACCAGCGCGGGCAACGTAAATGTCTGATGCCCCATCTGCGCCGTTGTCATTGAGGGGAATGCTCGCTACATCATGTTGGGTCAGGAGGGCGCGGTTGCCGACCAGAATTTCCTCACCCCGATACGTCACTCGAACTCCTCTTCCCGGCGTGTAGGAGAATTCATCTGGATCGGCGAAGGGGATGGCTAGCTCTGCGGCTCGCAAAACAACTGCTCTAGCCAAAGGGTGTTCGGACTTGCGCTCGGCGATGCTGGCAGCCCCTATGATCTGGTGCTCTGTGAAACCATTGGCAGAGACGACCTCCCGAATCTGGGGTGTACCGAAGGTGAGGGTGCCCGTTTTGTCCAACAAGACGGTATCGACACTAGCCAGCGCTTCGAGGTAGAGGCCGCCTTTCACGATTGCGCCCCGACGGGCTGCCATGCCAATCGCGCCGAGAATCGCGAGTGGAGTCCCCGCAGCAATGCCACACGCTCCCGCCACGATTACGACCGAAATCGTTGAACGGACATTGTGAGTCATGATGTAAGTCAGAGCCGCCGCCCCTAGAGCGAAGTAGACTAGATAGCCTGCCAACCGATCAGCGGTTTTTTGAATGGGGGCGCGGGACTTTTCAGCCCGTTCGACGGCTTCAATGATCTTGCCAAACGTAGTGTCACGACCTAGTTTCTGAGCGCCGATTTCCAAAGCTCCCGACTGATTGATGGTTCCCGCGTAGACCACGTCTCCCTGCGTCTTCTCTACAGGCATTGCCTCGCCTGTAATCGCCGCTTGTTCTACAAAGGAGCGCCCGCCGAGCACAACGCCGTCCACCGGAATGTGTCCGCCCGGCTTCACAATCACGGCGTCCCCAACTTGAACATTGGCAGACGCTATCTCCAGAACCTCACCATTGCGCCGGACTGTAACTGTTCTGGGGAGAAAGTCGAGGAGACTCTGGATAGCCCGCCTGCCCCGCCCCACAGTGAGACCCTCCAAGACTTCAGCAGCAAGCACGAAGCCAGTGATAACCAGAGCAGTGAAGAACTCTCCAATCGCTAAAGCCGAGAGAAGCGCAATGGTCATCGAGAGTTCCATCGTCATCTTTCGTTCGGCGATGTTCTCGAAAGCTTCCTTGAAAATCGGATAGCCGCCGATCAGTGTCGCGGCGATGCCAATTACACTGATGTGCGGAAACGGTTCCCAAAGACGAAACCAGACGGCAGCCGCAGCTAATGCAACAAAAGCAATGCGGACGATCTCAGACCACTCGAATGGGTGGTCATGCTCTGAATGTTCAGAAGTTTTGGACTCCTTCGTCTCTGGATGGTTGGAGGTGTCGTGAGGAATAGGACGGTACTGAGGGTTTCTTTCGATCAAATTCGGAGCACTCATGTGAATGTCTCTTCCGTGGGCGCGTCAGACCTATTTCAAGTACGACTTGACCATGTCAATCACTTCGTCAGCGGCGACTACCTGCTGTGAAGTCGGTTTCTGTTTTCCGTTGAGAACGTGGCTGCGGATGTGGCCTTCCAGAAGTTCGGCCATCAAGCTGTTCATAGCCCCTCTCGCTGCGCTCATTACTTGCAGAACCTCCGAGCAATCGCGTTCTTCGCTCAGCGTTCGTACCAGAGCTTCCACCTGCCCCTGAATGCGCTTAGCCCGTAGGATCAGCTTCTGTTTGTCTTTGATTGTGTGGCTCATAAGTTTTCAGCACTATCGCATATTACCATACCCGGTATGGTATACAGAGAGTTTGCTGCTCGCGAATCCGACAGCATTGCGCGGGCAGTTCATGAGTTCCTGCGCTTCCAGATTGATGAGCACCAGACGGAGACCCAACGGAAGTCACGTAACAGGAGCTCGGTGGCAAATCGACTGGCAGCGGACAACTCCCGCAGTCGCGGTCTCTGAGGGTGCCGCTCCGGATTGACCTCCCCCGCCTTTCTGTTAGATATTGTGACGGATGGACGCTGGACAGAGCATTGCTGAAATCGAGTGGCTAGAGCGCATCTTCGCCGTGCCGGACACCCGACCGCTGAGCCTGAGCGATCTCGCGGCTGTGAATCGAAGACACGACGATATGCTCGCGCACAGCCCTTGGTTTCGGCTTTGGCAGCGGTATGGGGTCTGCTGCCGAACCGAGCCCCAGTACTTCGACTAGGGGAATCGGACAGCTAACCTCATTGCGAATAGACATGAACAAAGTGAAGAAGAAAACTGCTGATCTCCCGCCAAAACTCACTGAGGTCGAACAAGACCTGCTGTCGCACATCCAAGACGGGTACCAGCTTGAAACTGATTTGCTCGGCGGCAACCCCGTTCTGCGGCGGTTGAAAGATAATGAAGAAATACGCCCTCTGTCCGCCAATCGCAATACCATCAAAGCGATGGAACAACGCGGACTCATCAGACCCGGCAAAGGTCGCGACCCCCTCACTATCGTGTGGCGTCTGAAAAAGAAAATAAATTAGGACCGTCTCGGGTTAGATGCCCGTCAGTTTACGGATTGCGTCGAGATGCTTTTTCAGTTCGGCTTCAGTCACGAACACCTCACCTTGGTCATCGGGTAGTCGAAACCGCCTAAACAACCTTCAAAACTTGTTTGGGCGGCGGGACGCACACGGATTCAAACCAGCGACTGATATACACCTGAGCATGGGCTTCGCCACAGAAGTGCCGGGCGGTTGGAAGTGTGGCGGCGGGCAAATCCCACTTGATGATTGCGAGCTTCTGATCTGTGCACTCGATCACAAACCAATGGATCGGATTCTCACTGACGGTAGCGCAAATCTCGCACCGGAATTCCTTCAAACTCGACATGCCTTCTCCGTTGAGCGGTGGCTCGGCAAAATTAGTATAGCGGCAAGTCAGTTTGGTGGTTCTGCCACAGGAGGCGTTCCAATCCGAGAGACGGCGGGTGCTGGCGGATCGACTGACCGAGGACGAACCGCAGGGCGGGGCACACCCTCAGCCCTTCACATAGGCGAGCTTGGCGGCTACTTTTCCATCTCGCACGGTAAACACGTCAACGCCGCGCAGGTGCCATGGCTGACCGTTACGCATCTTGCGATAGACCCAGAGCACAGTGGCCCGATTTCCGCTGACGATCACTTCCTCGGCCTCGAACCGTGCGTCGGGATTGCGGACGAACCATCCGCGCCAGAATTCCACCACGGCGGCCTTCCCCTCGATGCGTCGGCCGTCGGGGGCGGGCGAGGTATCCTCGAACACCGTATCCTCGGTCAAAAACGCCGCCAACCCGTCAGCGTCGTGCCGATTGAACGCCTCGTTGAAGCGGTCAATGGTTGTGCGCGTCACTTGCTCCTGTGACTGCTGCACACTTTGCTCCGACTTCATGGGAACCTCCCTCGGGGAACACAGACTTCCAAGTAGGATCACCGAACAAGTTAGCAGCAAGACGTGGCGATTTGAAGAGCGCATGGCCTTTGATCCTCCATGACTGTCTAGGCTTCTACGCCGTCGAGGTTACGCAGAGCCGTACTGCGGACTTAACGACTACGCTTCGTGGTGCGCGGCATCTTCGGCATCCAAAACCTCGTCATGGGTGCGCCATTCGACCTTCTGCCCGGACTCGGCTTTGACCGCCTTGGCGAGATTTTCCCATTCCTCGGAGGTTACCATTCCGATGCTCCGGGCCTCCATCAAAGCGATGGCGGCCTTTAAAACGGCTGATTTGTTTTTCGGCACAGGCTTGGGCATAGACAAGCAGTCTAGCAAAGTGAAGTGGCGTGGAGAGCAGAAATCTGACCTCAGGTCGGCAAATGGATTCCATTTCTCAAGGCGTGTAAACCGACACCGCCGTCATCCCGAGCTTGGCGGCGATCTGCGGATGGCGGGCGCACAAGCGATGAAAATTCCGCCGTGCTCGCGAAGGCGGGCAACTAGGATTGATAGCGGGGTACTTGGCGATCATCACCCAGCGCCTCAACTTCTGGATGATGAGAATTTCTCGGATTTCGGGTCGTGCGTGCATTAGACTCCTCTGCGAACCCTGTGACCAATCGATGAACGATCACTTTTCCCATCATTACTTGGATTCTTCGTCCCCGAACTCTCAAGCTGACTTCTGGCGAAGGTGCATTCTGGGCTCCTACACATGGGTTCCGAAAGTTCGCCAATTTGCCCCGAATATGTTTTGAAACTTCTTCAAACGGGGCAGTCAGGCATTGTCGGCAGCGTGGTGCGGGTCCGAATCGCCGCCTTCATCGTCTCCCGTTAGCGTCGATTGCTCGACGGGTGGAAGATTCTCACCACGTTCTCGCGCCTGCTCTTTTTCATGCTCCGCTCTCGCTGCTCGCAAAGTCGGCAGATCGGATTCATCCCACAGGTCGGGGTCGTAAGTCGCTGCCGCCAACGCCATGAATTCTTCTCTTTCAGTATCGGTCAACTCCATATCGCCTCCTAAGAAAGAGTCGGGCAGTTGTTTTCCCTGATTCGTCGCCGAGTGGTACCTGTCCAAGTACTTTAAGGCCCTTTGCCTACCTCCTGTTTGGATTGCCTACCCTGTCATCATGTCATCACTGTCATCATGGCTTCATTACTCAGCGTGACTTTTTAAGGTTTCCTCGTTCAGTCGGGGTTCCGATTTAGTTGGAGATGCTTATTATGTAAAGATGATGATGACAGTGATGACAGTACATAGTTATCAATAACTTAACTGTCTTCACTGTCATCACCTGTCATCAATCGTCGTTGAGCCTGAGCCACGAGGCGTCCTTGACAGCCTGACCGTTCTCCTTGGTCACACGAGGCAGCAAAACCTTGTCCTTGATGAGTGCATCCCGCTGTTTGGTCAACAAATCACCATACGTGCGGTGCCAGTTGTGCTTCCGGCTGACATCCCGCCATTTTGCATGCACGGTCTTGCCATCGGCATCTCGGTGCGTACCGAACGCCGTCATGATGGCGCTGGTGCATTCGGCGGCAAGGTTCTCAGCCACGCCCGCCGCGTAATAGTGCCGCACTTTTTCTTGCCACGTGACTAACCGCAGGGCGCACTCCATGCATTCCTTGGTCACTTCCTTCTCATGGTTTGCCGAAGTCCATACGGTCGCAAGCCGGAGGGCAATCTCGGCAAGGCGATCACGCTCCACGTCCCAATACATGCCTTGGTTCTTCCAGTCGTTCGCCATCTGGTAGCAGAAGCTCGGCACCCGCACCGGGTCTTTGGGGAAGCGTGCCTCAGGATTCGCCACCCATTCATGGTTCCAATTCCATCCCTTGGGTAGCGGCGCATAGATGAACCTGTCATAAAAGCCGCCTCCCGTGTTCTTGCCGAATTGCTTGCCGAAATCGGCTGGGGAATTGACTGGTAGGGCTCCCAGTATGTTCAGGCAGCACATGACGCTATGGTCTCCAAATTTGTCACTGGTTCCGCCTTCGTAATCGTCAAACAGGTCGCATAGGACAGGCGCGAGCGACGAGCCGCTCATGCTGAGCTTGTTGAGAGTGTCCTTGAACTCGCGGCTAAACAGCAGGTAGGACTTTACTTCCTGCGGTGGGGGCTCCTCCTCCCGACCTTTCTTGCCTTTCTTCTTCCCTTGGTCGGGATTGAACAGCGTATAGATGCCACGGTCGGACGCCAGATTCCGCTTCTTCACCATGTCCGGTGGGAGCAGGGAAAAAGACTTTAATCCCCGCATCATGGTGACGGTTTTGCCGCCGTGCGGCGGCGCTATTAGGAGGATGAACAGGTTCGGCTGGATGTTGCCGCATACCGTGGTGCGCTGCGCGGCGAAGATGCTGGTGACCACCATATAGGCGGCTCCAAGCGGCGCGTGCAGTTCCCGCGCTTTGTTTCCCAGCCAACCATAGAGGCAATCCTCTGGCATGTCCAATGGGGTGATGGGTTGGCTATCCGGCATCGCATTGGAATGGATCGTAGGCTCAAGTGGAATAACTACGTGCTTGGTGTAGTCCTCCACCAGAATCTGTAGAGGCTCCGGTTCCGCATCTTCAGGCATCGCATCCAAAGATTCCGCATCGTCCACAGCGTCAGCGAAATCCGAAAAGTCCTCATCCCCCCAATCCCAAATCTTGCCAGTGAACGGCGGGTGATGTTGGTTCAGGTGCTTCATCACTTGTCCGAACGTCATGTCGCAGTGATCGTCGCTGAAGCAATGAAATTCCGCTCGCCCTCGATCAAACCTGAACCCTGTGAGCGTGCTCCCTGTGTGTCGGTGGCCGGGGGATTCAGACCCTTCATAAGTTGGCGGGCAAATGCTGGTCACCTGCCAACCGTCGTGCTCCCCCTCGCACACGAAGATGTCGCTGTAATGATCCCACCAAGCGGCCTCATCAAAGTCCTCATGCAAGAGTGGCGCATCGCCATTCGGCGCTGGTACTGTGCAAACGGGAGGATTGTATTCCGAGGCTAATACGCCAAGCTGTGCCAGCGAGACCGTCCCTCGGGCCTTTTGTAAAATGCGGGATTGCCGATGCGGTCGGCCCGGAGTCTCCGGATCGCGACGGTTGTGGGTTCCCCACAACCGGATGATTTGCTCAGGCTCCGACAGACTGGCATCGATTTCCACCACATCGCTCGAAAACCTTTGCCCGATGGCCAACAGGCATTCCTTGTAGGTGGCTTGATTGTCATGAGTGCAAGCGATGAAGTTGGTGAAGGCATTAGGCCTCAGGCTCCAGCAGAGATGGAAGCCGTTTCCACTGTCTGCCATCAATGGGTGGGCACCCAGTATGCCGCTGACCCATTTGCTCGCCTTATCTGCTACCCCACGCAGCGCATCTCGATCCTCTTCGCTTGCATTCACGCGGATGCCATCAACCTTCTTGTTTCTGCGGTCAATGTCTACAAGGAAGCGGACGTAATGCGCTACATCCTGTCGTTTGTCTGTGGTGCTTCCGGAGCGGAGCGCCTGAAGGTTGACATAGATATTCGTTACTGTATGGTCTTGGTCGAGAGCCTCGGCAAACTCCGCTGCCTTATCGATGCTCGAAAAAGCATCCTTTACCATCTTGTCGCTGCTAACGCGGAGATGCGACACGATGATCGCGTCTCCTTCGTGGAAAAGCAGCGTGAGGGTGTCGTGGATTTCGCTTGGTGTTTCGGTCGGTGTTGCTGGAACTGTGGTCTGGATGTGGACGAATTCGGAGGTCTCAGGAATCATGTTAGAGCACCATGATCTGAGCCGCATTGATTACACAGTAAGTTGTAAGCATGTTCTCATACCTTCTTGGTTAACTTTGAATCATTCGCTTGGGTAAGCGCCCATACAACGGGTAAAGTGATTCGGGAGCGGCGTATGAGAACCGCCCCCTAAAGAATCGTTCTTGGCAAACGACCCACCCATTAATAGAATCCGATAGCCGTCGAATTCCTGAACCCTGCTAGAGGCTCACACTGCGTAATACCCTGAGGCCCGAATTTTCCATTTGTCCGTAGTCGGGATGGAGAAGCGTGGCGTCCGGACGCTAACGCTCGATTTCAGTCCCGTCGTTTAGGAACCTGCGGCAGGTAATCGGCGGCCCGCAAATGAATCCCAGTTTTCTAATTTTTCAAAACCAATGTGAGCAACCGCTTTGAAGGCGATGCCCATAGAGAAAGGCCACTACTGTGAAGAAGAAACATTTCGATTGGGAAAATATTTACGAATTCATCTGGAACGCCGCTGACGAGGAAGGCCTATGGACCGGGAACGACGAAACATTGGCCCGGGAATTCGGCGTGACGCAAGACGAGGCCTACTCGATGCTGGCTCAGCTTTGCCAACGTCATCTCATCGAGCGACTCTTTCAGAGTACGTTTGCGATTGTGAACTGGCCCGAAAGACATGATCCGGACGAAGTAGGACTGCATTGGTGGGAGATCGCAGGTTTGCCAAAGTGAGGCGGACTAGAAAACTGCAGAGTAGGTGGTGATGAGGCGGCATTCGGTAATCCCTGCGCAGTCTTGCAGCACGCTGCTTGCCGCCCTGTTGTTGTTATGCGCCCACGCTTGCCGCAAAACGATCGTTTTCGTCTGCGCATTGCTGCGAGCAATAGGTAATTCCGTCTTTGCCCATTCCCCATTCCGAAACGGTACATTCGCAATAATAATCATCGCATCCGGCGCAACCGTGAGTGATGATGCCGCATTCGTCGCATTTCACATGGCCGCACTTGCTCAGCGGCTCATCGCAGTAGTAGCATTTCTCGTCTAACAACTCTTTTACTTTACCCATCGTAAATTCCTTTTGGTAGGTTATGAGGCGGAGTTCGCTTCTACATCCCGTAGTTCGTCGTCTCTCCGTCCCGTGAATCAGTTGATGCGATCAGTTGATGGCGTCCCTTATATATGCCAGTTGCTTGATCGAGGAGTATTGGCCGATGAGGTTATATCTACCCGGAGGCAAGTCTCGCCCCTTGATGTGCCCGGCCTTCGCCAACCGTTCGCAAAGCTCCAGCACCTCTTTTACTTTCATGTGCTGGAGATTGCATTCCCGCCTGATGTCCCTTTCGGTGCCGATGTTGGTTTGGCACCACTGGATTACACGGCGCTCATAATGGTTGAGGTTAAAGACCCTCCGTTGCGGCTGGCGCTTCCACCAGCACCGTCTTGATGTGCGCCTGCATGTTGCAGTGCCGGACGAGGCGGTCAAGTTCGCTGGCGAAGTACTCTGGTTGAATGATTGGCTCGAAGTAATCCGTCACGAATCCGAAGCCGTCTTCATCCATGTCCGCCTCACAGGGTTCCTGTGCGACTTGAGCTTCATGCTTCGCCACAGCGGATGCGAGGATGGCATCAGAGATGCTGGTGTCAACATTCGGTTGAGGCTTGTCATCATTGATATGCCGGAGTTTGAACACCAGTTCCTCCACCTGCTGGTGCAGATTGTCATTACGTTTTTTCAGGTCGGCAATGATTAGGTCTTTCTTGCTGGGCTTCTTTTCATCCGTCTGGCGGACTTCGGTGTCAACAGCCTCATCGGATGCGCTCTTGACCTCTTCCACGGCGTCCTCATTCCTGACGGCGAGGTAGTCGCCGTTGAGCAGCCGCTGCACCCACTGGTAGCTCACGCCATAGACTTCCTCGCAGTAGGACGCCCACGTGTACTCCCTGCCATTGATTTCTGTCTTCCTGTGGGAGCCACGGGGGGCGCACAGTTTCTCTTTCATGGCGGCAACGATGGGTTTGTACTTCTCGAAGTAGACCCGGAACCCCCTCACCATGATGCCCACTTGGTTGCTCCGGGCGCATAGGGTGGAGAAGTCCGCTGATGTGGCAATCGTGCGGATGGCTTCATCATCCAGTTCGGTTAACGGTAGAGCCTCATAGCTACTGAGTTTAGATGAGGCGGCTTTTTCAGCTTGGGCTACGGAGTTGAGGACAATTTCCTCATGCTCCAGATCAAACTCCATTGTTGGTGCCATTGGTTCTGTAATCTCCAGTGCCATTTATTGAGGTGCTGACTTTCAATACTTGGCCTCGGCCTTGGTCAACTGAAGAAATCCTGTGGAAAAATACTCGTTAGTACATGAGGGAGGGCCAACAAGAAGAAGCACCCGGCCGGGTGGGTGCCTTTTCTTCGCATGAAGATTATTGGATGTGCACGGCGGGCTGCACGGCGGGCTCGTGTTCGTTAATCCCCTGTGCCGCATGGAACTTGTCCACCGCCGTATCAAGGCGAATCTGCCTGCTCTTGACCCACGGTGCGTAGTGTTTCCAAGTTGTCGCCGTGGTGCTGTGCCCCAGTAACATTGCCAAATCCTCAATCGTGCCGCCACTGTTCAAAAATTCGGTGGCGAACGTGTCCCGCAATCTCTGTGCGCCACGGGGCTTGATGCCCGCCGCATCGTAGATACGCAAGAGCCAACTTTCAATCCATGCCACTTGCGATGTTCGGAGCCGCTTGCTTTTGTCCCAAAAGAAATAATCTGGGTGCACATTGCCCTGCGCTCGCAGCATGTCCGCAACAAAGGCAGGCAGTTTGACATAAACATATTCACCAGTTTTTTTGCGATGAGTCCGTAGACGGTTATCGTCTCCCAGTGCGTCACGGCGCAGACAACCCGCATCCCCGATGGACAGGCCCGCCCATCGCATAAGCAAAATCAGCGTGGTCATGAAGGTGTGGAGGCGTGGCTTGAGCACCGTGACCGCAGTCAGCAGGCGGGTAAACTGTTCGGGTTCCAGCGGCAACGTGGGAACTTCGTGCACGCTGATTGGATCAAGTTTGTCGTATGGACTTTTATCGAGATAATCAAACTTCGTTGCCCACGTGAAAAACGCTTTGACACGGGCGTTGTAGGTTTTCATAGCATAACTGTTTTCACGAAAAACCCACGTGTCACGCCACGCATCGAGGGCAGCCGCCGTGATGCCGCGAAGTTTGATGAAGTTGTTTTCCTTCGCCCACGCCAGCATGCTCTGTTGCGCCTTGGAACCGTTGAGCAGCATGTAGCGGTCTTTGTACGGAGCCTGCAACGCATCCTTCGCTTTCTTCGACCGCTTGATGAGGTAGAGATCAATCGCCGACTCCACCGTGATTGTGGATGGGGTTTTAGACTTCTGGTCGGATTCGAGGTCGGCGGCTTTCTTGAGCGCTTCAGACCAGTCGTTGGTTTCCGCAGACCAACGCTTGCGATTTTTTTGAAACCAGATGGGGCAACCGCAGCGGCGGCAATTCCGGGCATTCTCGTCGTTGCGGTGTGGGCACTTGCTAAGATGGCGGGTGTAAATAGTGGTAGAAGACATGACTGGCAATACTGTCCCAGTCGGCCTTTTTCTGATCTCGCCCGGACTCGTTTGTGTACGTGCTGTGTACATGGTCGGCGTAACTTCATGAACCTAAAGCTACTTTACAGGTTCCATGATAACCGTCACGCGAATTGGGGTGGGGTGCACAACTTGGATCAGAGGATCGGACACATAGACCTGCGTGACAGAAGAATATCGCGTCATGGTTCCGCTCGCCTCTACTGGGTCCGTGGTGGCGGCCTCCACCGCTTCGACACGGCGGCGAGGTCCGGTGATCACGACATTGGGCGGGTTGGCGATCACTTGCGCCACTCTCATGCCGCTCGCAAAATTTCCGGTCACACGCGGCCGAACCTCGACCACGCGGGTCTCGCGATCGTCGAAAGAAAGGTGAAACTGACCTGGAATGATCTGCACGACTTCCAGATCTTGCGGCACATGAATTTGCCGCCCGGTCAAATCGAAAGTTCGTTCCCCCGGACGGACGCTGGTCAAATCAATCTCCGCTCGCACATCCGCAATCTGCAGGCGATGAATCACACGCTCTGGCCCGCGCACCCGGATCTGCGCTTCGGTGAAGCTGGCGGAATCGATCTCCAGATTGTCCGGAAGATTGTGGAACTCGATGGGAACCTTTATTTCGACCTCGGCGATGGGATCGCGCGCCACCACCAGCCACAGGCCGATGGCGAGCAACAGGGAAACCAGTTTGAGCACGACATTGTGACCGAATGTGCGCTGCAAAAGGCCCGCCATCGTCAGTCGTCCCTTCCGGAATCCTGCTTGCGGGAGAGTTGCGAACTGGGCGGCTCCTCTTCGATAAAGCTTTCCTCCACGGGACTCGGCAGCGTAGCCGTGGGTGCGTACCGGCGCAGCAGAGCGCTCAACCTTTCGCGCAAACGTTCCACCGTCAACTCGCGTTCAATGCTTCCCGCCACCGCCATGCTGATCGTGCCCGTCTCCTCCGAAATGATGACGGCGACCGCGTCGGTTTCTTCCGTGATCCCGATCCCCGCGCGATGACGCGTCCCCAGTTGGGTCGAGAGCACAGGATTCATCGACAACGGCAGGAAACAAGCCGCGGCCGCAATGCGGTCCCGCTGCACAATCACGGCACCGTCATGCAAGGGAGCGCTCGGACGAAACACGGTGGCCAGCAGGTCGTACGACAGCCTGGCATCGAGCGCCACGCCGCTTTCGATGTAGGTGCGAAGTCCAATCTCACGCTCGATCACAATGAGCGCGCCCGTCTGATTCTGCGAAAAAAGATTGGCCGCCAAAACAATATCGTCGTAAACGTCGGCCACCGAACGCGAAGCCCGCATCAGCGAAATGCGGCTCCCGAGGTTAGCCAGTGCGTGCCGGATCTCCGACTGGAAGACGACGATCAGCGCGAAAACAACATACGGCAGCAGTGTGCTGAGCAGCCAGTTCAGCGTCCGCAGTTCCCCCAGCCGCGCGAAATAGAAGGCAAGCCCCAGCGCAGCCACCCCGACCAGCATCGGAGCCGCGCGCGTGCCCCGCACCAGAGACAGAAACTGGTAGATCAGGATCGCGACCAGCACGATGTCCAAAATCGAAATGAACGAGATCGCCGAGATGTGCGACCAGACCTGCGACGGCGTCACGACACCCTCACGTCGGAACTTGAATTGGTCTTCATTCTAATGCAGCCCCGCCGGATTATGGTTTGCCGGATTATGGTTCGCTGCGCTCGGTCCCGGTCACCCGGGCACGAACTCGTCCCCGAGCCAGGCGCGCCGACACCTCGTCCCCAGCTTTGAGTCGCGACGCATCTTTCACCAGCCGGCCTTTCGCATCGAACACCAAAGCATATCCGCGATTCAGAATCGCCACCGGCGAAAGCGCCTCCAGGCTCGCGGTCCGGCGATCCAGCGCCCCACGGCTCTCCAGCAACCGCGTGCGCGTGGCGGCGGCCAAGTTCGCAACTTGACTCTCCAGACTCTGCCGCACCGCGGCCAGACGGCGTCGTGCGTCATAGTGACGGACGGCCGCCGCAACGCTTTCCGAGCGCCGATGGCATCGCTCCAGAAGTTGCCGTTCCGCTTTTTCCAGGCGGAAACGCTGTTCATCCAGCTTCTGCTGCCGCCGGTGGATGCCGTCCATCATGCGCGCAAACGCTCCGTGCTGCGCCCGCTCCGTCAGTTCCTGGCGCGCCATGAGCAGGCGGTACCGCAACCCGCGCTCCAATCGCGCGTACAAATCCTCCGCTTGCGATTCGATCTCCTGTCGCGACCGGATCACCAGTTCCGCCGCTGCTGACGGCGTAGGCGCCCGCAGATCGGCGACAAAATCGATGATCGTGAAATCCGTCTCGTGCCCAATCGCCGCAATCACAGGAATCTTCGAATCCGCGACCGCTCGCGCCAGCCCTTCATGATTAAAACTAGCCAGGTCTTCCGCCGAGCCTCCGCCGCGCGCAAT
>Ga0208188_1000874_pt1 | contig 14915 bp, 11 predicted proteins | sample June2015DPH_8_50_FD_184698 | JGI IMG/M metagenome (GOLD analysis project Ga0208188, IMG submission 184698) | Peatland microbial communities from SPRUCE experiment site at the Marcell Experimental Forest, Minnesota, USA - June2015DPH_8_40... | ecosystem: Environmental > Terrestrial > Soil >...
TCGAGGTGGAGGACGAAGCCCCGGAGGATCCTTTTGGGGTTTTGTCCTGTTACACCACAGAGATAAACGATGCCGCTGCGGACACCAAATGGGTCCATCGGGTGAAAACAGAGGGTGTAGTAAGCTATCGAAATGAACGATCTTTATTTGTTCAAGATGCATACGGAGGAGTACGAGTGGAGCTTTTGAATAACCCTTCAGTAAAGATTGGTAATAAGGTCGAGGTGGTGGGCTTTCCGGAAAAAGGCAACTTTTCCCCGACACTAACTGAAGCGCTGGTGCGCGTAGCTGATTCAAGCGAGCCTTTGAGTCCCCGGGAGTTGGATTTGAACAAGGCCGCCCTGGCAAGTTACCGCGGCACTTTGGTTCGTTTGGAAACCACATTTCTTGCGCAAAAGACCGGAAAATCTGACCAAGTGTTGGATTTGCAAGAAGGACAACGCGTTTTCGGGGCACTGCTGGCGACGAATCAAGGCAAATTGCCATCCTTTGTCGCAGGCAGCCGCGTGGAAATCACAGGAGTTTGCGATTTTGAATCGGTTGCTTCGTCGGCTGTGGGAAATACCGACGAAGAGAATTCATCGGTGGGATCGTTGCGGATCTGGTTGCGCAGCCCGTCGGATGTGGTGCTGCTGAGCAGTCCACCTTGGTGGACTTGGAAGAGGGTTGTAGTATTGATTGGAATATTGCTCATTGTGCTGCTGGGAACATTACTTTGGATTCACTTATTACACTGGCGGCTGGAGCGGCAGCAAGCGGCCCGACTCACATTTTCCCGACAGATTCTCCAAAGCCAGGAAGATGAACGGCGCCGGATTGCTGTCAATTTGCACGATACCCTCGGGCAAAATCTGTTGATCATTAAGAATCAGTCCCGGCTGGCCATGCAACTTTCCACGGATGAATCTGTGGTTCGTCATCGTTTGAATGAGATTTCCGAAGTTGCCACACAAGCCATCGAAGAAGTGCGCCAAATCACCCAAAACTTGCGTCCCTACCAGCTTGATCGGCTTGGTCTAACACAGGCTGTTCGAGCCCTCATCAAACAGGTGTCAGAAAATAGCCCGACTTTATTCGCCAGCCATGTGGACGAAATTGACGGAATTTTCGACAAGGAATCTGAAATACATGTCTATCGGATCGTTCAGGAAAGCATTAACAATATTGTCAAACATTCCGGAGCGACCGAAGCAGCGGTTGTTATCAAGAGGCAGACGGCAGTTGTTTCACTGTCCATCCGCGATAACGGACAAGGTTTTGATGCCACCCCGGAGAAGTCCGGCGGTTTGGGTCTCAACGGTATTACCGAACGTGTTTGGATTTTGGGTGGAAAGTTGAGAATAGATACTTCACCCGGCGGCGGCACCAATTTAACCTTTGAAATTCCAATATCCGACTCCCGAAATGAGACATAAAGTGAGTCTGTTGATTGTGGATGATCACCCGGTGTTCCGTCGTGGTTTGCGGGAGATCATTGAGGAAAATTCTGAATTCCGGATAATTGGCGAAGCATCCGACGGGGAAACGGCGTTGCGTCTCACAGCGGAACTCAAGCCGGACATTGCGGTTGTGGATATCGACATGCCACGGCTGAACGGTTTGGAGATGGTGCGGACGCTTCAAAAACAAGAATTGCCCATAAGTGTTATCTTCCTCACGATGTACAAGGAAGAGGATATGTTCAACGCCGCAATGGACCTGGGGGTCAAGGCTTATATCCTCAAAGAGAATGCAGCCGATGAAATTCTTGCCGCGTTGGAGAAAGTGGCGCGAAATGAGCCCTTTATCAGTCCGTTCATGTCCGATATGGGGCGACGACGCAGCGATCGTGTACAGAAGTTGTTGTTGAGCAAGCCGCAGATTGAGGATTTGACCCCCGCAGAGCACCGCATTCTAAAGTTGATTGCCGAAGATTACACCAGCAAGGAAATCGCCGACAAACTGCAAATCAGTATTAAGACAATCGAAAACCACCGTCTGAACATCAGCCACAAATTAAACCTTCACGGCAGCCACAGTTTGCTCAAATTCGCCTTCGAACACAAATCGAGCCTCTGACTGTCCGCACTGGTGCGCGCTTTAAATTCCACCACGCTACCCAATCCTCAACCATACCGTTTTCAAATACGCCGGTTCGGCGCGGCTGATGGGAAAATCCGGCGGTTGCGGGACATAATGCCGCTGCAAAATTTTCCGCCGCGATGAGTGAATCGCCTTTCCCACGTCCGCGAGAAATTTCTCCGGCGGCCAGTCCGTCGCATTCGTCGAGGCGAACAAGACTCCGCCCGGCTTGACCAGCGGCAACGCGGCGGCCACCAGTTTCCCAAAATCTTTTTCCGCGCGAAAAACGCCGTGTTCCTTCGATTGCGAAAACGTCGGCGGGTCGAGCGCCACCGCGTCGAACGCGCGCCCTTTCTTCGCCAGCCGCCGCAGCCAGTCGAACGCATCGCCGTAAATGAAATCGTGCGCCGCCGGGTCGAGGCCGTTCAACGCGAAATTGCGCCGTCCCCAGGCGAGATATTTTTTCGAGAGGTCGAGGCTCGTCGTTTTCGCGCCCGCCCGCGCCGCGCAAACCGAGAAGCCGCACGTATAGGCAAAGACGTTCAGGATTTCGGGTCTGGGGTCCGGGGTCTGGGGTTTAAGCAGCGGAAAATCCGCTGCGATGTGGCCGGTCAAAAATCGCCGCCGATTGTCGCGTTGGTCCAGAAACAACCCCGTGGAATAGCCTTCGTTGAAACCCAGCTCGAAGCGGACACCGTTCTCGCAAATCTCAAACCGCTCCGGCGCGGTTTCGCCCCATACCGGCTGCGGCGACGCCTCGGCCGCGGTCGTGCGCCGCACCTGCCGCGAAAGGATTTTGTGATACGCCCCGCTCGCGGAAAATATTTTTGCGAGCCGCGCCAGTTCTTCACGCTGTTCGGCGCGCAGCGGTTGTTCGGATTGCGAAAGCAGGAATTTTCCCAGTTGCTCCACATACCAGCCCGGCCAGCCATCGCTCGCACCGTGAATCACGCGGAAAGCGTTTGTAGAGTAGACATTCTTGTCTGCTGGTTCTCGGAACTTTCCAGTTCCGAGTTTGGCGACTGGAAAGTCGCCAGAACCGGCAGGCTGGAAAGCCTGCCCTACGTTTGACGTCGCTTGGAAATTCTGGTTTTCAAAGCTGAACAACGCGGCGCGCAAAGCAAGGCGCGGATCGGCGTCAAAATTCGCGGGCGCCTGAAACGTCACCGGCTTGCCCGTCGCCGGATGGGTGAAGGAAATTTCCGCCGCGTGCAAAAACACCCGTGCCGCCGGTGTGCCGCCATAAAGCGTGTCGCCGAGAATCGGAAACCCGCTCTCCGCCGCGTGAACGCGAATCTGGTGCGTCCGGCCGGTGAGCGGCGAGGCTTCCACCGCACTGTAGCAGCCGACGTGAGGAGGCTCTAACTCATTGCTGGTTGCTCCCGCGCTGCTGGACCGATTGCCGATTTTAATTTGAGCCTCGTCACCTCGGCTGCTACGGAATTTCGTTTCCGCGATTTCTACGCCCGCGTGCGGCGGACAGCTCGCGTATTTTTCGCCCACGCGCACCAGCGCGGTTTTGATGGTAAATTCGCGTTGCGGCACGGGCCGGTCGGTGAGCAGAAGATACTTTTTATGGACGCGGCGTTCCGTGAATTGCTCCGTGAGCGAGCGGTTGGCGGCCGGCGTTTTGCCAAAGACCATCACGCCGCTGGTTTCCTTGTCGAGCCGGTGCAGGATGGCGAGCGTGGCCCAGCGCGGTTCGCGATGCCGCAGCCAGTCATAAATGCCCTCGCCCGCGTGCGGGCCGGGCGCGTGCGTGTTCCAGCCGGCGGGTTTGTGAACCACCAGCAGATGCTCATCCTCAAAAATCACGCACGGCGCCATGCGCAGATGAAACCATTTTTCAACGTCCAAATGAAAGCGTGGAATCAAGAAGCTGTTGCTGGTTGATTTGACTCGCGGACAGGCTGTCCGCGCTCCTATTTTCTCCGCGTGCCTTTCGGGAGCGCGCCCGCCTCCGAGCCTGTCGGACTTAGAAAACACGGCGCTCATAAATGACGTATGAACGATTCTGATTTTCCGCGATGGTGTTTTGATGGTCTAAAACACCCAATTTTCGGCGAAAAACACCTAAGTCCGACAGGCCCGCCTCGGGCGCAGCCAATGACGCCCTCGTCGTTGGCATCGGTCGTTGGCTAGCACACGGAGCATCGCACATCCTCGTCCAAAGGTCGGCGCGAGGCGCACCGACCAGCACGCGGGGCGCGTGCACCCCCCAATTTTCACTATTTCACGCTGACTTGGAAAATTTCTCGCCGTTGTTCCTGTTGCAACGCATTATTTTCCACGTGCATCTGGCCCATCTGCGACTCCGGGACTTCCGCAATTACGCGCGGTTGGACGCCGACTTTGCGCCGGGCTTCCATCTCCTGCTCGGCGACAACGCGCAAGGCAAGACGAACATCCTCGAAGCGGTTTATCTCATGGCCACGCTGCGCTCGTTCCGCGGCGTCGGCGGCGCCCAGATGATCCGGCACGGGCAGAAGGGCTATTTCGTCGGCGGTTCTGTGGTTGGCGGGACAGTTCCAGCATCGCTGATGTCTTCCTCCCTCTCCGCCAACAGAGTTGGGGGAGAGGGCCGGGGAGAGGTGGCGCCCGGTCCGCAAATTCAAAACCCCTCGCCCCAACCCTCTCCCCGTTTGGGCGGGGAGAGGGAGACAAAAATTCTGACCAGCCACAGCGAACGCGAAGTCAAAATCTACTGGTCGGCGCGCGAACGCAAACTGGCGCTGGATGGCCAGCCGGTCAAACGCCTTGGCGATTATCTCGGCGTGCTGCGCGCCGTGGTGTTTTGCACCGAGGATTTGCAACTGGTCAAGGGCGCGCCGCGCGCGCGGCGGCGGTTTCTGGATTTGCTCCTCGCGCAGACACAGCCCGGCTACCTTCCCCTGCTCCAGCGTTACATGCACACCGTTCGCGCCCGCAACGCATTGCTCAAGCAACGCGCGATTGACGAAGCTGCGCTGGACAGTTTTTCGCAGGAACTGGTGAAGCTCGGCGACGAAATCATCCACGCGCGCCGCGAACTGGTGCCGAAATTTTCCCCCCTGGCACGGCTGGCGTATCGGCGCATCTCGAACGACGCCGAGGAATTGCGCATCGAATATCAGCCGAGCGTCAAAAAGGATTTCGCCGTGGAACTGGCGCAATCGCGTCCGCGGGAACGAACCTGCCGCTCTACGCTCGTCGGACCGCATCGCGATGATTTGCAGTTGTTACTCAACGAAAAATCCGCCGCGCAGTTCGGCAGCGAAGGCCAGAAACGCACGCTGGCCATCGCGCTCAAAATGGCGCAGGCCGAATATCTCACCGGCATTCACGGCTCCGCGCCGGTGCTGCTGATTGACGACGTGATGGGCGAACTGGACGTGAAACGCCGCAGCGGTTTTCTGCCGTTGCTGGAGCAGGCGCGCAAAACCAGCGGCCAGGTCTTCATGACCGCCACCGAGGAAAACTGGCCGGCGGAACTGGGAAAGGACTTGCAGCGGTGGGAAGTGAAGGCTGGAACATTGATATTTTGCAAATAGCGATTTGCCGCTGATTTCAGAATTCCGGCCGGCTGTCGGGTTTTCTGTTGCCAGTCGCAGTCAGCGGACTATTTTGAAACTGTTCGTCTGAAGCAATTCTGTCAAACGGCAACCAGGATTGCTTTTATGAAAAGACCATCACGGCAAAACCGACCGAAGTCGGGGATGGAACAAAAGCACAAACAGCGACAAAAGCCTTGCGAACAAAGGACGGATTCAAATCAGCACCCCTCCCCATGTGGAGAAGGATGTGGGGATAACTTGAAACGAATCTCAAATGGCGTTGTCTTATCAACAATGAATCCACGGCGGGCGTTCACGTTGATCGAGCTGCTGGTGGTCATTGCGATCATCGCGATTTTGGCGGCGTTGCTTTTGCCGGTGCTGGCCAAAGCCAAGCTCAAAGCGTATGCCATACAATGCGCCTCCAATCTGAAGCAAACCGGCACGGCGATTATCATGTTTGCAAACGAAAATGATGATGTCCTGCCCGGACCTTGTGAATATGGCCAACGATGCTACTACTATAACACCACGGCCACCGCTGGCAGATTCAACACCGAACTCGCCTACTACCTGGCAAGTGACTTGGGTGCAAAAGATCCCAGGCAAATGTCGGACACCGAAAGTAATTACATTCAGGTCTTGTTTTGCCCGGGTTACGGCAAGTTTTCGCCGGAATCTCCCGATGTGGCCATGACGCGTGTCACTTACGTCGTCGCATTTCCCTACAGCAACGGCTTGGTGAATCTTCCGGTCAATCCGTTTGGTTACCCGGGCGAAGGTGACCCTCAAAACTTTGGTACAAACTGTGTCAAGCTAACCACCATCGGTCAATATGGTCCGGTTTCCGATGTTTTTGCAGTTTCTGACGTGGACGCAGAACTCTTTAACGCCTGGCCTATGGAAGCAACAGTCCCGAGTCACGGAGCGATCCGTAACGCCTTGTACTTCGACGGGCATGTAAAATCATACAAGGGCACAAATTTCTTGGCGTCGTATTAAGACAAAGTAAACGGGGGCAAGCGAAGGCTGGGACGCTGCTGAAGAAATGCCATCGAGCCTCCACCAGTCTTCGCGGCGCTTCGCCTCGGCAAGACATCGAACGCTGAACATCCAAAGTCGGCGGCTAACTGTGCAATTGGGAGTTCGATGTTGGATGTTGAATGTTCGATGTTTCCCCTTTCCTGGGTTCACACTTCCTCGCTATCTTTGCCTCATGCGAATTTTGTCAGGCATCCAGCCCAGCGGCGCGCTGCATCTCGGAAATTATTTCGGGATGATGAAACCCGCCCTCGAGCTGCAGCAAAAAGGCGAGGCGTTTTACTTCATTGCCAACTATCATTCGATGACGTCGCTGTCCGACCCGGCGGAGCGGCGCCGGAACACGCTGGACGTGGCGCTGGATTTTCTGGCGTGCGGCCTCGACCCGAAGCGGACCGTTTTCTTCCGCCAGTCCGACGTGCCGGAGGTGACCGAACTGAGCTGGTTGCTTTCCACGGTGACGCCGATGGGTATGCTCGAACGGGCGACGAGCTATAAAGACAAAATTGCCAGAGGCATCGCGCCCATGCACGGCCTGTTTGCCTATCCGGTGTTGATGGCGGCGGACATTTTGATTTACGACTCGAACGTGGTGCCGGTCGGCCGCGACCAGAAGCAGCACCTCGAAATGACGCGGGACATCGCCATCAAGTTCAACGAGCAATACGGCCAGACGTTCATCATCCCCGAACCGCAAATCCGCGATGAGGTTGCCGTGGTGCCCGGCACGGACGGTCAGAAGATGAGCAAGAGCTACGGCAACACCATCGAGATTTTCGGCGACGAGAAGGTGCTGCGCAAAAAAGTCATGGGCATCAAGATGGACAGCCGCACGCCGCAGGAACCGAAGCCGGACGCGGACAAGAACTACGCCATCCAACTGCTCAAACTCGTCGCGCCACCGGACGTGGCCAAGGATTTTGAAAATCGCCTGCGCGCCGGCGGGCTCGGCTACGGCGATTTGAAGAAGGCGTTGTTTGAAAATTATTGGAATTACTTTGCCGAGGCGCGCAAGAAACGCGTGGAACTCGTCGCGAATCCGGATTACGTGAACAAGGTTTTGTCCGATGGAGCGCAGAAGGCGCGCACGAAGGCACGGGAAGTATTGAAACGCGCACGAAAGGCCAGCGGGTTGGAATAAATTCGATAATTTTTTACGGAAGACGACAATCAAAACAATTCGGTTAAAACCTATAGGCCGTGGGTAGGAGTGGTGGTGTCCTTTTTCATCGCTGGCTCTTCGCAATTCTTGACTGGCGAAAGACTGATTGGTATCGGTTGGCTCGCAAGCATCATGCTTTTGAAAATCGGCGGCATGTTTTGTTTGGCTTCTCCATTGGTGCCGAGCGATGCGCCCGCATTTATATTGTTTGCCGGCGCGTTCGCACTCTGGATTGTTATGTTGGTCAAATCCCACCGGCCAATTCCGCGACTTCGGTGGGTTGGTTGGATATGTTTCATATTTTTGTTCTTGTTCCTTTCTGAAACGATCTATCTCGGAATAAAAGTTTTTATTCGGCCATTCAAAATGCCAACCAGTTCGATGTCGCCAACGATTCAAGGAAACATAAAGAGGGCGGATGGAACTACGGTTGGCGGAGACCACATTTTCGTCGAAGAATATGCCTATTGGTTTTCCAAGCCTCAACGTGGAGATATTGTTGTTTTCAAAACAACCGGCCTTTCTTCATCGCTGCCTCAAAACGAATTCTACATCAAACGAATCATTGGTATTCCGGGTGACATTCTGTCAATTCAAGACGGTCATCTTTTCAATCATGGCCAGCCGGTTGCAGAGCCGCCGGCATTGGCAAAACTTGCCATTTTAAATCCGACAGTCGCGAATCAAACATACCTTGCAGCCTCCTATGACACTTATAAAGTACCGGGCGAATGTTATTTTGTGATCGGCGACAATACGACCAATAGTTTTGACAGCCGCTTCTGGGGAACAGTTCCAGAAACAAACATCATTGGAAAAGTTTCAAAAATTTACTGGCCATTGAAACGCGCTGGAAAAGTCCAATGATTCAAAAAACCCTGCGGCTACGGATCACCGCTGCGGCGGAATCGGCGGTGCGCTCCGGTCATCCGTGGGTTTTTTCCGACAGCATCCTGGATTTGAATCACGCCGGGCAAACCGGCGAACTGGCGGTGATTTACGACCGCAAGGACCATTTCCTCGCCGTGGGATTGTTTGATCCCGACTCGCCGATTCGCGTGCGGATTTTGCACGCGGGCAAACCGCAGACAATTGATCGCACGTGGTGGCAGGCACGGCTGGAGCAATCCCTCACCCGCCGACGCGACCTTTTCGACGCGCAGACCACCGGGTACCGCCTCATCCACGGCGAAAGCGACGGCTGGCCCGGCCTCGTGCTGGACCGCTACGACACGACGCTCGTGCTGAAACTTTACACGGCGGCGTGGCTGCCGCGGTTGGATGACACGCTCGCGCTATTCAGGGAAAATGTTCCTAGCGAACGCATCATTCTTCGTTTGAGCCGCAACATGGAGCGCCCGCCTCTGGCACGGCGTGATGGCGAAATTGTTTTTTCCGAACATGCCGTGCCGGAGGCCGGCGCTCCGGTCACATTTCTGGAAAACGGTCTGCGCTTCGAGGCCGATGTTTTGCGCGGGCAGAAGACCGGCTTTTTTCTCGACCAACGCGAGAATCGCCGCGAGGTGGAAACACTGGCGCGGGGTCGCCGCGTGCTGAATGCGTTCAGTTTTTCCGGCGGTTTCTCGGTTTACGCGGCGCGGGGCGGGGCAACGGCGGTAACGGACCTCGACATCAGCGCGCACGCGCTGGCCGCCGCCCAACGCAACTTCGCGCTGAACCAAAATTTTCCCGGCGTGGCCGCGTGTCATCACGACACCGCGCAGGGCGATGCGTTTAAATGGCTGGCCGCGGGCACGGCGAAGTTTGATTTGGTGGTGCTGGACCCACCGTCACTGGCCAGGCGCGCAACGGAGCGCGAGGGTGCCCTGCGCGCTTACGAACGGCTGGCGACGCTGGGCATCGCCCGGCTTGCGCCCGACGGAATTTTGGTGGCCGGTTCGTGTTCCGCGCACGTCCCGGCGAAGGAATTCTTTGAAGTCGTCCGGCGCGCGGCGGCGAAGTCGGGAAGAACATTTACCGAACTGAAAACTTTGCGGCATCCGCCGGATCATCCGGCCGGCTTCAAGGAAGCGGAATATCTGAAGGTGATTTACCTGAAGTTTGCGGGGTAGCCGCGCTTGTGAAAGCGCGGAAACCCGCCAGCCTTCCGCGTTCTCATCCCGCTTTGCGGGACGGCTACATAATTTTCAGCTTCGGCAGGTCCTGCGAGTCCACCAGGCCCACCGGCTCGCGTTTCGCGTTCACGACGATGAGATCATCAATGTTCCGCTCGTTGAAAATTTTCAGCGCCTCAACGGCCAGGGCATTTTCGCAAATGCAAATCGGTTTTGGCGTCATCACTTTTTTCAGCGGCTGATTCAGCAGATTTTCGCTCACGGCCATGTGCCGGCGGAAATCGCCGTCGGTGAACACGCCCGTGAGCTTGCCGCGCGCGTTGACGATGCTGAGGCTGCCGGACTTGGCGCGCGTCATCACGAGCAGCGCGTCCTTGACGGGCAGGTTTTCGCCGGCGATGGCGTTGCGATCGCCGGTGCGCATGATGTCGCCGACACGCAGCAGCATCGCGCGGCCAATCGCGCCGGACGGATGATATTTGGCGAAATCGCTTTGCCGGAACCCGCGCGCCTGCAGCACCGCCATCGCCAGCGCGTCGCCCATGACGAGCATCGCCGTCGTGCTCGCCGTCGGCGCGAGATTGAACGGACAGGCTTCCCTGGGTACACGAACGTTCAACACCATGTCGCTGTGCCGCGCGAGTGACGACTTCACACCACCGGTGACGGAAATGATTTTGACCGAAAACCGCTTCAGCGCGGGCAGCAGGTTCAATAATTCCTCCGACTCGCCGGAATAACTCAACGCCAGAATCACGTCGCCGTCGTTGACGATGCCCACGTCGCCGTGCAGCGCGTCCACGCTGTTGAGCACGACGCTCGTCGAACCGGTGCTGGTGAGCGTGGCGGAAATTTTTTGTCCGACATTGCCGGATTTGCCGATGCCGACAATGATGATCTTGCTTCGTCGCTTCACCGCCTCAACAATCATCTCGACCGCGCGCGCGAACGAGTTGTCGAGCTGCGCCCGCACGGCTTTGAGCGCGGCAAGCTCGATGGCGAAGACTTTACGAGCATGGACGAGATGCGTCATAGGGCGTAGGTTGCCAGCAACCGACCGGCATATCAACGGAGAATCATCCCCGCCCCTGCGGGAGCGCCCAAAGCAAACGGAGCAATCATGAAACAGGACACGGAACCAAAACCCAAAGGGTTCACCGGCACGCAGGTGGCCAGGGCCGCCGAACTGGTCAATTACCAGGACGGCGCCATCGTGAGCCGTGAACTGGTCAAGAAACCCACCGGCACGGTGACGGTGTTTGCCTTTGACGAAGGCCAGGGCTTGAGCGAACACACCGCGCCGTTCGATGCGCTGGTGCAAGTGGTCGAAGGCGAGGTGGAAATTCGGATTTCCGGCCAGCCGCATCGCGTGACCGGCGGTGAGATGATTCTCATGCCCGCCCATCAGCCGCACGCGCTCAAGGCGTGTACGAGATTCAAAATGATTTTGACGATGATCCGGTCCTGACCGGCGGAATCCCGACCAGCCAAAACAGCACGTCAAGCGGATGCGCGCACGGCTTTGAGCGCGACCGCTTCAACCGTGTTTCATCGGGTGGAAATTCCAGCCAATGTGCCATGGTGTTTTCACTGGCAGCGCAATCGGGAATTTTTTACAGTGGTTTCACCGCCGTCACAGAACCGGTGAAAGCGCCGGATGAATCGCGTTTGGCATGCGCCCGGCGGGGCGCGGCGGTCAGTGACCGGATTGATTTAACCCAAATTGAACCAGCGGAAAAATTATGAGTCTTATGTCCAAAATCAAGCATCACACGATACCGTTGTTTGCTGTCTCGGTTCTGGCGGCAGGTTCCGGGAACGCTGGCGCGCAGGAGCGCCCGCTTTATCTTGACGGCACCAAACCAGTCGAGGCGCGCGTGGAGGATTTGCTTTCGCGGCTCACGCTGGAGGAAAAAGTTTCGCTGGTCCACGCCAACGCCCATTTTTCAACAGCGGGCGTTCCGCGACTTGGCATTCCCGGCTTAATAATGGACGACGGCCCGTTGGGTGTGCGCGAAGAGGTCGGCGAACACGGTGTCATTCTCAACCACAAGGATGACTTTGCAACGGCCATGCCCGGGGCACTCGGCCTTGCGGCGACGTGGAATGCGGATTTGGCCAGGGCTTACGGCACGGTAATCGGCCAGGAGGCAAAACAACGCGGCAAGGACATCATGCTTGGACCGGCTGTGAACATTCAGCGCACGCCGTTGTGCGGTCGCAATTTTGAATACCTGGGCGAAGACCCGTTTCTGACGTCGCGCCTGACGGTCAATTATATCGAAGGCGAGCAGGCTCAAGGTGTTTCATCCTGTGTCAAACATTTCGCCGCGAACAGCCAGGAATATCAACGCGGCTCGATCAATGAAATCATAGACGAACGCGCGTTGCGCGAGATTTATTTGCCGGCATTTCAGGCTGCGGTGCAGGAGGCGGAGGTGATGACCATCATGGGAGCTTACAATCAGATTAACGGCCAGCATTGCTGCGAGAACGAACGTTTGCTGAATGAAATTCTCAAGGGTGAATGGGGATTCAAAGGCGCCGTCATTTCCGACTGGGGCGGTGTGCATCACACCGATCTGGCGGCACTCAACGGCATGGACATCGAAATGGGATCTCACCAGGACTACGACGAGTATTATCTGGCCAATCCGTTTTTGGAAGGGTTGAAGTCCGGCAAATTCCCCGTGTCCGTGCTGGACGACAAAGTCCGGCGCAACCTTTACGTGATGTTCAAACTGAACCTGATTCACGATCCTTCTGCGCCGCCGGCCACGAATGCCGCGCCGTCAATCCTGTTGAGTACCAAAGCGCATCAGGAAATCGCCCGCAAGATTGCTGAAGAATCCTTTGTGCTGTTGAAAAACAAAGATTTGCTTCCGCTGAATCCGGCTCAAACCAAAACCATTGCCGTTATCGGGGCCAACGCTGTGGCTCGGTTCGCCCACGGAGGCGGTTCGGCGATGATCAAGCCGCCCTACGAAATCACCGCCCTGGAGGGAATCAGCAATCGCCTTGGTGGCAACGTGAAGCTCATTTATGCCCAGGGTTACAATCCGCCGGTCGGTTCGGGACGGGTGGATTTCAGGCCGGATGTTGAGCCATCCGCACCTCCCCTCGACAAAACCCAGCTGATGGTTGATGCCGTGGCCGCCGCGAAGGCGGCCGACGTGGTCATCTATGTGGGCGGCTTGAACCACCACGGCGGTTACGACACCGAAGGGGCGGACCGCAAGGACATCAAACTGCCCGGCGGCCAGGACGAATTGATCCAGAAAATCGTGCAGGCCAACCCCAAGACCGTCGTTGTGCTCATGGGCGGCGGAGCCGTTGAGATGGATGCGTGGCTCGCCCGGGTGCCGGCCTTGCTCTACGCGTGGTATCCCGGTCTGGAAGGGGGCAATGCGCTGGCACACGTCCTGTTCGGCGACGTGAATCCCTCGGGCAAACTGCCCTGCACCTTCCCGAAACGGCTGGCGGATTCGCCGGCGCACGCGCTGGATGCCTACCCGGGCAAAAACGGCACGGTGGTTTACAAGGAGGGACTCCTCGTCGGTTATCGCTGGTTCGACACGAAAAAAATCGAGCCGCTGTTCCCCTTTGGTTACGGCCTTTCTTACACGCAATTCAAATATTCGGATCTCAATCTCGCTCCCGCCCGGGACGCGTCAGGGCCGCCCGTGACGGTTGAATTCGAGCTTGCCAACACCGGCAGCCGCGCCGGTGCGGAAGTGGCGCAGGTCTATGTGCAGGAAGTTCACCCCAGCCTGCCGCGGCCGCTCAAGGAATTGAAGGGCTTCAAAAAAGTTTTCCTGCAACCCGGGGAAAAACAAAAAGCCTCCCTCACCCTCGACCGCAGCGCTTTTGCCCATTATGACCCGGACAAAAAAGGCTGGGTGGCCGACAAGGGCGCCTACAAAATCCTGGTCGGCAGCTCCTCACGCGACCTGCTTCTTGATGGCAAATTTAAACTGGCGGAAACGACAGTGGAGAAATAAGCCGTTGACCGTTTGCCTTTGCATCGTAGCACCGGTGTAGCGTCGAGCCTGTGGCTCGATTCGATTCGGCCACAGGCCGAACGCTACAACGAGCAATCTGCCCTTTGGCTCGAAATCAAAACTGACAGGGGATTAGAAGTCGCGGACGAGATCACGAACGCGCACCCCGAGCACCTTCGCAGTGCTGAAATAGAAATCAGGTGCTGGCCTGAAACTGCTCGGTCACCCGGGCCAATCGCTGGTTGTCGGCGCGAATCCGGGCGGCAAGGGTCCGGGCCGTGGCCTGCAGGAAGGGCGTGGCCAGCGCGGGAGCTTCCCGGGTGAGCCGGTCAAACGCCACATCGGACATTTTCAGCACGATGCTGTCCACGTTGGCGATGACATCCGCCGACCGGGGCCCGCGATCGAACAGCGACATGTCGCCGAAAAAATCGCCGGGGCCGAACGTGGCCAGAATCGTCTCTTTGTCACCGACCATCACCCGCGCGCGCAATTCCCCCTGAAGGATGAGGTACATGCCATCACCGGGATCGCCTTGTTTCACGGCCGCCATCCATTGCGGCACCTTGTGCAGTTCCATGAATTCAGTCAGGCGATCCAGCTGTGCGTCGTTCAGTTGGGACAGGATTTTGATGCGCCGCAGTGAGCCGGGAGCGATGCCCGCACCCGCAGCTGCGGCGGAATCCGGGATGATGATCTGACTGAAATACTCTTGCAGTCCGGGAATTTCCGCCGCCCGCCGCCAGCTTCCGTCGCGGCGCGCGAAGACCCAGGTGTCGGCCAGGACGCGTTCGTCGCTGATCCAGTCAATCAAAACCGGCAGTTCCACAGGGCCATAAGGGGAATCGTCAATTCCCCAAATGAAAAAATCATTAACGTTCTCCTGCAACTCCATGGTGCCATTCTACCACCATCCCTAACCTTTTGGAAAGCAAAAAATGACTTGGACCTGCCAGGGGCATTTCACTTTTGAGCAGTCTCCGGAACATTTCATTAACCCCGGGTTTCAGCCCGGTGGGTGGACGCCGAACAGCCGCGCCCA
>Ga0208188_1000879_pt1 | contig 14870 bp, 12 predicted proteins | sample June2015DPH_8_50_FD_184698 | JGI IMG/M metagenome (GOLD analysis project Ga0208188, IMG submission 184698) | Peatland microbial communities from SPRUCE experiment site at the Marcell Experimental Forest, Minnesota, USA - June2015DPH_8_40... | ecosystem: Environmental > Terrestrial > Soil >...
CCGGACGTCATCAAGGTGCAGGATTTCCGCGAGGGCGAATACGTGGACCGCGAACTGGTGCTGGTCAAGGTGGCGGTGGACTCCAAGTCACGGGCCGAGGTGATGCAAATTACCGACATTTTCCGCGCCAAAATCGTGGATGTGCAGCCCAAGGGCCTCGCCATCGAAATCACCGGCGCCGAAAGCAAGGTGGAGAAATTTATCAGCCTGATGGATTCGTTCGGCGTGCAGGAAATCACGCGCACCGGCAAGGTCGCGTTGCCCCGCAAGTGACCGCGCCCGGATGCCGATTTCCCAACTTCAACAACCACCAACCAACGGGCTGAGTCGGTTTGGTGTCCCGCCTTCAGGCGGCAAATGCAGGATGCGCCACGCGGACCGCCTAAAGGCGGGACACCGAACAGTGCATGTGCCCGGTACCGCCGCAACCCAATCTGGACTGCATTTGTATTTGACTGATGAGCTCTGATGTTTAAGATTAAAAGTTCATTTGAACGAATTGAAGACATTGAACCAACACCTGGAGAAGAAAGATTGATTTATGGCAATTATTGATTTCGGCGGAACAAAGGAAAAAGTCATCACGCGGAAGGAATTCCCAATGGCCCGGGCGCGCAAGGTGCTCAAGAACGAAACCATCGCCATCATCGGTTACGGCGTGCAAGGCCCGGCGCAGGGACTGAACCTGCGCGACAACGGCTTCAATGTCATCGTCGGCCAGGCCAAGGCGTTCAAACGCGACTGGGACCGCGCCGTGAAGGACGGCTGGAAGCCCGGCAAGACCCTGTTCGACATCGAGGAAGCGGTGCAGAAGGGCACCATCATCCAGATGCTCGTTTCGGACGCCGCCCAGCGCACGATCTGGCCGGTCGTGAAGAAGAACCTCAAACCCGGCGACGCGCTTTATTTCTCGCACGGCTTCTCCATTGCCTACAAAAAGCAAACCGGCGTTGTCCCGCCGAAGAACGTGGATGTAATCATGGTGGCGCCGAAGGGTTCCGGCCTGAACGTGCGCCGCAATTTTCTCACCGGCGCGGGCATCAATTCCAGTTTTGCGATCGAGCAGGACGCCACCGGCCACGCGGAAGAGCGCTGCCTCGCCATCGGCCTCGGCATTGGCTCCGGCTATCTGTTCCCAACCACGTTCCAGCATGAAGTGTTCAGCGACCTCACCGGCGAACGCGGCGTGTTGATGGGTGCCTTGGCCGGCATCATGGAGGCGCAATACGACGTGCTCCGCTCCCACGGCCATTCGCCGAGCGAAGCGTTCAACGAAACCGTCGAGGAACTGACACAGAGCCTCATCCGGCTCGTGGATGAGAACGGCATGGACTGGATGTATTCCAACTGCTCCGCCACCGCGCAGCGCGGCGCGCTGGACTGGAAACCACGCTTTAAAAAAGCCGTGTTGCCGGTGTTCAAGGAATTGTATCAGCGCGTCAAGACCGGCAAGGAATGCGCCCGCGTGCTCTCCGCCTGCGGCACACGCAACTACCAGGTGCAGTTGCAGAAGGAGCTGGGCCAAATCCACAATTCCGAAATGTGGCGCGCCGGCGCAGCTTCTCGCGAGTTGCGTCCGAAGGAATCTGCCAAGGCTATCGCCAAAGGCACCAAGGGTGTCTCGGGGCGCACGGCAAACTAAAGTCCGCGCAAAGAATTAAAAGCCGCTGGAGCAATCCAGCGGCTTTTTTGTTTCAATATCGGAGGGGCGAGTTCCACAAGCCCCAAATCTCTTGAGCATTTCAGTCAGGGCCTCGCGGAGCTCCCTCCAAAATGATTCAACCGCCGAGCGAACCCGGATCGCCCACGTCACCCTTGTTGAAATCCACGTAAGCTTCCGTCAAATCGGCGGCGTAAATCACCGCGCCGGCCGCGCCGAGATTCAAATGGATGTGCAGATCGAATTCCTTGGGTGCGACTGCGGCGCACAGTTCCTTGAACGTCGCGCTCGTCGGCTGACCGCGCTTGAGGCTCCATAAAATCTTCCCCTGCCGCGCCGAAGCACTTTTGGCGGAGGCGGGGGCTGCCACCGCGCTGTAGCCGATGTCCACCTTTTCCTCGACGATTTTCGCTGGCGAATAGCCGAGCGCGTCAATGATGCGGCCCCAATTTGGGTCACCGCCATGCCAGCTGGTTTTGACCAGCGGACTGTTGGCGACCGCGCGCGCCGCGGCATCGGCATCAGCAACTGTTTTCGCGCCGTTCACCCGCACCGTCACGACACGATGAACGCCTTCGCCGTCACGGACGATCATCTTGGCAAGTTCCAGGCAGACGTGATTCAGCGCGGCTTGAAATGTAGCTAAATCGCGGTGGGGCGAGGCTACTGACGAGCCGGCTCGCGAGGACGCTCGCCCCACCAAACGCCGGTTTCCCGCCAGCCCATTCGCCAGCACCAGCACCGTGTCGTTCGTGCTCATATCGCCGTCCACGGTGATGCGATTAAAGCTTTGCGCGACAGCCTCCTGCAATGCGGCTTGAAGCACTCTGGCTTCCACCGCCACATCCGTTGTAATGAAACAAAGCATCGTCGCGTGAAGTCCGCCTTGGGACAGCGCGGCAGGCCGTGCGCCGGTGGCGGACATCCCCGGCTGAATCATGCCCGCGCCCTTGCAAATACCGCCCATGCGGACGGTTTTTTCCCCAAGCTTGAATTCAACCGCGATTTGCTTGGGCCGCGTGTCGCTGGTCATGATGGCTTCGACGGCGTGGGCCGCGTGACGCGATGAATTTCCAAGCAGCTTTGCAGCCTCCAAAATTCCGCGTTTGACGTTTCCCATCGGCAGGGTGACACCGATGCGTCCGGTGGAAGCAACCAAGACGCTTTCGGCGGGCAACCCGTAGCTGCGTTCGTCAGAACGCGGCTGATCTTTTCGCGAAGAAGATGGCCGCGAACTCATCCCGCACAGCGGGACAGCCACGGTGTGGGCGGCAATGCGCGTCATTTCCATGGCGTCCTTCAAGCCCTGTTTGCCGGTGCAGGCGTTGGCGTTGCCGGAATTGACGACGATGGCCTGGGCGGTTCCTTTCTTGACGCGCTTAACACAAACCTTCACCGGCGCGGCACAAACCTGGTTGGTCGTGAACATGCCGGCAATGGTGGCAGGGACTTTGGAAACAATGAGCGCGAGATCGCGTTTTTGCCCCTTGTTTGAGCCTTTGCCAGTGCCGAGGCGTTTGATGTCGCAAAACACGCCGCCGGCCAGAAAACCCTGCGGCGCGACAATGGAACCTGATATTGTTTTGAACGGATTTTTGCTCATTGTTCGGCGGAGAATTTGCGGGCGATAGAAAATGTTTTCAACTACGAATGTAGGACAGGCGCGACGCCTGTCCTACGTTTTTACCGCGTCAATTTCCAGCCGCATCATGCGGACGTGGACGCGTCCGTCCGCGTCGGGCAGGTGTCTGGCAACGTAGCGGTCCGTGACAGCGGCAATAAATTCCTCGCGCAAATCCTCCGGCACGCGCTGCGTGTAGGGCAGCCACGTCGTGCGCAGCCACGCGGCAAAACCGTCACGCCCGTGATAAACCGCGTCCTTGGACGACAGTTTGACGCCGCGCGATTTGAAGCCGAACCGTGGCAGCCACTTTTCATAATCCGCCGGGCTGTATAAAAAATACGGCTTTCCCAGCCTGCGAAAAAATCCACGCCAGCGTTTGAGCCGCATCTCGGAGCGTAACGCAACGAAAACATCATGCGCGTTGCCTTTGCCGCCGCAGGAAACGACGAGATGCCCGCCTGGACGCAAAACCGAGGCTGCACCCCGCAAAAACGCCCGATGATCGTCCACCCAATGCAACGCCGCGTTGGAAAAAACGATGTCGAATGGCGCAGGTTCGGCTCCCTCGCCATAAATCTGGGAGCGCTGGCGTCTCGCCGGCGGGTTCTGTCTGTGCCGGCGAGACGCCAGCGCTCCCGGGAACAAGGCGGCAAGACTGATTTTCCGCGCATCGCAGATTCGAAATTCCAGATTGGGAACCTTGCTTCGCGGAAAGGTCTGGCGGGCGAACTCAATCATTTGCGGCGATGCATCAACGCCGGTGACCGAACCGCGCGGCACGGCGCGCGCGATTTCCGCCGTCACCTTGCCGTCGCCGCAGCCGACATCGAGAATGTGCTCGTCCCCGCGCAGATTGAGTTGTGCGATCAGTTCGCGCGCCCAGATTTGTTGCACGGCGGAATTCGCAGCGTAATCGGCCGCGTTCCACTCGGCGGTTGGCGAAACAGGTTTGGACATTGGTAATCTTTATCCACGGTGGGGACGAGTTGCTGCTCGTCCCAAATTGGGGGCCGCGCAGCAACGCGGCGCTACCAGATTCAAACCAATCCCGCCGTTTCCGGAAAACCGCAGACCAGATTCATGCTCTGGATGGCCTGGCCGCTCGCGCCCTTGATCAGATTGTCCTCGGCGCTCATCACGATGAGCCGGCCCGTGCGCGAGTCGAGCCGCCACGCGATTTCGATGACGTTGGTGCCGGCGACGTTTTTGGTGTCGGGCAGCGCCTCGTCTTCGAGCAAATGCACGAAAGGTTCGTTGCCGTAAGCCTCCGCGTAACACGCCGAAATCCCTTCGTTCAGCGCACTCATTTCCGCCGCAGTGGAAAAGTGCTTTTCCGGCGTGAGATAAAGCGTCGTCAAAATGCCGCGGTTCACCGGAATCAAATGCGGCGTGAACTGGATGGTGACTTTGGTTCCGGCGGCGAATGAAAGTTGTTCCTCGATTTCCGACAAATGCCGGTGCTTGGGCAAGCCATAAGGCCGGACGCTTTCATTGCATTCGCAAAACAGGCAATCCACCTCGGCCTTGCGGCCCGCGCCACTCACGCCGCTCAATGAGTCGGCGATGATGCCGGCCGGCTTGATCAACTCCGCTTGCAGCAGCGGCATCACCGGCAGCAGAATGCTCGTCGGGTAACAGCCCGGCGATGCAATGAGCAACGCTTTCTTGATTTCCTCGCGGTAGATTTCCGGCAAACCATAAACCGATTTCCCCAGCAAATCCGGCGCGGGATGGTCGTGCGCGTAAAATTCCCGGTAACCCTCGGCGCTCTTGAGCCGGAAATCGGCGCTGAGGTCAATCACGATGCAGCCCGCGTTGAGCAACGGCACGGCATATTCGGCGGCGACGCCATGCGGCAACGCGAGAAACACCACGTCCGCCTGCTTCGCGAGCAGCTCGGCGTTCGGCTCGGTGAAACGCAACGTTTTTGAATGCGAATGGCTCGCAAATTTGGGGAACACCTGCGCGAGCGTTTGCCCGGCGTTCTGGCGCGAGGTCACGGCCACTAGTTCCACGTGGGGATGGTTCAGCAGCAACCGGACGAGTTCCTCGCCGGAGTACCCGGACGCGCCGATGATGGCGACTCTCTTTAAGTTCATTCTGCCTTTCTTTTACCGTAAAGACGCAAAAACACAGAGAAAAAAATTACACCGCGTTGGAGTTCACGCTTTAGGCTGGACACCCAACGTTCGGCATCTGTTTGGTGTACACGCTTCAGCGTGCCAAACACAAACTTACACCCTGAAGGGTGGACACCGAACAGACTCCCGGCTCTTTAACGTGCGTTTGGCGTACACGCTTCAGCGTGCCCCCGGACAAGCTAAAGCTTGAACTCCAACAAAAAACCCCGCCGGCATGAACCAGCGGGGCTTGGAAATTTCCAGTGCGATCAACGTTTCGAGAATTGGAAACGTTTGCGCGCGCCCGGCTGGCCGTATTTCTTGCGCTCTTTCATGCGCGAATCGCGCGTGAGGAAGCCTTCGGCCTTCAACGCGCCCCGCAGGTTCGCGTCGAATTGCAGCAATGCGCGGGCGATGCCGTGCCGCACCGCGCCGGCCTGGCCGTTCGGCCCGCCGCCGCTGACGTTGATGCGCGCGTCGAACTTTTCCGCCGTGCCGGTCAGGGTCAGCGGTTGCGCCGCGGTCACGCGCAGCGTTTCCAGCGGGAAATAATTTTCAAACTGTCGTCCGTTGACGGTGATTTTGCCATTGCCGGACGCGAGCCGGACCCGCGCGACGGCGGTCTTGCGCCGTCCCGTGCCGAGGTATTCGGGAATTTTGGTTTCAGCCATCGGTCAGTTGAGGGTTGAGGGTTGGGTGAATCAAGCCGCGGCTTTGAGGGGTTCAGGTTTTTGGGCGACGTGCGGATGTTTCGGGCCTTTAAAAACCTTCAGCTTGGTCAACAACTGGCTGCCGAGCCGGTTTTTTGGAATCATGCCTTTGACCGCGTGCAGGATGAGTTTTTCCGGATTCTTGGCACGCACCTGGGCAACGGTGGTGTATTTCTCCCCGCCTTTCCAGCCGGAATAGCTCATGTATGCCTTGGCGGTTTCCTTCTTGCCAGTGACGCGGACTTTTTCGGCGTTGATGACAACGACAAAATCTCCGGCGTCGAGGTGGGGCGTGAAGACGGGCTTGTTTTTGCCACGTAAAATATCGGCAACCTGCACGGCCAGCCGGCCAAGCACCGCGCCATCGGCATCAATCACATGCCATTTTCGCTGGTCTAAATTCACTTTGGGCAAATATGTTTTCATCTAAAACCTGGGCAAAGGAGTGGAAAAAGTATCAAACTTTCAGACGAAGTCAACAGGGCATTTCGGCCTGATTAATCCACCTAAAAACGCTCTTTGCCTGCGGACTTTGCCGCATTGATTTTCGCAAAGCAGCTACACTTTTTATCAATTAACCTCCTCAGCACCCTACCCGCTATGGTTGTGGCGTGAAAACGAACCGGAATCAATGCCGTTCCGCCCATTGTATTGTTGTCAGGCAAGCTTGGTCATTCCTGCTTGCCAAGACCTCGCACCGAAGCGCAGACTGCGTTCAACCAAGCCGTTCCGTTCGCCGAAAGGAAACTTTATGGAAATGATACCTGTCGTCGTCTTGGTGGTTCTCGGTGTTCCCATTGCTCTGGCCGTCTGGCTGATTGTGCGTGCCGTGCAGGCCAAGGGGCGCATCGAGGAACTTTCCTTTCGTCTTAGCGAACTGGAAGCGGAAGTCATCCGGCTGAAACGGGAATCCGCAAAACCAGCCGAACCGGCGCCAAAGCCAATGCCAATGCCGGTCGCCGCAACGATAAAAGTTGCCGAAGTGCCGCCGGTGCCGCCGTTGCCAAAACCGGTCGCCGCACCCAAGCCCGTTGTTCCGCCACAACCGCCGCCCGTCGTTGCGCCGCTGCCCGTATCCGCAGCGCCCACACCGCCAAGGCCGGGGCCGGCGGCTCTACACCCAACCGTTCCCGCCATCAATTGGGAACAGTTCATGGGCGTGAAACTGTTCGCGTGGATTGGCGGACTGGCGTTCTTTCTCGGCATCGCCTTCGCCATTAAGTACTCCTTTGACCACAACCTGATTTCGCCGGAACTCCGCATGGCCTTCGGGTTCCTCACCGGCGTCGCTTTGCTCATCGGGGGCTCCTGGTTGCATCGGCGAAAGCAATATACTGTCGGGGCCCAAACCTTGTGCGCAACGGGCGTGGTGATTCTTTATGCCGTCACCTTTGCGTGCCGCTCGATCTACCACTTTGAATTTTTCGGACCGCTCCCGACTTTCCTGCTGATGGCGCTCATCACCACCACCGCCTTCCTGCTCGCCATCCGGCTTGATGCCATGGTCGTTGCCATCCTCGGCATGTTGGGCGGTTTCCTCACACCCATCCTGCTTTCCACCGGCCAGGATAATCCGCTGGGCCTGTTCGGTTACATCGCCATCCTCGACGCCGGCCTCATTGTGGTGGCGCTGAACCGACGCTGGCATTTCCTGACCGCGCTGGCCGCCGCCGGGACCGCGTTCATGCAAATCGGCTGGGCGGGGAAATTTTTCGAGGCGGAAAAATATTTTGAAGGCAACAAAATCCTGGTCGCGCTGGCCGTCCTGCTCGGATTCAATGTGCTGTATCTCGCGGCGGCCTGGGCCGCAAAACTCCGCGGGGCAGCGAACAAATGGCTTTCGGGTTCCGCCCTGGGTCTGGTTGCCGTCGCGCTCGTCTTCACCGCGTGGTTCTTGGCTTTCGCGCCGCTGGCACAACGGCCGTGGCTGATGTTTGGCTTTGTTTTCCTGATTGACCTGATCGTCACCACCCTCGTCCTGTTCGATAATGAAATTGCCCCCGCCCAGCCCATCGCCGGCCTCGCCGTCTTTGGGTTGCTCGCCGCGTGGACGGCCAAATCCCTGAACAACGAGCTGTTGAACGCGGCCTTGGCGTTCTATTTCATCTTCGCCATCGTTCACTCGGTTTTCCCCGTTTTGTTGCAACACCGGCGCGGCATCACCGCGTCGTTGTGGGGGAGCCAGATCTTTCCACCGCTGGCGCTCGTGCTGGTGCTCATTCCCATTTTCCAACTCGCGGAAGTTTCATTTATCGTCTGGCCGTTCGTGCTGTTGGTGGACGTGCTGGCCATCGGCCTGGCCGTCATGCTGGCCTCGTTGCTGCCGGTGCTGGTGGTAATGGTGCTGACGCTCGCCGCCACCGGCGCGTTGATTTTCAAAATTCCAACCGAACTTACCGGGCTGCCCACGTCATTTTTCCTGCTCGGCGCGTTCGCAGTTTTCTTCGTTGTGGTCAGCGTTTGGGCGGTGCGCAAGCTGAAACCCGGCTTGATCGCGAAAACCGTCAGTCTCAATGAGGATGCCTTGCAACCGGAGAATCTGGCCGCACTCCTGCCGGCGTGCTCGGCGACATTGCCGTTTCTGCTGCTCATCATGGCCACCTTGCGGCTGCCGCTGGCGAATCCGTCGCCTGTCTTCGGCCTCGCCTTGCTCCTGGTCGTGCTGGTGTTGGGCGTGACGAAAATATTTTCACAAGACTGGCTGCCCGCCATTAGTCTGGCCTGCGTTACGGCACTGGAATGTGCCTGGCATTTCAACCGGTTTGATGCAGTGAATCCTAACGTATCGCCGAACCTGCCGCTGACGTGGTATTTGATTTTCTTCGCCGTGTTTGCGCTGTTCCCGTTCCTGTTCCTGAAAAAGTTTGGTGACCGGGTTGTCCCTTGGGCCACCGCTGCGATGACCGGCCTGCCCCAGTTTTTCCTCATTCACCGGCTCGTGACCGTGGCGTATCCGAACCAGGTCATGGGTCTGCTGCCCGCGGCGTTTGCCATACCGTCGCTGTTGAGCCTGATCGTGGTGTTGAAGAAAATTCCGGCGAACCCGGCGCGGATGACGCAACTGGCCTGGTTCGGCGGCGTGGCGTTATTTTTCATCACGCTCATTTTCCCGATCCAATTCGACCGCCAATGGATCACCATCGGCTGGGCGCTGGAAGGTGCGGCGTTGCTCTGGCTGTTCCATCGTGTACCGCATCCGGGTTTGCGGCTTGTGGGCACCGGCCTGCTCGTCGCCGCGTTCGTCCGGCTGGCGTTCAATCCCGCCGTGCTCGAATACCATGCGCGCAGCATCACGCCGATTTTGAACTGGTATCTTTACGCCTACGGCATCGTGACGGTCTGCCTGTTCACCGGCGCGCGATTGCTCGCGCCACCGCGAAATCTGATTTTGCAATCCAACGCTCCGCCCATCCTGGCCGGTTTGGGCACGGTGCTGGCCTTTCTGCTGTTGAACATTGAAATCGCCGATTTTTTCAGTCCGCCCGGCTCGACGCTGACGTTCCAATTCAGCGGCGATTTTGCGCGCGACATGACCTATTCCATCGCGTGGGCATTGTTCGCGCTGGGGCTGCTGGTGATCGGCATCCTTAGAAAAATTCCGGCATCGCGTTACGCCGCGCTGGGGCTGTTGAGCGTGACGTTGCTGAAACTTTTCTTCCACGACCTCGCCCGGCTCGGCCAGCTTTACCGCATCGGCGCGTTCATCGGCGTGGCGGTGATTGCAATGCTGGCGTCATTCGCCTATCAAAAATTCTTTTCCGCCACTGCCAAGGAAACGGAGGCCAAAGATGAGGCAAAGCAATGAAAACAGGAGCACAGGTGACTTTTTGAACCGCCGCATCGCAAACCACAGCCACGGAGTGGCGAAAGATAGTAGCCCACGGCGACAGCCGTGGGTTGCAAACACAAAAGCAAACAAGCCCCGGCAGGGGCGAAAGACAAGAGGGTTGGGAATGTTCTTTCGCTGCTCCGCAGCTTGGATGTTTTGCCTGACGAATTCCCACGGCTTACGCCGTGGGCTACTCTCTGGCGCTGCTCCGCAACTGCTTTTCTTCCTCACGCTGGCTTTCAGTCTTTCCGTCTCCGCCGCCGGGTTGCCCGCCGACTGGCAGCACGAACAGCCGTTCACCGTGCCCGCGCCCGGTCTGATAAAGCTGAATCTGCCGATTGAAACGCTCGATGCTGCGCGCCCTGCGCTCGAAGACTTGCGGCTTTTTGACGACGCGGGCAACGAAGTGCCTTATTTGATCGAACGCCCGGTCCCGGTGGTGAAGGTCGTTCAAAACGTAAAATCATTCCACGTTTCGTTGACCCCGAGCAACACGATCATCGTTCTGGAAACCGGACTGACCCAGCCGCTGGACAACGTCACGCTGGAGAGCCCGGCGGACGGCTTCCTCAAACCGGTGCACATCGAGGGTTCCACCGACCTCAAACGCTGGCAGACCCTCGAACAGGGACAGCCGATTTTCCGGCAGCCGAACGGCGTGAACCGCCTCCACGTTTCCTTCCCCGCCGGCACGTGGCCGTGGCTGCGGTTGACGGTGGACGACCAGCGGACGCCGCCGATCCCCTTCACCGGCGCGCGTATCCGCGTGGCCGTGACCGAACCGGCCCCGACCGAGTGGCTGCCGGTAACCATTGCCGAACGCAACGAAAACCCGGGTGAGACGCGATTGGCGTTGAATCTCGGGGCGGCAAATTTGAGCCTCGCCGCCGTCCAAATTGAAACCGCCGAGCCGCTTTTCACCCGGCAGGTGACGTTCGCCGTGCCGCAGATTTCGGAAGACTCCATTCGCGAGCAAACCATCGGCCAGGGTGCGATTTATCGTGTCGCCATCGAAGGCCAACCCGCGGCGGAAAACCTTTCGGCGCCCTTGGAAGGCTTGGTCCGTTCGCGGGAATTGCTTTTGTTCATCCGGAACCAGGACAGCCCGCCGTTGCCCATCACGGCGGTGCGCGTCGAGCGGCGCCTGGTTTATCTCGTGTTTCTCGCGCGACAGGCGGGCGCTTATCATCTGCTGACCGGCAACGGCCCATGCGCCGCGCCGCGCTACGACCTGGCCGCGCTGAACATGAACCTCAAATCCATGGCGGTCGCGCCGATCAAGCTTCCGCCGCCGGTGAACAATCCGGATTATCGTCCGCCGGAAGTTCTGCCCGGCATCGAGGCAACCGGTGCGGCGCTCGACGTAACGGCGTGGAAATTCCGCCAGCCGGTGAAAATCGTCCACGACGGCGCGCAGCAATTGGAGCTTGATCCGGATGTGCTCGCGCACGCGCAACCGGGCTTCCAGGACTTGCGGCTTTTGCACGGCAGCAACCAGGTGCCTTACATCCTCGAACGCACCTCCATCAGCCGTTCGCTGGCGCCAACGGTGACCGCCACCAACGACGCGAAGGATCCCAAACTCAGCCGCTGGATACTCAAGCTGCCGCAATCCCGCCTGCCCGTTACGCGCCTGAGTTGCGCCACACGAACGGCGCTGTTCCAGCGCGAAATAACGCTTTACGAGGAAGTTACCGACGAACGCGGTGAAAAATACCGGCATAATCTGGGCGGCGCCTCCTGGGTGCAAAAGCCCGACCGCAAGAGCCAGGAATTTTTCCTGACCCTCGACAGCTCGCCCCAAAGCGACACCCTGGTTTTGGAAACGCACAATGGCGACAACCCGCCGATTGAACTGGAGAAGTTTCAACTCTTTTATCCCGCAACCCGCATTTTGTTCAAAGCCGGGCCGGACGACGAACTCTTCCTGTACTACGGCAATCCACACGCCGACGCGCCGCGATACGACCTCAGCCTGGTTGCCGAGCAACTGTTGTCGGCGGACCGGTCTATCGCTTCGCCCGGCACCGAGCAGCAACTCCGGAAATCGTCGTGGCGCGAGCATGAAATCCCCGGCCAGGGCGGTGTGGTGTTCTGGGGAATCCTCGCGCTGGTCGTCGTGGTGCTGCTGGTCATCATCTCGCGGCTGCTGCCGAAATCGCCGCCACCCCCGGCATAGTTCGAAATTGCATCCATCCCCATACGCCCGCTTGAGCTATGGACCTCGACCGCCGGCATCAACATCTTTCTTTCGTGCCTTAGAGCATTACCATGAATTCATGTAGCGTTTTTGCGCAAGAAAAAGTCGGAAATCGCACGAGTTTTTGGAAAATATAGCTACATCTTTTGTGGGAATGCTCTAGCTCTTTTACGTGTTGACACTCGCCGTAATGGGCGACCCTCTCATAATTCTCCTTTGAAGGCGCGATCTAATTCGCCACCCATTTTTGTCCCCGGCTTGCGTAGTTGAGCATCAGGTCAAACACGTTGTTGCATTTCTCTACGAACAGAAGGCGGTTGTAACTTTCGGGCAAATGGGTGTGCAAAACACCCTCGACCGTATCTTTGACGCGGCCCCGGCTCTGTGAATCTTTGAACCAGTCTTGAACCAGGACCTTCGGCTTTTCTTCCAGCAAGCGATGTAGCAAAGATTTCGCAGCCAACTTGACCTTCTGCGTCTCTTCTTTCGTCATCTTGTCCTTCTTTCCGCCAGCGATTTGTATTGCGTACGATGCGCCTCATCCACGATCACGATGATGTCATCACGATCCGACAGCAACGGGTAATCCTTGCCTTTGTCCCAACCGAATTTCTAGATCAGTGTGAAAATCAGCCGCTTGTTTGTGCCGAGAAACTTCCGCATCTCCTGGCTGTCCTTTGGCTGGGCGGCCTCGGCTTTGGTGACCGCATTGGTGTGGAGAAAATTTCGGTAAATCTGCCCGTCCAAATCTTCCCGGTCGGTCACGACGACAAACGTAAAATTGCCCGTCTGTTTGCGGAAGATTTTGCGGGCGTAGAAAATCATCGAGAAGCTCTTGCCTGAACCTTGCGTGTGCCAGAACACGCCGAGCTTGCCCTTCAACTCCTCCCGCCGGACAAATGTGTCATAGGCGCGGTTCACGCCGATGAATTGATGGTTCTGCGCGATGATCTTCCGTGTGACATTCGAGCACGTCAAAGCCGTGCAGATGCTGAAGCTTCTGCACCAGCGCCCGCTCAATCTGGTCTTCGGAGATGAAGTTGGGCATGGGTTGGTTTTTCTTAACCGAGCAGTTTCAAAAACTCCTGCACCAATTCAAAAGCCCGCCGCGCTTGTCTTTTCTGTTCTTCGGCATTGGGTGAATTGTGGAATTCAACCACTTGACCCGGGCCATACGAATCAACCGAAGCAAATTTCTCCTTCAATATTTGGACTGCGCTGATGACATCCTTTTTACCCGAACGCTTTTTCCAATTCGCCGCCAGCTTCTCTCGGCCACCGGGATAATTGTCGAGACAGAAACAAATGTCGTAAGCGTCCTTGGGTTTATCCCGGTTTGCCAGCGCATAGGACTTCATGATCAGAAAATCCGCGATGGAAGCCACGCGAAATTGAACCCGGTTTGTCTTACCCTTGATCATCTTTCCGGTGATAATTACCAATTCCGGATGTTCAAAGGCGGCACTGCACCCGTTGGCATCAAGGGGCCGGAAATTTTTCGTGAATTTTGGTTTGTTTTTCTTCGTCCTGGCATCCGGTGACTTCAAAAAGTCCACGTCCACGCGGACTGGCGGCTGGCCGTCTTCAAGATCAACGTCGGCATAAAGCTTGAAAGGTTCGTCAGCTTGTTCGTATCGGCGCGTGTCGAGCAGGGTTTTAAGCAGGTCGGCATATCTTCCCTCGGCCAGCTTTTCAGCGTCGAGCGCGAGATCCACGTCAATGCTGCCGACGTGCGCCTCATCGGAATTTTCCATTAAAAGGTCTGGAACCCAGCCGCCGACTACGACCAGACAATCTTCGAATGATCCCAACACCTGCCCCAAATCAACCAGCACACGGTGGGCGGCTTCGATTTGCCGGTCGCTGTAATCCTCACGCTGGCGGGGTTCAAGACTCATAATTTCATTCCTCGCGCTTTCCATTCCGGTTTCAAGCGCTGTTCGAGCAACGCTTCCGCCGCCTCCTGACCGCGTCCGCCGGAATGCCATAAATCCACATAAGTCTGCACCAAGTTGGTGCAAGCCAGACGTTCGCCAGCGGGTCCGCCGTCGGCCATGTAAAAGACCCCCTCGTCATCGGGAATCAACACCACGAGATTTTCGCCCGAATCCACCGGCTTGGCTTCCACCATTTCCTCGAACTGGGAAAGCTCCTGCTGCCCGACATACAGCCAGGTCTTCGGCTGGCGGACGTGTGGCGCTTGAAACTCCGCCGCTGAGAACGAAGCGTAAGTCACCAAACGGGTATAACCAAATCGATACAGCGCGTCGCGCAATTTTTTCCCCTGCAACAGCGTGAAATAACCGCGCCTCTCATGCCGGTCAAAACGATACACGTCGCGCCAGGCAAACAGCAGCTTGAGCGGATCGCGCAGGTGGAAGCCGTCATCCGACTCCTCGATGAAAGCCTCATCCCGCAGATGTCGCACCACCTTGTTCACCAGTCCAAGGCTTACGTTTGGCCGACAGTGGTTTTGCATCTCCCGCTGTGTCCAGCGCATCCCTGCGTTGTCCGGCAGGAGCAAGGCGCGGATGACGCGACCGGCTTCGGGCGTGCTCAAGTTCGCGGTTGGCTTCGGAGATTTATGCACCGGCGCTTTGCCCGCGCGCTGGAGGCGTAACAATCCGGGGACATCCAGCCGATGATTGCCAGCAAGGTCGAACCAGCTCCAGCCGTGTTCGGCGCACAGCTCCGCGATGCGCGGCGAGACCCACGGCAGCGCCAGCA